>Ga0209542_10007933_pt1 | contig 19995 bp, 22 predicted proteins | sample RifCSPhighO2_01_FD_184028 | JGI IMG/M metagenome (GOLD analysis project Ga0209542, IMG submission 184028) | Soil microbial communities from Rifle, Colorado - Rifle CSP2_plank highO2_0.1 (SPAdes) (version 2) | ecosystem: Environmental > Terrestrial > Deep subsurface > Rock core/Sediment ...
ATATACCCGATCCCCTATCAAATGTTAGGGCAATGAGATAGTCCATTTCTTAAGGTAACTTAAGGGTCGATGTAACTTCGAGGTTCGTGGTTCGAATCCACGCCGAGGAGCTGAACTTGTCTTAATCTGACCATTTTTGCTACAATTCTTTCATGATTAAAGCTATTATTTTCGATGCGGGTGGAGTAGTTGTAGAGCAAGGTAAACAATTGAATGAATTCGCAAAAATCTTCAAACCTAAAAGCAAACAAGAATTTTGGAAAAAAATAAATCATTTTGTTGGGCCCTTGTGTAAGGGAGATATTTCTGAAAGTGAGTATTGGAGAAGAATTGCTAAGACTGAGAATATAGACCCAAGAATTATTCCTTCTAATTTATGGATGAAGGGATATGAAGAAACAACAAGAATAAAACCAGGTGTTATCGAAGTAATTAAAAATCTACGTAAAAAATACAAAATGATTTTAATTTCCAATACCATTAAGGCCCACGTAGAGGTTAATAAAAAAAGAGGGCTCTTTGATAATTTCGATGATGTTCTTAATTCAAACGAGGTACATCTTTCAAAAAACACTCCCGAAATATTTAAACTTGCGCTGAAAAGAAATCAACTTGACGCGAAAGAATGCGTCTTCATTGATGATATTCAAAGATTCGTAGAAATTGCTGAGTCTCTTGGCTGTAAAGGTATCCTTTTCAAAAATGTTAGACAATTAAAGAATGAACTTAAAGGTTCTGGGGTGAGCTTGATTTAGTTAATATATTGATTTGTTTCAATCTTTCTCTCGCTTGCTCAGCCCAGATTGGATTCTGAAATGCCTTTATTATAGAATCAAAAGAGTTAGTCAGATTAATACTAGGATTACGGAGCTGAACTTGTCTTAATCTGACCATGTTGGCGGTCTTTAAGGCATTGAGTATCGGTGTGGGTTTTGCTTCAAATAAACTCATTAGCTCTTATCAGGTTTTGAAATTCCGCTTGTTAAATCGCAGTATATAGAGTTTATTGTTTCAATTTTGTATAATGAGAAATAATCTAGAGTAACTGGATTGTTGACATAGATATGGAATCTGATGACAGTTGGCCACATAAACGTTTATTTTCCCCGTAAACTCCTCGGGTTTCTTATTACCCGAGAAATACGGGTAGTAAGAAACTATGATAACTATTTTAAGTGTCACCATATTTTTGCTTGGGTATATTGCTATCTCCCAAGAGCATATCCTAAAAATAAGCAAGACCTCTATTAGTCTGATTCTTGCTATAGTTTTATGGGTGCTGGTTGTTCTCGGACGATTGGAGAACGTGGGGCTTGCTTTGGCTGAATCTGCTGGGGAAATTTTTAGTTTGGTTATCTTCCTTCTCTCAGCCATGACGCTGGTGGAAATTCTGACTCATTACGGATTATTTGATTTTATCTATACAAAACTTCTCAAACTAAAATTAGGAGATAAAGCTCAATTCTTTATCATTACTTTTCTTGCTTTCATATTTTCAGCTTTTCTGGACAATCTGACCACAACAATTGTTTTTTTACAAATCGCCAGCAGATTTTTCAGCGGGAAAAATCTGCTCAAGTCTGCTTCGGCAATTGTGATTGCCGCCAACGCTGGCGGGGCTTTCTCTCCTATTGGCGATGTAACCACAACTATGCTTTGGTTGGCAAATAAATTTAACACCCCAACAATTATTACCCAGGCGTTTATCCCATCCTTGATAGTCTTCTTAGTTAGTTCTCTATTGATAGGAAGACAAATTACTGCTGATACGAAAGATAGTGTTGAAAAAGCAATTAGGTTAGGAAAAATTGAGTGGTTTATTATCAGTTTATGTCTTCTATCCTTTCTTCTTCCTTTATTTATGACAATTGTGCACTTACCTCCATATTTTGGTTTGCTATTAGGACTTGGCACTATATGGTTAGTGGTTGATTTGGCTAGGCTACAGCGACCACACAGCACAAGCCTATCAATAGCAATTGAGAAATTTTTTCAAAAGACAGATATTGCCAGTTTATACTTCTTCATCGGCATTTTACTTGCCATAGGAGCACTTAGGCATTTAGGAGTTCTGGATGGAATATCCCATCGACTATTTACTACTACTCCTTCAACCACAAGAATTATTCAGGGAAATATAGCAATAGGCGGGTTGTCTGCTGTCTTTGATAATATTCCGCTTACTGCAGCTGCCATAGATATGGTGAAAACCACCGACCCACGTCTTTGGGCTTTCTTAGCGTTTACAGTTGGTGTTGGCGGCTCGCTTCTACTTATTGGTTCGGTTCCAGGAATTATTGCCATGGCCATAGTTAGAGAATTGACATTTAGTATATACTTAAAGATTGCTTCACTGCCTGCATTAGTCGCTTTTCTACTCGGAATAGTCGTTTGGCTTTTACAATATAATTATCTAGGATAGCATGAATTACAACCATAAACGGAAATATAAAAATCTCACAGTAGTTTTAATGGTTTTATTGATTCTAACCTATATTGTTGTATTGGGAAGTTTGTCTATTGGTCGTCATAATGCTTTTGCTTCTGGATTTGATTTGGGGAACATGGATAGTACTGTGTGGAATACGATACAGGGAAGGATTTTCATGCTCTCTCAAGATGGAAAGATGATCTCTCGTTTTTCAGTGCACGCAGACCTTATCTTAATCCTCTTATCACCACTGTATTTTCTTTGGAACAATGTGCGTATGCTTATTCTTTCAGAGAGTGTATTTTTGGCAATTGGAGCCATACCTGTTTATTTACTCTCAACAAAAATCCTTAAAAATAAACTGCTTTCGCTCTCAATTGTTATTCTTTATCTTTTGAACCCAGGAATGCAGTGGACAGATATTTATGATTTTCATGGTGTATCTTTAGCTATCCCATTTTTACTGTTTTCTTTCTACTTTGCCTATACTAAAAAATGGAAATGGTACGCAGTTTTTATTTTTCTTGCCCTTATTACCAAAGAACAGATTTCACTAACAGTTGCTTTATTTGGGTTATTTATTGCATTGGTATTCAAGGAAAAAAAGGTAGGATTAATAACTTTTATGGCAGGAATTTTATGGTTTCTGCTAATGGTGTTTGTGGTAATGCCTCGCTTTAGTCCTGAAGGCAAACATTGGGCACTGTCGTGGTACCAATTTATAGATACAACAGGAATTCCTAAATCATTGCCTACTTTAAAGATATTATTGGAGAATTTCCTATTTTCCCCTGATGCAATTGGGTATTACATAAGCCTTTTGAAACCTTTTGCTTTTTTACCTCTTGCTGGCTTACCATGGCTTGTTCTTGCTTTGCCTGAACTTACTGTTAATATGCTTAGTTCCCATGGACAAATGAGGTCAATAGTGTTTCATTATGATAGTGTTATTACTCCTTGGCTTGTGATAGCAACTATTTTTGGTCTGTTTTATCTACAGGAACTATTCAAAAAAATACAGCGCACAAATAAATACTCTCAATATCTTGTATATGGGATAACGCTTATGGTATTACTTTTTGCTTTGCGGTTTAACTACCATTACAGTCCACTACCAACAACTCCTTCTTGCTGGTGTTTTATGTATCAACCAACCAAAGAGGATAAAGAGTTTGAGGCTCTGTTACAAAAAATACCACAAGACGCATCAATCACTGCATCTCCTGAAATTCGCCCCCATACTACCCATAGAGAAAAAGCCTTTACTTTACCTGTCGCAACAGCATCAGCTGATTTTATAGCTCTCATTGATCAAAACAGAATGGTTGGAAATTATGACCCAAAAGACTTTGAACTAAGACTGCAAGACCAATTAAAAACAAGCAAAGACTATGCACTTATTAAACATACAGGACATTTCTATTTGTATAAAAGAGCAGATTATAAATATGAGTTTTAATAATGAAACTAGAAGTTATTGTTCAAAGTATTGTAACATCTCTTTTTGCCAATATAGTCATCGATATTTTTCTCTCTTTTTGTTTTAAAGTACTTGATTTTTTTCATCTTCTTAATCCACTGATCCCTGACGTTTATAAAAATAACAATTTAGTAATTCGCACAGTTTTATTTATCGTAACAACAGTTGTTTTTTATATTTCTTATTCGATAAAAAAAGATGATGATGCTTTGAAAGAAATTAAAGAAATCAAATTTTGATATTAAATTTGTTGGTAAACTAAATACTATGGATCTCATGATGAAAAAATGGCATCGATATCATTACAAGAATTTAACCTATCTTGGGATAAGTATCATCATTGCCATTCTCCTTTTCAAAAACCAATCTTTTCATTCATTTCTTCTTCACTTAGGAAATTATGGTTATATTGGTGCATTTATTGGTGGAATTCTTTTTGTCTCAACATTTACTGTTTCAATAGCTACAGTTATTTTGTTTAATCTTGCCGAGTATCTCAATCCTTTAGAAATTGCCTTAATTGCTGGGGTTGGGTCTGTGGTTGGTGATACAATGATATTTCAATTTGTGCGAACCAAGGGATTAGTTGATGAGGTTAAACACTTTTTTCATTATTTTGGCTCAGACAAACTAAAACATCTCATCCATACAAAATACTTTGGTTGGACATTACCTGTTATAGGAGCAATTATTGTTGCATCTCCTCTTCCTGACGAGTTGGGAGTGGGGTTGATGGGAATATCGTATATGACGACATGGAAGTTTATGACCATTTCGTTTTTACTAAATAGTTTAGGGATCTTTTTAGTTGTATCTTCAGCATTACTCTTCAGATAGAGAACTATTTATTTAAAGGCTGAAACAGTACTAGGCCTCACTCTCTCAATCTCTTATCTTATCTGTTGTACTAATCTAAAATCTTCAAATACTTTGATGATATGCGATAAATACTTGGTTATATTAAAGCTACGCTTGTCGAGCTAGGAAAGAGTTATTTCAATCTGCTTAATTATAAAATTTAACCTTTCAAGAACGACTTGTTAAGAAAATATCTTTGAAGTTTTGTTATATCAATAATTTTTTGTTTGAAAAATACTAGCAGTGAGAAGATCAATAGAAAGACCAAAACAATCATTACAGCCATTTATCCACCCGCTCCGATAATGAATTTCAGTTTTGTGTGAAGAAACAATTTCATTTTTACAAAAAGGGCAAATATACATTGTTTTATTACGTTTCATTTTAATTTTAAAAATCATAATTATTACAGAAAATTTTTAATTGAAAAGTCAATAAAGATGAAGAGTTTTAGTATTATGGAACGTTATTGACTCTAAATATTTTTTTCTTAATTACTGTTTCTTTAGGTAAATATTTAATCAAAGCTTTTTCTACTAAAACTGTAAGAGTAATCTCGTCAATTACCGCTTGGGCTTTTGCATGTTTTACCAAATCAGGATTAAGAAAAAGTGTTACTCGTTGTTTATTATTTGTCATACTTCATATACTACAACTAATTGTTATAGTTGTCAAGTGATTATTTAAAAAGCAAATAAGGATTCAGTAGAAAGGTCTTGGAAAACCAAATTATACAATTATTCCTAAATAATAAGTTCTAACATAGTCCACCAGTCGGAGTTGACTCATCCTTTTATTGAAACAATGTCATGAATATATTAATATCTAAATGTCTATATCGAATAAGAAATTAAAAATAATTGTTGTTGTTTTTTTATATTTCTTTTAAGTTATTTGCTTTATATCTATAAACTTTTTCCTTTTAATCGTGGAGCAAATATAACTTGTGGTTTTCGAAAATATCTTAAACAATGTAAAAAAGCTCCGTACTGTTGTCCAATTGGAGCGATCTGTGATCAGTAACTTATTCTAACCTCATTCGCTACGGGGAGTGAAAACAATACAGTGGGTAAAAGTTTTTAGCAGATTATATTATCTGTAATAACTTGTTACTGTCTTGATTAAATTTACTAATATCGTTATATTCTTTAACCCACCCAAAAGTTCGAAAATCATCCAATCGCTCGAGCCAAAGCCAAAGAAGAAAAAGAAATGGTAAAATAAAAGCATGAACAACATTAATATCAGTAAAAAAGAGTTCAAGGGATTCACGGACGAAGAACGAACCGCGATGAAGGAACGTGCCTTAGAGCTGAGGGCGGAAGCGCGCGCGAACAAGAGCAGAGCAGACGGAGAAAATGACGTGCTTGCGACAATTGCCGCAATGCCGGAACCGGATCGTACTATGGCCAAACGGCTCCATGCAATCATCAAAGCCAGCGCGCCCACCCTTTCGACTAAAACTTGGTATGGGTTGCCAGCATACGTCAACAAGGACGGCAAGGTTGTTTGTTTCTTCCAAAGCGCTCATAAGTTTAAATCGAGGTACGCGACTCTCGGCTTCAACGACGCGGCAAACCTCGATGTAGGCTCCATGTGGCCAACCTCCTTCGCGCTGACGAAGTTGACTGCCGCCGAAGAGATGAAGATTGTCGATCTCGTGAAGAAAGCGGTGAGTTAAGAGTTTAAATTTTCCTGTTCCTGTTTACCCTGAGTCAAGCCGAAGGGAACATGTCAATCAGGATGAGCACTTCGATAAACTCAGTGTAAACAATTTCTACGTATTTCTTCGGACTTCAGTTTTGGAGATATAATTATTTCTTTTTGATATAATCACGAAATAATGAAGTTTAAACGTATTGTGCTGTCACTTTTCATTTCCCTTGCCGCCCTTTTAGTTTCTTTTGGCTTCGTAAGTGTTTCAAATATCAATGCCGCCGGCGCGTTTACTCTTATCAATGGCCAGGTAGAACTTGGTCCGGATAAAAGCGAGGAGTATCGAGTGATCGCCCAGCAACTATTCTCGCAACTGACGATCAATGTCTCAGAAAGCGGGGACTTGTCAGGAGAAGCGCAGGTTCCTTTCAGTTTTGAGCTAGACAGCGATAGCTATAACGGTCAGGCATCTATCAAATTAAAAGGGACTTATGATTTTGAGCAGCGAAATATTAAGGGCAGTTTCTCCTACAAACATAACCGTATCAAAAAGCATACCTTCAAAAGCGGTAATGTTACCGAATTGGAGGGGTCAGCAAACCTACCCAATCTTAGCTTTAACGGTAAAACAGACGGAGACACTATTAAAATAGAATTTCTCAACCTGGGTAACGTAACGTATTCAGGCGATTCTCCCGGTGCGGATGGAAGTAAGTCTCCCGAGGATTCCAATTTAACCATCGTGATCCCTAAGAATTTTTTTGGCGGAGGTGCTGAAGATAGGCGGATCGAAGTAAAAAATGGAGTCATTAACAGTACGGTTCCCTTTCGGTTCCGTCCCTCAGAGGATTTTACCAATGCTGTTATTAAAGGAACCTATGATCCGGAGTCGGGCGTTCTCGAGACGACTATTGTCATAGCGCCGCATGAGGAAGGTGCAGATTTTTTAATGGAGTTTGACGGCACAATGAAGGCGGATTTATCCAAGGAAAACACAGCGGGGTTTATAACGATGGGTGGTAACCTATGGCAGTGGACGAAGGGAGAGGACAAGGGTCCTGCAGGAGATTTTGATCATAGAGTGTACTACACGGTTGAATATCCGCCTGATCAAAGTGAAGGGCCCACTGATTCAAAACCAGCTAAAGAACCGGTTGATTCCAACCTGCACTTCTGGCTTACGACATCAAGCCAGCCATCAGGCGAAGACACCAACGCTTTTATCAAGCGTCCCGGTTCAAATGAGCTGGAAAAAGTAAACGAAAAAACCAGAATCAACGTCGGAGATACAATAGTTAACCCTCCCGACGGGAAAATACTCACAATATATCCGACAGATTGGCCGGAGAGCGGGATCGGCTTACAGCCTGGCACCAACTTCACGATATCCGATAAAGCCCAACTACTTACCATGGGAGAGTTCATTTATAAGTCGACTAAGGATCCGAAATCCGGACTCAATATGCAGTACGACAGTTTTGAAATGCAGTTGGCCAAGCTCGGTGCAAAATTAAAAGGAACAATGGTAGTCGTAAAAGAAGATGGAGAAACCAGCAGCATAAAAGTGATTGAGGGCGCAGCAGAAGTCACGGATATAAAAACTGGCAAAACAGTTGAGATCGGTGAGGGCAAGATGATTGCCGCGACTGATACAGGCATTGGTGAGGTACAAGCTTTTGATGTCAACGCGGAAAACGCAAAGTGGAAGGATTTTACAGACAGTATTAAGAAAACAAATACAGGTATTTTTACTAATAAGAATATTATTTATATTTTGAGTGGAATTATCGTCGCTGTGGTTATAGTAGGCTTTCTACTATTAAAAGCGAGAAGTCATAATAAGCGGTCTTAATGACTCAAGGAACACGGAGCAATAGGTGGACTTAATAAATTGGACTGTTAAGAAGCTATCTTTCACTCCCTATGTGTATATATTATAATTTTTTTACAAAATCTTTTTTTCTAGGCCTGGGATCAAGTTCCCTTTTTAGCAATGAACTGTCAATCATTTCATAATCCCCTAGTCTTCCCAAAGCGATAATTACAAACGGATGGTGTTCTTTATCAATAGCCAAAGACACCAATAACTTTCTATTGTTGAATTCCCCCATCTGCCTGGTGTAATATCCCAAATGCTGCGCTTGTAGAACAAGAGACATCGCTGCTGCACCCAAATCATGGCGGTAATAACTTTTTTTGCCTTGGGATTTCTTAAGATAACAGGCAACAATCAATACAGCTGCATTTTTTGCGTACCGATTATATTTTGCCAGGCAGGCAACGATTTTATTAAATGATGCTTCTCCGTGTTTTGCCCAGTAAAAATACCAAGGTTGAAAGTTGAAACCCGAAGGTGTCCAGCGCGCTGCCTCAAGTATTGACTGAAGATCTTTTTCTGGAATTGACTCCGAAGAAAAATGTCTTGGACTAAATCTTTCTTTTATTTCTTTGAAGACAGGAAAATTCGGCTTTGGTTTTCTGACTTTAAAAATTTTATCTCGTATATTATTCATACAAAACAAGAGATTTAATTATATTATAAACTTATCTTTCACTCTCGAGGCGTTTATATCATTAATGCCTAAAAAATAGTTAGGGTATAATTATTTCGTATGAAGTTTCATCACGTGGCTTTCACTGTCAAAGATATTCAAGAATCTGCAAAGTGGTATGAAGAAAAATTAGGATTTAAAGCGGTTAATAATTATAAAAAAAATGGTCTGGAAATTACTCTGCTTCAGTTTAAAGATATCAGAATTGAGTTGATTTCATTTGGAAAAGATACAAAAGACTTGCCTAATTATAGATCCGAATTGATGTCTGATATTCATACTGTCGGAACGAAACATCTTTGTCTAGAAGTAGACAATCTTGACGAATTTATAGACAAATTAAAAGCAAAAAGAGTACTTTTTGTCACGAAAACCGACACTGCAGCTTTCGGCGGAAGATATGTTTTCTTTAAAGACTGCAATAATATTTTAATTGAGTTATACCAACGGTAGTCGGATATGGAAATAAAAAGCAAAAAAACAGGCTGGCCAATTGTGAAAGTAACTACGAAAGATAGTTATACTTTGTTTGGATATTATTCGGAAGTTCCTAAGTTAACTGCTACTGTTGTGCATTTACATGGAACAGGAGGCAGTTTTTATTGGAACGCCTTTTATCCGGAAATAACCAAAGCGGTTAACCAAGTGGGTTTTTCCTACCTAGCGACCAGTAATAGAGGATCAGGAATCTATGAACTTGAGAACGGAACAAAGCCTTTAGGGGTATCTTTAGAGTTATTCGAGGATTGTTTAAAAGATATTGACGCTTGGATTGAGTTTGCATTATCGAAGGGTACAAAATATTTTATTCTCGAGGGTCATAGTTTTGGCATCGGCAAAGCGACTTATTACAATGCAAAAGGAAAGTACAGAAATCTTATTAAGGGAATAATATTCCTGGGAACAATTGGAGTGTATCAGACGCAGCAAAATTATTTAAAGAAAAAAGGAATCGATCCAAAAGTCTATCTTAAAGAAGCTCAAAAACTTTTAGAAAAAAAACAGCCGACTGCTATTTTGAATGATCCGTGGGGTTTGGCAGGTTACTATCCGGTCAGCGCTCAAACCTACCTTAATTTTTTTACTCCGGGAAGCGAGATGTTCAAGTCTACCCAGATGGCGACAAAAGAAGTCGGCGGATACAGGTATTTAATCAAAGTACCCTTACTTTGGATTTTGGGTGATCAAATAGAAAAAGAATATTTATTCGTTCCTTTTAAAGAAGCCTTTGATTTAGTAAAAAAAGAAAATCCTCAGGTAGAGATTCATCAACTGAAGAACTGCGATCATGGATTAAATAATCATGAAAGCGAAACCGCCGCTCTTATCTCCAATTTTCTTAAAAAAATAAAAACGTAATTTCTTCACAGTTTTGTCAAACCGTTACACCTTAAAGGTGCAATTATTTACTTGCTTCCCAACAATATTTTCCTCGGCAATTTTAAGCAGCATTTTCTTCAAGGAAAAAATTGATTTTATACAAGGTGTTGGATTATTTTTTCTGGCAATTGGTTTGTCCCTGATCATTTATGCAAGAGCCGTTACTGAATAATATTTAATCTCAATTACCTCAAAAAATCTAAAATATTCCATTTTAGGTCAAAAGAGCCTAGCATAATTGGTTAATTTCCTTTAAGTCGGAATATTGATCGACCCACTCATAAGTTCGAAAATCGTCCAATCGAGCGAGCCAGTTGGTGCTTAGTATAACCCAATTGGCTTGTGTTAGTGCGTTAATTATAGGCTAATAGGTTTTATTGACAATTTATTTATCTTTTTAAAATACTTGAGAGTTAATAAGTTTTTTGAGTAGACCTAAAGAGTTCAAATCGTAAATAGAAACAGGGATTGCCATATTATTTAATTTTTTTAATATTTTTATTTTTTCTTTAACGGCTTCTTGAGAAATCAGATCTGTTTTGGTTAAAAGAATAATTGTTTTTTTTGCAAGAATGTTTTTGTTATATTCTGCAATTTCATCTATACCTGTCTGATAATCCTTTCAACCGCAACTACTTCAACCTTAACTTCCACCAAAACTCCATAAATTATTTAAGTCGCTATCTTCTAATAAATGCAATAGTAGAGCTCTTATTTGTGGGGGCGGAACCTTCTCTAATCTGACCTCTGCCAAGCTGACCATGTACAATATTCAAACTTTCATCATTGCCTGGACTTAAATACTGAATATCAAATCCGTCTTTTTCATAATCTGGAATGCCTCCCTCACTAATTACATTGGTTCCCCATGTCCTTTCATTACCACACATGTCTTCACCAATAAGTATATATTCCTGCACACTATGCTTTCTCAAGGGGGGACTCAAATCCTCACCAGGAGGCATCCAGGAAAATAAAACAATATCGGGCCCATAGATTTTGACTGCATTTTCAGCATCCAGACTCTTAACCTGTGTTACTGTTTCACCCCTTGCTGCCGACCAACTTTTATTATCGGTAGCGATTAACTCTACCTGATCATCTCTTATTCCTAATTCTCTCATTTTTTGCTCGATAAAATAAGTCAATTGTCCTCTTCCTGCTCCTACCTCTAAAATTCTAATCGGTCTAATCTGGGAGGAATCAATTCTATCTTGATATTTAGCAGCTTGAGAAATCAAATATTTACTTATTGAATCAATAAATTTCTGCGTATAAAGTTCATAAATTTCATTTTTAAAGCAAAAATCGTCAAACTCCATTTCTCTACCCTTAAAAACTTGGCGCACCTCAGCCTCAGCAGGCAGATATTTTAATGTTTTCATTCTTTCCTCCAATTCCTCGGGAGTTTTTGCATATTCCGAGGGTGGTCTTATTTGATTTGGCTTATTTTCTACGATACTTTTATCAATTAACCAGTCTTGTCTTTGTTTTTCTTTAACCAGCGCTGCTTGCTTAACCTGCGACTCCCTGCTTATTTCTTCAGGCAATATATCTCTAACCTTAGCCACATAGTCAACAATTGTTTGAGTAGTTTCTAATAGAGCGCCTGCATTATTTTGCGCTGCAAAATTACTTACTACAATAGCCGTTTCCGCCGATTGACCTTTCATTTTTTGGGCATTTATCTGTAAAGTCAGATAGTTTTTCAAGGGATCTTTTTGCATTTTTTTCTCAGTTGGCAGGGTAAGTTGTATTTCTACCCCGTTACCACTTGTCAATAAAATCGAATCACCAATTAATTTTATGGCAATAATATCATCCTGACTATTTGGTTGCAAAGCTGCAAGAATATTTTTTACAGGCTCAGGTGTTTGTAATAATTTTTGTTTTTCCTGCACCACTTCTGTATGACTTCTATCTCGTATATTTCCTACAAAAATATCAATCCCGAATGACTTATCAAAAAGATCTGGCATTCTCTCATCCGTCTTACTAATTTGAGACTGAATTGCTGTCTTAACTTGTGAATATTTTTCAGTAATCCCAACTTCCGTAAGTACCTCTAAAACATGTCTGGGTTCATTTAAAGCTTCTTCCTTTCTTAATGCTTGAAATAATCCTTTCCATTTTCCCTCAGGTTTACTTGTTGATTCTGACTTAAGATTTAGAACTTCATTTTTCGGACCAAAATGTGTTGCCCTAACTTCGGCAATAGCTGCTTCTCCTGTCATATTTTTTTATAGAAAAAATCTTTCATCATATTATTTGCTTGATCCAATTTGTTTTGATGGATTAATTTTTCTGCTTCAGTAATCAGATTTTGCCGGTTCTTTTCCTGATATTCTTTTAAGTGAATATTTACAATACTTGCCAATTCAACAAATTGATCATCCAGACTCGGTAATATTCTACCAAGCTGTTCATCGGTCAAATTTTCAGGGAGAGATTTAATAACAAAAGCAGAAATTTCTGAAGCCCTCTCTACTGTAATTTCAGAACTATCTAGTTTATCTAATAATAGCTTAGCTATTTCTTTTTCAAGGAAAAATAATTTATCCGAAATCATGGATTTATTATAATCAATTTCTTGCCAAACTATTTAAACTATGTTTCTATTAAAATCTTTTGCAGTTTATTTAGAGATGTTTCATCATAAATAGAAACCGAAATTATATCTTTATTCAATTTTTTCAGCTTTGTTAATTTTTCATTTATTACTTCTCGGGGAACAAGATCTGTTTTGGTTAACAGAATAATGCTTTTTTTTGAAAGAATATTTTTATTATATTTTGAAATTTCTTCAACTACTGTTTTATAGTCTTTTTCAATGTTTTTAGACTCAACAGAGATACAGTGTAATAATAATGTCACTTTTTCGATATGTTTTAAAAATTTTACCCCCAAACCTTTTCCTGTAGAAGCGCCTTCAATAAGTCCAGGAATATCAGCAAGAACTTTTCCATCGATAACTCCAAGATTGGGTTCAAGCGTAGTAAAAGGGTAGTTGGCAATTTTTGCATGAGCATTTGTTAACTTATTTAATAGGCTACTTTTCCCGGCGTTAGGAAGACCGATGAGACCATAGTCGGCTATAAGTTTAAGAATAAGGGTAATTTTTTTCTCTTTACCTTTTTGCCCCGGACTGGCTTTACGGGGAGTTTGATAAGTTGAGGTTTTAAAATAACTATTTCCATGTCCACCATCTCCGCCCTGGCAGATTAAAACACTAGATATAGATTTTGTCAAGGTAATTTCTTTATTGGTTTGAGTATCAATTATGGTTGTATTAGTTGGAACCGATAAATATAAATTATGTCCTCCTCTCCCGACTCGATTATTTGAACCGCCCATTTGACCATCTTCGGCTTTAAATGAAGTTGTTTCTGTATACTTTTTTAAATCCATAGAATTTGAGGTAGTAATAAAATATATATTTCCACCTTTACCACCATTTCCGCCGCATGGCCCCCTTTTATTGATAAAAAAGGCCACCTTTCCGGATCCACCATTACCTCCTTGAACTGTTATTCCAGCCTCATCTATAAACATAATCTTGTATCTATTATATCGTGATTAAGTAGATATTGATTGAAAAAATTATTGACATGTTCTAACTTCAGTGATAATAGGGAGTTAAATTACTTTAAATTATTCTTTTGTAACCGGAGTTTTCTTTTTGGGGGTTTTCGTTTTCTTTTGGGTAATGATTGTTATATTCTCTGGTTTTACTATTGTTTCTTTCTCTCCTTTTACGGGGGTAACCGTAAGCATCTTTAATATTTTGTCTAATTTACGGTTAATTACCTCAAACTGTTCGATATTTTGTGGTCTTGACTCGCTTCTTCTTTCAAAATCGGGCCTTCTTGAGCTTCTGTCTTGAAATCTTCTTGATTCGCCTCTACCGCCTTGATTTCTAAAACATTCGCTGCAATAAACGGGTTTACTGCCAGTTGGCTCAAAAGGAACTTCACAATTTCTTCCACAATTGCTGCAAACGGCTTTATACATTTCTCTTTCCCCGCCACGACCGCCAAAACTTCGCCTTCCGAAATCCCTTCGGTTAAAGTCTCTTCTTGACCCCGGTCTGTCGTCTCGATTAAATCTTCCCATAATCCGCATGTTAACATACTGTTAATGTAATAACAAGCGCCACAGACTATAAAGAAGGTGTGATACCGCTCTTTTTTACTTTTGGGAAAAATAATACGAAGGATTTAGTTGGTAAAATTTAACTATTTATGAACTCTTCTTTTTTTATACTTTAAAATACTTTCTGGTAGATAACGACAGTTTCGTTTCGGATAACCGAGATATCCGAAAGGGTATGAATTTATTTAGTTTAAAGATGTAGTGAGTAAGACGGTAGAGTAGAGGAAGTAATATTTAGTAGTAGATTGCTTTCTCGCTCTAAATCATTTAAATCATCCTCATCTTCTATCCATTTGTAAGTTCGAAAATTCCTTCGATAAACTCAGGACTATAGCGTCCAGTCGGGCGAGCAATTTCTACGGATTTCTTCGCTTTTCTTCTGATGTGATATTGTATATTTATATATTTCACCTATAATACCTCTTAGTGTTAAAAAAACTATTCCTTTTAGTACTATTTTTAATAATCACCTATCCTGTTCAGGCTGTTAATTGGCCACCTGAAGTCAAACCGGAACAGGGAAAAGCATCTGGTACGATCGGAATCGGGGATGATGATAAGCTAAACGTCACCATCGACTTTTGGAACGTTGGTGAGGTGGGTGGCGGTGATTACGGGAAAGTCATAGTTGACATTAGATGTACGCAAAAAACTATTGGTGACGGGTGGCAATGTGTAGCAGATGATGAACCTCCTGAGATTGGAACTTTCAGCGGCGGACCTAATGGGAAAATTACCATAAACGGAGAAACAAATATTCAACTGGTTAATGGGCAATATTTTAAGTCAACTCTTGAGAAAACATTTCAGGCTACCGTGGAAAATCCGGAGATATTCTCAAAATACAGATGGAGTATGGATGAATCGATTCCTATTCCGGAAATTAAAGAGGGAAAATATGAGGTTGAGACGTACGATAGTAGTCTCCGCTTCAGCGATCTTTACGGTCAGGTAGAGGTTATCATCCCCAATCCTGACGGAACTTACGATGAAGATGCGGACTGGAATCTTGCTAAAATAGATATGGAGTTACCGCCTGGTACGCGCATTAAGGTCAGTGAAGAAAGCGGCTTGATGCTCTCGTTTCCTAACATGACCACTATTATCGTCGGGCCGGAAACGGAGATTATTCTCGTTTCAACTGATCCGCAAAAAAGTGTGATGCAACTGCTTTACGGAGATTTAAAAGCGAACGTCACAAAAATGATGAAAGACGGCTCCATGCAAGTAGAAATGAGCCAGGCGGTTGCCGGTATAAAAGGAACGAGGTTTATCTTAAACGAAACAAAAACAGAATCATCAATCCGGGTTACTGAAGGAACGGTAAAATTTATCAGCAAAAGTACAGGCGTATCTGTTGATGTGGGTAAAGGAGAATCGGTTACCGCCTCTTCACAGGGCTTGTCAGAAAAAACAACCTTTGATCCTGCTAAAGAAGAAGAAAAATGGCAAGAGCTGGCAAACGGTATTAAGAAAACTAACCCCAATATTTTCAGCAACAAGAATACTATTTATATCTTGGGCGGAATTATCATCACTGCAATTGTAATAGGTTTCCTGCTATTAAAATTCAGAAGACATAAGAAATAGCGGTTTGCAATTTCTTAATTTCTTCCCACCTCTGTCTTAGTTCTCCAATATATCTCAAATCCTGAAACGCTTGGATAACTTGTACGTAAACTATAATTATATTAATTCTATGTTCAGGGAACCAGAGTAATTAGGAAAAGAAACTAGTGATGGTGATTTTCTAATTGTATTTCTAAACCTTTTACAGCTTTTTCAACTGCGTGGATAAATTGAACGTAAGCCTGAATAAATTCACGGCCAGTATTTACATCATCGACGTCATATTCCACATTCTCCTTAACTTTATGGAATAAGTGTCTGACGATTTCTTTTGCTTGCGCTGAAGAAATTTTGCTTAAAATCTTATCAATTTCTCCTGTCTCAACGATTTCATCTGCCAAAACAATTTCCGGTTCTATTGTTCCTGCAGGTTTAATACCTTCGTAGTTTACTCCTTCTCCCTCCCGATGTATTCTGACTAAAGTCTCAAAAAACTCCAGATTAGCCCTATCTTTTTCCTCTTTAGACTTGGCTTTTCTTCTTTTATTTAGTGCTCTTTTGAGGGCTTTTCTTATTGCATCTTCGTCTTCCGGCTTTACCCAAATGAGGACATAGTTGACGTTATCAGTTTCTAGGGCTTTTCGGGCTGCTTTTACTACCGGACCATCAAGCGTGTCACAGTGAGCTGTTACTTGAGAGGGATAAATAAATAGAGCCAAAATGAAAAAAATGGCAAAACTGGAAAGAGTAAAAATAAATCTTTTCACTATCTCTATTTTAATACTCTTAAGGCTTATGATCTTCTAAGGATTCTTTTACAGTCTCGAAGGCGTATTTATATAGCGTTATCACTCTAGCTTTTTGTCTAAACGACGGTGGGACAATCAACAATGCTTCTTCTTTTTTGTCTAAATCAACTGTTATCCAGGCTTTATGAACATTATCCGAGCAGCCCCAGTCGGCGTTGGTTAAAAAGTGTGAGCCGGTTGTCTTGAAAACTCTTATCGCCTCGTCACAAGCTTGTTTATTATTATCATGCGAAACCTCAATTAAATATCTAGACATAGAGTTAAGTATAACATTTATAGTGATAAGAATCACATACATTTAAAAACTTCAGGTTTATACTCTTGCCAGTATCTACTATTTAAATCTACAAAATTCGAGAGGGGGTGAGAAAGTTTGAAAAAAAGTTATATTATTTTGACTCTTCTGTTCATTTTTACCCTGACAATTTTTGTTACTTTGTTTCCTTCAAAAACCAAAGCACAAGTTACAGCGGCTGCGTGCCCTTCAGGACTTGTTAGTTACTGGAGGGGTGATGGAGATACGACTGATTCTATTGGACTAAACAACGGTCAATTTGTCGACAATGCACAATTTACAACCGGAAAAGTCAATCAAGCGTTCAACTTTGATGGAGGATATTTCAAGTCAGGCTCGCTGAATCTGCCTACGGGTAACGCCCCCAGAACCTTGGAATTTTGGGTTAAAAGCCCAAACATGGCTGTCGGCGACACTTTCTTAGCAGGTTGGGGTAATAATGCCAATTATCAGATGAGCTCTATTTTTTTAGGATGGGCCAATCAACGCTCTAGTCGGTATGCTTCTTGGGAATTTGGAACGTCTGTTATCGGTTCGGTTTTAGCAAATGATACCTGGTACCATTTAGCCATGACTTATGACGGGACAACGAATTGGGATGCGGTTAAAATTTATCTTAACGGCGCGCGGGACACTGAATCATGGTATCCTTATGTAACGCAAAACCTAATTACTCCACCGGGCACTGACTTTATCATGGCATTTAATTCGTTTTTTGAGGAATACTATAAATCACATCCAGATGGACAACTAGACCATAGGTTTCATGGAGCAATGGATGAGGTAGCAGTATTTAATTACGTTTTGACCGAAGCAGAGATCAATCAACACTATCAAAATGGTGTTGCCGTGCTTCCGTACTGTGAGCCAACCGTCAACGTCGCAATTGACATTAAGCCAGGAAGCACTTCTAACTGTTTCAACAATAATGGATACGGAGCTTTACCTGTTGCAATTTTGGGGAGTAGTAATTTTAACGCAAACCAAGTAAATCCAGAAACCGTGGCGCTAAATGGAATGGTGGTTAAAGCAGTCGGCAAGAGCAATAAACTTCTTGCGCATATAGAGGATACCAATAGCGACGGATTCATGGACATGGTGGTTCAGATACAAGACGCAGACGGCGCCTATGCGTCAGGAGAAACGCTGGCAACACTGGCGGGGAAAACTTTTTCTGGCAAAGACATCAAAGGAACTGATACTATTTGTATAGTTCCGTGAGCTTATTAAGAGATTGATCTAACTTTTACGCCAAGGAGATTGGTAAGTTTTTGTTATGATATTAATTCATGAAATTAGTAAAAAATGTAGATGAATACATAGCAGATGCCCCAAAAGAAATGAGGGAAAAGCTTAGAGAAATTCGGACAGCGATTAGGTCAGGCGCGCCTAATGCGATTGAGAAGATAAGTTACGGGATGCCACACTAATAAGCATCTGGTCAAATTCCATCACATTTTTAAAAAACTTAAGATACGCAGGCTTGTTTCTCCAAGGACCAATCCAGTAAGCAAAAACTGCAAGAGCAAATTCAACTGGACGCCAATAAGGTGCAAGATCAATTATTGCCGGTGGAAGATTTTTGAAACTAAAATATTATCAGGATTTAAGTCTCCATGGATAAGTTGGTGTATAATAGAGTCATCAATATGGCTCAAAAAGTAATCGTTGCGGTTATAAGCTTTCTTGTTTTAGGTTTTGTCGGATATTTCATCTTTACAAACATAATAAATAAATCGCCTAAGACCAACTTCGACTTTGGCGATGCGCCGGATGGAGGACAAGGGCAATTCCCGTCACTTTTAAAGTCCAACGGCGCTCGTGCTAAAAAAACCGACGACGTCTGGCTTGGACAAGCGGTGACCACTGAATTAGACTCCAAACAGGTGAATAGCGATGAAGCCGACGATGGAGTTAGGGGCAAAGCAGTCTCTTGTCAAGAGAGCACTGTCTACTTTTTTGTTCGGAGCAAAAATCCGGGTAAAATCGCTGGGACAGCCTATCTTAATTTGTATGCCGATTGGAACAAAGACGGCAGATGGAGTGGTAGTGATGAGTGCGCCTCCGAATGGGCGGTGCAAAATTTTCCTGTTGATCTTGAGAAACAAAAAGATGAAATCGCCGTTTACACACCAACATTTACCGCCGGAAAAAAGACTGATAAGATTTGGTTTCGGGGTGCAGTCACCTTAAATCAGCAGATGAACGAAACCGCAACAGGTGAATTTGCTAGCGGAGAGATCGAAGATTACGGACCGAAAGAACCCGGTGACGAAAGATATTACAATTTTTATTGTGATCCTGATCCGCTCATCATTAAGCACGGATCCCAGGGCAGCGTAAACATTGTTCCAGATTGGGGTTCCGAGCCTATTTTTGACGCTCAATTTGGTAAAAATTATCAACCTAAGAATGCAAAACGCAAAGTCGCTATGGGCAAAGATAATATCTTTACATTTGAGTCTTCCGATAATGACATCGATCCTCCCAAGCGGAGCGTACCGCATTTTGTCGATATTAGAGTGCGCTTTGGAGCAGGCGGGAAAGAAGCAGTCCTTGAGAAAGCTTGTAGGGTAATTGTCGAGCACGACGAGGCTCCAATAGAAATTCCAGGCAGGAGAAGTTTTCCAGTCCCTTCAGAGGTTCCCAAAATCGAGACTGAGTCGGGCGGTTCAAAGATAGCTGAACCAACCGAAGCTCCGCATACCGATTATGTTCCTCCTACCTCAGCTCCTCCAGTTCAAGAAGGCGCCCCCGGATTTATGAAGAATTAGTAAAAAGTATTATAATTTCTGCATGACAAAAGATAGTGA
>Ga0209542_10007934_pt1 | contig 19995 bp, 25 predicted proteins | sample RifCSPhighO2_01_FD_184028 | JGI IMG/M metagenome (GOLD analysis project Ga0209542, IMG submission 184028) | Soil microbial communities from Rifle, Colorado - Rifle CSP2_plank highO2_0.1 (SPAdes) (version 2) | ecosystem: Environmental > Terrestrial > Deep subsurface > Rock core/Sediment ...
GCGCTGCGGCCATTTACAACTTTCCTCACAATTAGAGTTCTGCAGCTTCGGCGCAAACAGGGCTCGCCCTTACGCTGATATACCGTATGGGTTAAATGGAATTTTCCTGGTGTGCCGTCGGGGCGGCGGTAGTCGGACATTGAGTCGCCACCAAAATCGAGACCTTTGGTGAGAACTTCGCGGACTGCTTTGAAGAGAATCTTCATCGACACTATAGAAACAGACCCAACTGGAGTTTCTGGATTAATTTTTGCGCGCCACAGAGCCTCATCGGAATAAATATTTCCAATACCTGCAATTGCTTCTTGATCTATAAGCGCAGTTTTGATTGCGAGTTTTGGTCGGCGCGAAATTCTTACACTGAAAGTTTTTGGCGTGAGTGAGGAATCGAGCGCATCAGGACCTAGATTTTTTAAATGCGTTGATTCCTCCGCACTAGCAGTTTCTAGAAGCGCCACCTTCGCAAATTTTCTTAAATCAGATAGTGCGAGATGTCTTCCATCATCAAGTGTAAAAACGAGACGAATATATTGATTGAATGGATCGGTGAGCGGACCTTTCGCTGTTGTTCTCCACTTTTTATCTTTTTTATGAAATTTGTATGGACCAACAAGTAAGTGCCCAGTCATTTTCATATGGACGAGAATCGTGTGTTTACCATCAAGATGAATGAGAACATTTTTTGCACGACGAGATGCCCCAACAATGCGGCTACCAATGACCGCTTTTTTGAAACGCAAAAAATATTTTGGATTCTTAATCTCCTCCTTCCCGCGCCAGTATGCACTTTTATATTCAGTCCAAACATCAACAATGCGGCGGCCTTTTACTAGCCGATTCAGCTCGCGGGCGGTTGTTTCAACTTCCGGCAGCTCTGGCATAGCGGCTAGAACCTATCCCAAAAATGGCGCGGAGGCGAGGGTGTCGAATTCTGCGCCGCGGCGCGCCGGCTGAGTCGTGAGGCGTAGCCGCGCTACGCTGAACGGCGAAACGGCGCGCCGCGGCCGGAATTCGGCGGCCTCGGCCCGCGAGCCAGTCTTGAGGAGAGCGCTGGCGGCCATTTTGGGGATAGGTTCTCAATACGCCCTGCGGAAGAAAAGGAAAAGCCCGGGTTTGCCGGGCTAAAACAGGTCAGGGCCTCGCGGGTTTGCTCTCGAGGAGCTTCAGGCCGCTCTTTCGAAAGATTCCGTCGTTGCCGCAGGGAAGCAGGACGCGAAAGCCACGCTTGCAGGCGGTCTCCCCGATGATGGGACGCGGTCCCATTTTTGGGGTGAGAACCCGCATGCTGCGAACGCAGTTTTGCGAGACAGTGGCGACGACCTGTCGGCTGGTTGCCGGAGGTGCGGCGGGGGGAAGGTGTTTACGGGCAGACATAATGAGCTCGGCCGAGGACTATACGCTAATATGAAAAAGTGTCAATAATCGTGCCGGGAAAATGCTTCATCGGCAACTTATTTCCGGCTACCGTAACCGAGCTTGGCGAGCTCTCCGCGGCAGACTGTGGCGTCGCTCCAGGGTTCAGGGCCAGCGGCCCGGCGAATTTCTTCTTGCGCGCCCATACCCGCAACAATTACAGCGTCTCCGGGTTTTGCTAGCGACAGCGCCAGCCTAATAGCCTCGCGGCGGTCGAGCACAATTTGCGCCTTGCCGGCTGTTCCTGCCGCAATTTCCGCGATGATTTCCGCGGGGTCTTCATTGTATGAATCATCTTCGGTGAGAATCACCACATCGCAAAGTCGCGCGGCCACCGAACCCATCTCTGGGCGCTTCCACCGGTCGCGTCCGCCGCCTGCCGAGCCAAACACGCAGATGCGCCGCTTGCCGGTGTAGGTCCCGAAGATTGCCTCGAGCGAGTCGGGCGTGTGGGCGTAGTCAACAACTACCGAGAAGGGCTGCCCCTGCTCGACGCGCTCGCCGCGGCCGGGAATTTTTGTGACGGCGGCAATGCCGTGGGTGATTGCGCTGTCGCTCACTCCGGCGGCGCGGGCCGCAGCGGCGGCGAGCAGAATATTTTTGGCGTTGTGCGTTCCCGCGAGCGGCGAGCGCACGGCGGCGTTGCCGATTTTTACAGATACGCCGCGCTCGTCGGTCTCAACATCGCTGTTAAATTTAACTTCAACAACGCTTGCACCGAGTTTTTTACCTACATCGGCGAACGCCGCGCACTCGAGGTCGTCGCCGTTCACAATCAGGGTCGGCGCCTTTCCGTCGCGCGGCCGGAGCGCGCGGACGATCTTCATTTTCGCCTCGCGGTACGCCTCGAAGGATCCGTGCGCCTCGAGGTGCTCGGGCGCGAGGTTGGTAACGACGAGCGCGTCGAGCGCGATTGGCAGGTGCCGGAACTGCGCAGCGCCCTCGGAGGTCATCTCCACGACCGCCCAGTCGCAGCCGGCGCCCGCGGCGTCGAGCAGGAAGCGGGGAAGCTCCAGGCGGCCGGGCATCGACTGCTTAGCTTTGCGCTCGTAGCGTCCATCGACGGCGAAGCGAATGCCGTTGGCGACAGCTACCTTGAGGCCGCCGCCGGAGAGCGCCGCGGCGGCCAGCTCCGTGACCGTCGTCTTGCCCTTCGTGCCGGTGACGCCGAGGATTCGCAGCCTCCGGTAGCGGCGCTGGTAGAGGATCTTGCCGGCGAGCGCCAGGGCGTAGTGGTAGGCCGGCTGCGCCGCGCGGAAGAGGCGTCGGGGGATTAGCGGCCGAATCGTGTTCAGGATTTTATCCACGCGGCGAGTATACGGGGCAAGGGCTGATTTGTCGCCGTTACCGGCGAGGCGTACCATTGAACGCCGGACGGCGTTCCTCCGTATAAAGCGGATGCGACTCCTCACCCGAGGAGAGGTCAAACTAGGTCGGTTCTGTCCGGCCAGGGTTGTAGGGCTCTCGTAGAGGGCATGCGGCGGGACATCTTAGGGATGTTCGTGAGGGGTAAATGGTCCCCGAAAACGCCAAAGCTAGGGAGTACCTGAATGTAGGACGGCGCACCGATTTTCATCGGCGCATCGTTCCGAATCCACGGCAGGCGTCGAAAGGCGTCCCCGTAAACCTAAACGTTTGGGACGCCGTTCCCGTTTTAAAACTGTCCGCCCAACGGCGCGACAGTTTTTCTTTTCTACCGTCCTTGCCCGAGCGCCTTCAATGCCTGACGAACAATTTCTTCTGTGGAGAGCGAGCGGTCGAGTTTTGAAACTGCGTTGCGAGCATCGGATTCTGCGTAGCCGAGTGCCGCGAGTGCCTCAACCGCTGTTGCTGCACCACCAGTTGCTCCAGTGCCGACCGTGCCGAGGTCACCCATCTTATCTTTAAGTTCAACAACAATTTTCTCTGCGAGCTTCTTGCCCACACCCGTCATCTTGGAGAGGTACGCTGGATCGCCCGAGGCGATGCCCTCACGAATGGTTTCAGCTGTAGCGCCACCGACTACGCCGATTGCGGTCTTCGGGCCGACGCCCGAGACGGTGAGGAGCATCTCGAAGAGCGAGAGCTCGCCGTCGTTGGGGAAGCCGTAGAGGTCTATAGCATCGTCGCGGACGGCGGTATGAATGGAGAGCGACAGGGTACCGCCCACCTTGGCGAGGGCCAGCGTGGCGGGGGAGGCGGCAACCTTGTAGCCAACACCCCCCACGTCGAGCACGAGGTGCCCGGGGCGAACGGCCAGAACCTTGCCGGCGAGGTGGGCAATCACACCCGAATCCTAACACTCAGTGTTCCGAACACTGAGTGTTTCCGCGGCGGCTTGCCGGCCAAAAAGGTGCGTGGTAGCTTGCTAGCCGCAATGCCTATCACCAGCTCCGCCAAGAAGGCCGTCCGCTCCGCTGCCCGCAAGCGGCTCTACAACCTGCGCCGCGCCCGTGCCGTCTCCGCCGCCGAGCGTGACATTCGCAAGCTCTGCGCTGCCGGCTCCGCCGCCGAGGCGATGAAGCTGCTCCCGGCCGCCTACAAGGCCATCGACAAGGCCGCGAAAATGGGCACGCTCAAGGGCAACACCGCCGACCGCAAGAAGTCGAGGCTCTCAGGGCTGATCAAGCGGACGGGGAAGAAGTAGAGAAGAACCGCCGAGAGGCGGTTTTTTAACTCCGCGTCGTCGGGTCAATGCCGAGAGCTCGGTTGTAGAACTCGTACTTCGCCGTCTGGTACTCGAGGTACGTTTTTCCGTTCAGGGACTGCTTCAGGAGGTCGTACTCTCTGAGAACCTGAGGGTTGCTTCTGAACAAATCGAAAATGGCGAGCTGCTCTTGGACTTTCCTCGTCTCAGGGTCTCTCACGCAGAGCGTGATTTCGACGCCCTCGTCCTGCCAGCGCCACTTGCCACCGACGAGGGCGCCGAGCTTCTCGGTGAGCGCGGCTACGTGGCGACCAGCCTCGGCCGCGGGCGAGAGCAGGTAGAGGTCTACGTCGTTCTGCCCGCACACGCCGAGCGCCGCCGATCCCATGAAGCGAACATCCACGTCGGGGGCGACGCTCCTCACTGTGGCCAGCGCTCTCGCGGCTGCGGCTGCTGCCCCGGGGTTGTGTGGCTCGATGCGGACGGTGCTCGATAGGCGTTTTGCGCTCAGGCTCTCCAGGTACTCTCGCTGGGTATCGAGCAGCATGCGCTAGCTGAAGACGGAGAAGTCGGCTTTCCTGTTGAAGTCGAGCAGCACGGCAGTGTACACCTTTCCCTTTCTCATCGAGCGGAGCATCGCCCTCGCGGCGTTCACCGAGCGGCCGAACCAGATGACGTCCTCGGCGATGAGCGCCGTGCCGACGTAGTCCTTCTTTCCGAAGCTGCTCTTCCAGATCTTGGCTCTGCCGCCAACAATGTTCGTCCACACCTCGTGGTACGACGCAGGAATCTTTTTGGCGCGGAGGTGCTTGAAGATGAGCCGGCCGACCGTCCGCCCGCCGGAGCACACGGCGATGACGTGAATCGGCGACCTGAGTCGCTCACACTTCACCGCAAGCTTGGCTACCAGTTTCTCTGCCCGTGTTGGCATTTTCGTTGGAGCGGCACCGGCCGCCGTCTGTGCTCCCGGTTGGAATCGAACCAACATCACAACCTCCGCAAGGTCGCATCCTATCCATTGAACGACGGGAGCGTCGTGGGACGGGTAGCACAGTACCCGCGAAATCACCCTGCCGCAAGGCGCGGCCTTAAAACCCCAACCGCTCCAGCAGCTTCGCCATCACCGGCTCTTCCATTTGCTCCTCGTCGAGGTACTCGAGGCAGAAGTCGCGGATGGTGTCGGCGGGCACCTCGTGGCTCTCGTAGGGAATCACCAGGAGCGGCGTCGACATCCGGCGCGACTTCACCAGGATGCGGTCGTGGTCCTCGGTGTCGATGACCCAGAAGGAGCGGAGCTCGCTCCACGGGTAGCGGAGATCGCCCTGGCGCAGGCCCTCGCGGGAGAGCTCGATGTAGATGAAACGCGGCGGGCGGGTGGCCTTCAGGAACGAGACGCCGGTCGCGACAATAATCAGCGCCGCGAAGGTGTAGGAGCCGAAGAACGCGGCTAAAACTGCGCCACCCACGGCAATAATCCCAACGACCCAGAACCAATCTTGGCTGTGCTCGAAGAGTTTCGGCTCCGGCGCGTGCCAGGAGAGCGACTTCGAGGAGGGCTTGCCGGCGGGGAGCTCCGGATTCACGCCACCATTCTAGCGCGTTCGGACGCCGGGTCTACGAGCGGGGCAACTGCTTGCCCCGCGAGCGGCGTCTGAAGGCCGGAGCGTTACGCGCCGCTTCGGCGCGTCGCGAGGCGGGGTCGCGGCCTCCTCTGCTTTGGCGCGAGGAGAGCTGCGATCGCCGCCTCGGCAGAGCGCCTGGGGACGCGGCTAGATCGGAACCGGTACCGCGTGATGGCGACGCTCGAGCAGCTGGCTCGCGAGGAGCCCTAGGACGAGCGCGCTGATGTAGGCGAGGAAGAAGCCGGCGGGGCGCAGGCTCGCCGTTTCAGCCAAGACAACGGTGAGGAACGCCGCGTACCACGACACGAACGAGACGCTGCCGCAGGCGAAGGCCACGCGGCGCAGGCCCGCGACCTCGGCGACACGCAAGATTTTGTGATTGCCCGCCGCGGCGCAGAGCTTCGGCATCACGATGAGGTTGAGGAACGCTCCGTTGGCTGCTACCACCGCCAGGACCGCCACCTCGGGCCAGAAGAACGGCACGGCGTCGCCGGCGCGGAACGGCAGGTAGAGCCCAATTGCCGAAACGACCACGACGGCGAGGCCAACCCAGAGCACCTGGTTGAGTGCGTGCAGGACGCGCCGCTCCGATTCCGAGATGTAGAAGTCGCGCATAAAGCGGAAGAAGAGCAGGTCCGCGACGGTGGCACCGCCAATGCCAATCGCGAAGCCGGCGAGGTGCGCCGCGGTGATGCCCTCGCGCCAGGCCTCCAGGAGCGGCACGAAGGTGACGCCGACGGCGTAGTTGCTGCCGACCGTGAGGAGCAGCATCAGCGTCGAGGCGGCGGCAGAGGTGAGGCACCACGAGCACCACGAGCGGATGTAGAAAGCCTGAACGAAGGTCAGGTAGCAGGAGAAGAGGAAGGCGGTGACGCCGATAGCGGTGAGCGCGAAGCGCGCCTCCGCCATTCCCGACTCGGCGGGGTGCCAGATTGCCAGCGCCGCGTAGGCGAGGAACACTAAGGCGTAGTAGGCGCCGCCGGCGACCTCGAGGGGTACTCCGGCAAAGGTAGAGAACTCGCTGCGCACCACCGTGTCGCAGTCGGCGCCGAGCGGGCAGACCAGTGGCTTCGGCTCCAGCTTCTTGCGGCGAATGTGGAGGCAGAGGAGCACGCCGAAGGCCGCGATCAGAGCGTTGGCGAGGAACCAAGCGTTCATCGGGGTGAATTCTAGCACCGGTTTCGCCGCCCCCGCCGACATCGGATGTCGGCGGGGGCGCTTGCGGGGCAAGGTGCGCTGGGGGTAGGGTGGAGAAATGCGAACATTCAACACGACATCCTGGCTGCTGGTGCCCGCTACCACCGGCACCAACACGATAATCTTCGAGTTCCTGAACCAGTTTGGGTCCGGGGAGGACTACGAGGTGGGAATCAGCTGCGAGGGCGGTCCCCAGAACGGCTGGGCAATCTACAACTTCCCGAAGGTCGAGCGCATTCTGCAATCGGCCAAGTCGAAGAAGATTAGCTTCACCGTCTTCCGCTGCGAGGAGGGAACGACCGAGGGCGTGCCGTGGAAGGTTCGCTGGGAGTCCGGCAAGCCGACGCGCGGCAAGAAGCGCACGAGCCTTGCCCCGTTTTCCTCCTGACCTTCGGGTCTTTGGCCGCCGCGCGAACGCGCGGCGGCTTTTCTTTTTTCCCGAGGTGGAACCTAGGGTACGGAGGCCTTAAATCTTTTTCGCTTGTACGTACAGGAAGAGCGGGAACTCGCTACGCGCTTTGTTTTCTGCATCAGCGCGCGCGCCCGGCTGGCTCTGGCGGTTGGAAATCCACTCCTCGAGGCGCGTTACGGCAAGGCCTGCCTTTCCGAGCGCTTTCACATACGCCTGCAGTGGTCGGTGAAAAGAAGCGGTGGCGTCGCTTTTAGGATTTCCTGGGTGCATCACGATGCGCTCGGCCGAGTCGGAGAGGTAGCTGTCGAGTCGGCGGAACTGAACATTCTTTTCTTGATCAAATCCCCACGCCGAGCGCTTCGGGATGCGGAAGCACGGGTGGTTCATCACGATGTGGAGCGTGCCATTCTTTCCGAGAAGTCGCTCTGCCTCGCCAAAAGTTTCTGCGAGTTCGCGAATATTCTGCACAGCAAGAATAATGGTGGCGTGTTCAAACTTTCCAGCCTTTAACTTTGTCTCGTGAGCGGGTGCAACGGCGAACGTTGGCGCGGCGCTCTTCTTTTTTGTTTTCTTCTTGGCAGCTTTCGCGTCGCCCTCAACGGCTGGCGTGTCACCCGCTTTCGATTCCGCAATTTTGATGAGCTCGGGTGAGACGTCGACGCCCGAAACGGCCGCGCCGGCCGCGGCGAACGCCCAGGCAAAAAATCCCTGCCCGCAGGCGATGTCCGCCACCGACTCCTTACCCTTGAGGTCAAGCAGCCGGAGCAAATTCGGAAGGATTACATCCTTCTGGTACGTGCCCTCCTTCTCTAGCGATTCGTCGTACCACTGCGCCGAGCCGCCCCACGAGGTGTTGCGCGGCGCGTTGCCGTAGTGCTGAATTGGTGCACGGAAACGGTCGTTCGGGCCGCGACCAACGTACGGGCGGTTCGACGGGCCGTAGGAAGGGCGCGGTCCGCGAGGGTCGTACGGTCTTGGAGCATTGTAATTTGGTCGCGGACCACGCGAATCGTATGGTCGCGGAGCGCCTGGACCTTGGCCGTAACCACCCGGGTGCGGACTACGATTCCCACCGAACGGTCGAGGGCCGCCGCCCGGGACCCCGTAGCGCTGGGCGCCATTTTCTCCGCGCGGTTCCCAGTGAGGACGGGGCGCGCCACCATATCCTCCTGGTCGGGAGTTGCTGCCGCCGTATGGTCGTGGTGCACTGCCGCGATCATCGCGACTACCATAGCCTCCAGGTCGTGGACCTCGATTATCGGATTGCGGTCGCTGGTCGCCATAACGAGGGCGATCGTTGAAAGGTTGCGGGCCGCGCGGCGCTCTCGGAGCGTCGTTACTTCTATCGGGTCGGCCACCGTACATCGGCGGCGGCGGCGGAACTCTCGATGGTGGCTTCTTGGGCCCTCGCTTTTTCGGACCACCGGCATCGTTTTCAGATTCTTTCTTCATATGTTGCACGGTACGTGGGAAAAGGGTGCGGGGCAAGCCTTACGCTCCAATCAGGGTCTTATAAAATTTTTAGACAGTGAGCGATTGCCTGAAGATCTCTGACCTGGCCACTGTTATTGATGGCCGTGACCATCCACACCCGTTGACCAATCATCACAATTTGGGCTTGGGTGATGTCTACTCCACTACCGCTTACCCAGTAGCCTCCTCCAACGAGCGTCTCGCCGTCGTTGCAGGTTGCGAGAGAATCCGCGATAGCCGGAACAGATACCTGGTTACCAGGACGTATAAAGACAACCACCTCACCTGTTGTACCGCCGCTGCCCGCAGGGCCCTGCGGACCCTGGGGGCCGGGCACACCCTGAACCCCCTGCGCTCCTTGAGGACCAGCCGGACCCTGCGAACCATCAGCACCCGCCGTGCCCGCAGGTCCCGCCGGACCCTGGGGACCGGGCGCACCCGGCTCTCCCTGCGGACCAGGAACCAAATCTATATCGGCAATCGCCTCCCGCAGCTCTTGAATCGCAGCCAAGACTCGTTGCCATGGCCTGCCCCGATCGTCTAACGGTGCCGCGTAAGCCAGACTGGCCGCAGAAGCCAAGGCGAGGGCCAGTACGAGAGCCAGAACTTTTGGTGTTTTCATTCGTTTAGAATGGCTAAGGCGGCAGAGGAAGTCAACGCGAGGCTTCTTTGGCGGGGAGAGAGGGATTCGGTCACAACTCGATTCTCGCTGCGCGCATAAATCCTCACCATTTTTGGGAGATATTATAAAACGGCGGGGATTGCTCCCTGTTTAGAAAATATCATCGGGTAAGAGGAGGTATTTTATGTTTGAGGCGTCTAATACGTAGGAACCACTATTTAGCGATGATCAAGATGAAAACATAATCACCGTCATAATTAACAGTGTTGCGACGATACTAAATTTGCTCAGATGATTTGGAGCCGTGATGTCTGACGACTAGACCTTCTTCTGTTCCGCCACACCTTTAGGTATTGCGAAGAGATACGCGACCATAGCCCAAGCAAAGATGACAAGATTGGTTATGTCGCCATCCTGTATAAGTTGTGGGATGTTAGGACCAAGGAGGATTAACGCTACGATCAAAACCGTGGCTAAAAATTCCAACAACTTTCTCCACTTAGTGTTCTCAACAAGTTTTAATTTTCTTTGCTTGGCCGATCTGTAGGCGAGTGCTCCTAAAATGATAAATAATCCCGGCGAGCTATCGTCAAGGATGGTTGTCGAATTCGGATTCGTTAAACTGCCAACCACCATAAACACACCAACAACTAGTATTATCGTTGAACCTATAAATTTTTTATTGATGATAAATTTCACTTTTTAATACTTAAGCGGTTTGTAATTGAGCCACTCTCTGCGGGTAGCGTTGTTACTGGGTCTAGTTGCACGTTTGGTAAAGACCAGGGTCAGTGCTGCAACGATTGCAGTCGCAACGCCAGCACCCTCCTTGACCAAAGGCGGTGCAGTATACATCAAAATTGCATTCGTTTGTCCCACATTCTTTGCTTGATGTAGGCTTCGGTGTTGGTACGGGTGTTGATTTAGGTTTCGGAGTCGGTGCATATTTTGGCGTGAGTTTTGGAGTAGGTTTCGGTGCTGGCGTTGGAGTTGGTTGAGGAGGTATGAATTGTGGCGGTTCATAACCTGACCACCACAAGCCCCTGTTAAAAATATCGTTTGTAAAATGAGAAGCAACTTTCATGTACCAGATTGGGTCAAAGACGTCGTTTCTAAATGCGGTAGGGATAGCGAGCCACCAATAAGGATTAAAAATATCATTTCTAAATTGAACAGGGGCCTGTTTAAAAGGCGCCGGTGTAGCGTCCGTTTTACCAAATGCAAGTGACGGGGAAAATGTGAGGCACAATAATAATGCTACAAACAGTAATCTAAGTCGCACGTTTGTATTATACCCTAATCAGCTTAATCAAGCTGTCCATGGATACAAGAAAGCCGATTTAATTTTCTTGAATTTATCTCAGCAATTTATCACTTGAAACATCAAGCACTTGAGCCAATCTTTCTAACTGTTGAATAGTGAGGTTTTTCTTTCCGTTTTCGACTGCACTCCCTTAGGGTCGCACCGAAGGCGCGACCCCGTTTCGGTTTCAAAATGCGATTTCGATTTCTGGCGAGGAGGCGATTCGGTCATGAGTCACTAATGTCTTTCGGCGCGCCCCAATTTTAGGGGCAGGCGCGCCGAAAGCCTAAGTGCTCGCGGTCACGGGTTACTAAGTCCCTTGCCGCCCGGGGCCGCGGCAAAGGCCTAAGTACCCGCGACCCCGCCTCGCGGCCGCTCAGAGAAGCGGCATCGCTGCGGCCGGCCCAGGCTGAAAGCGTGACGCAGGCCACGCTTTCCTCGCGCCTGTGCCCCCGCCTCGCGCCCGGCCGAGGCGGCCGACCTCGCCGACTCAGTGGCGCTGCGGCTTTCGAATCCCTCTCTCCCCGTATGGCAAAAATAAAAAGAGCGGCCTTGGCGGCCGCGCTTCAGTATGTGCCATGCGGGGAGGGAGGGATTCGAACCCCCGACCCCCTTGCGAGGGTTCCGGTTTTCAAGACCGGTGCATTAGACCACTCTGCCACCTCCCCGAAGACTCGATAGTAGCGCCCTCGGCATAAAATGTCAGCTCGCCGAAATGCTTACGAAGCGCTAGAGTTCTCCCCGCATGCGCTATGTGGGCATCGATTTCGGAACAAAACGCGTTGGCGTTGCTGCCTCCAACGAGGAGGGGACAATCGCTTTTCCGAGAATGACACTGCCGAATGATGACCACCTTCTCCACGAGGTGGTGCGGCTGCTGCGGCAGGACGAGATTGAGACGGTAGTGATGGGCGATTCTCGCAACGGGAAAGGGGAGGAGAACACGGTGATGAAGCCGGCGCGCGCGTTTGCCGATGAGCTGGAGCGCTGCGGGCTCAAGGTGCTCTGGCACCCGGAGATGTACACCAGCGCCGAGGCGGCGCGGGCGCCCGGTTCCACGGCGGCTACGCTCGATGCCTCGGCGGCGGCGGTGATGCTGCAGAGTTTTTTGGACACGATGAATCGTGGGAAGATTTAGCACTCTCATATAAAGAGGAGCGATGCAAGAGGAAAACAAAGTAGCAGAAGCAGTTACGGCCGCGCCCGCGGCGGGCGCGGCCGTTGTCTCCATCGACGACTTCTCCAAAATCGACATTAAAATTGGCACCATTCTCTCCGCCGAACCAATCGAAGGCTCCGAAAAACTTTTAAAACTCTCTGTCGACTTCGGCGAGTCAGCGCCGCGGCAGGTTCTCTCCGGTATCGCCAAGTTTGTGACACCTGAGGAGCTCGTCGGGAAGCAGTGCCCGTTCGTCGCCAACCTTCCGCCGCGCCAGATGATGGGTCTCGAGAGCCGGGCGATGATTCTCGCCGCGCGCACCGCGGAGAACGGCTGCGTCCTCCTCCACCCCGCCAAGCCCCTTCCTCCCGGCGCCGACCTCGGCTGACCCTTCCCCCGTCTTCAATTTTAGCGAGTACATTAACGAGCGGCCGCCCGTTAATGTACTCGCTTTATTTTTAATTTACGGTCTGCAGAGCCACCGTTCGATAGGCTGCGGCCATGAAGGTGGGCTTTCGTCTCGGCCGAGTTGGCGAAGCGGCGCTGCTCTGCCTCGTCGGGTACTTTTCGTACAGCATGCGCCCGACCGTTTGGCGAGGCTTGAAAATTTACCGCGAGATGAAGTTGCGGCTCGGAAATCTCCACCTCTCGAGTTTTCATCGGGCCATTCGGCGGCTGCGGAAAGCGGGGCTGGTGACGGGTAGCAAGGAGTCCCTGCGTATCACCGCAATCGGCCAAAAAGCCGTAGTCGCCAAAGGCCTTGGCTTCTCACCCCTCGCCGTACCAACCCCACGAGAGTGGGACGGCCGCTGGCGAATCGTGGCGTTCGATGTTCCCGAGCGAGCCAAGTTTCGTCGGGAGGTGCTGCGTCGCGTGCTCGCCGATCTGGGCTTCGTGAGGGTGCAGCACTCGGTCTGGGCGCACCCAGCCGACTGTCGGAAGACCGTCGCCGACGTTGTGGCAAAGATTGGCGCAGACCGAGAGGTGGCTTTCGTTGTCGCGGACTCAATCGATGGTGGCCCGAACCTGCTCCGACGCTTCAAACTGGGGTGAAACGTTTACGCGCGGCCGCGCGTAAACGTTTCGTTGGTTTTTGGGGATGCGCGGGGGCGCGGCGCGGGTAGCGGGCGGAGCTCTGGCGGGGTTACGTCGCGGTATAATTTCGGGGCATGCCGCTCCTCGAATCGGCTAGACGCTTCCTACGCCGCGCAGCGCCGCTGCCGAAGTTCTTGAGCCTGGACCCGGTGGCGCTCGACCTCACCGACAAGGCCGTCCGGGTGCTGCGCCTGGAGCGCGACCGCGGCTTCCTCGTCCCCGGCTTCGCGATGGAGGTCTGCGTCGAGGGCGACCTCGCCGCCGCGCCCCCGCCGGAGGCGCCGCGGGTTCCCGGCGCGCCCCCCCTCGCCCGCCGCGCGGTCTGCACGACGCTCGCCGAGGCGCTCTCCACTGCCGCCGCCTCCTGCGGCGCCGAGCACGTCGTCGCCTCCATCCCCGAGCGCAAGACCTACATCTTCACCGCCGCCCTGCCGGTCGAGGCGATGCCGACGCTGGGCTCGGCGCTCGAGTTCAAGGTGCAGGAGAACGTGCCGCTGCCGCCGGAGGCCGTCGCCTTCGACTACGAGATCATCGGCGAGCCGCGCGGCGGCGAGATCGAGGTGGCGGTCACGGCCGTGCCGCGCTCCGAGATTGAGTCCTGGCTCTCGCTGCTCTCGGCGGCGGGGCTCACCCCGCTGGCGTTCGACACCGAGGCCCGGGCGCTCGCCCGGGCGCTGGTGCCGCGCGGCGACGACGTGCCGCACCTCATCCTCAACCTCGATCGCGAGACGACGACCGCGGTCGTCGTCGAGCGCGGCGTCGCCCAGCTCTCCTCGATTATCGCGCTGCCTGGCGGCAAGGCCTGCGACCCCGCCACCGGCGAGGCCCGAGAGCTCAAGGAGGAGGTCAACAAGCTCCTCGTCTACTGGTTCACCGGCCACGCCGAGCGGATGCGCCCGAAGGTCGAGGACGCAATCATCGCGGGGCCCTGCGCGGATTCGCCCGGGCTGGTCGATTTCCTGGCGCGGGGCCTGCAGCTGCGCGTCCGGCCGGGCAACGCCTGGGAGAACTGCTTCCCGCTGGGGAGCGCCGTCCCGGAGGTGCCGCGGAGCCACTCGTTCGCCTTCGCCGCCGCCGCCGGCCTCGCGCTCCTGTCGGTAGAATGACGCCGTGCTGAACTTCCTCCCCGACCGAGAGATTCGCCTCGCCCGCCGCCGCTACCGGCAGCGGCTCTTCGCCGCCGCCGGCCTCGCCATCGCCTCGGGTGCCGCCGCCTACGGCCTGGCCGCCGTGCCCGCCACCGTCGCCGCCTGGCAGGCCGCCGACGACATCGACGGCAAGGTCGCGGCGCTGCGCGAGAGCGCCGAGAACCGCCAGTTCAGCGAGACGCTGGAGGCCGCGCAGGCGCTCCGCGCCGACGCGCTGGCCGTCTCGCCGACGCTGGCGCCGGCAGCCTCTGCGGCGCTCGACGCCGTCCTCGCCAAGGGGCGCGCGACCATCGCCGTCTCCTCTATTGAGCTGCGCCGCGCCGCCACCTCGACGGTGGTGGTGACGGTGGCCGGCGTGGCGGCGACCCGCGAGAGCCTGCTCTCGTTCGTCTCCGACCTCGACGCCGACCCCCAGATCGAGGCGGCGCTGCCAGTCTCCGACCTGGCGCGGGAGAAGAGCGCGCCGTTCTCGATTGACGCCGCGGTGGAGACGGCTGCAGCCACGCCATGAGCACCGAACCCGCCAAGGAGCCCGCCAAGCCGTCGGAGCCGAAGAAGGCAGCGCCCGCTGCGCCGCCGGTCTCTCCGCCCGTCGCACCGCCGGCCGCGCCGTCCGTCGCAGCCGTACCCGCGCCAAGCCCGAAACTGCTGCCAACGGCGCTCCGCCGCCCGTCTCGGCTGCTCCGCGCCTGGCTCCTCGCCCTGGTCCTCGCGCTCCTCGGCGGCGCCGGCTGGGCGGCCGCGTCCGTCTTCGGCCGCTCGGTCGTCGAGGCTTCGGCCAACCTCGCCGCCTCGATTGTGCCCGACGAGGCGCTCTCCGCGGCCTTCCTCAACGAGCGCCGGGCGCAGATTGACCAAGACGCAGCCGCCGTCGGGCGCCTCTTCGTGGCCCGCGGCAACCCGACGCCGCTCCTCGCCGAGATCGAGCGACAGGCGAAGGTCGCCGGCGCAGACGCCTCGGTCGCCTCGGTGGCGGTCGCGCCCTACGACGGGCAGGGCGACCCGTCGTGGAGCGGGGCGACGGCGGTCAGCGAAGATTCGGCGGCACCCTACGCGCTCGTCATCGTCACCGTCGAGGCCAGCGGCAGCTGGAAGCCGATTGCGTCGTTCGCCCGCGCCCTCGAGGCGCTGCCCTACGCTTCGAGGGTCGAGCGCCTGCGCCTCTCCGTCGAGCAGGGCAAAAAGGGCGGCACCCTCTGGACGCTGCGAGCCGAGGTGCGCGCCATCGCGCGCTAGAATTTGAGAGTCGCCATGAGTTTCTGGAACGCGCGCACGGGGAAGGGAACGCCGAAGCACCGCCGCCGACGGCTCTCGCTCCTGCCGTCGATGCAGGCCGACTGGTACGTCGTCCTCGCGCTCGCGCTCGCGCTGGTTGCCTACGCCGCCTCCGCTGCCCAGGTGAAGTTCGAGGCGGTCTCGGCGGCGGTGGACTCCGCCCAGAGCCACCGCGAGGGGAAGGCGACGCTGGTTGTGCCGGAGGCAACGGAAATTGTGCGGGCGTTCGCGGGCAGGCTGCCGCCGACGAGCGCCGCCGCTGCCACCTCCTCGGAGGCGGTTCGCTAGCCGAGCACGTGCTCGAGCAGCGCCATACGAACGGCGAGGCCGTGGCGCGCCTGCCTGAAGTACGCCGCCGAGGGCGAGCTGTCCACCTCGGGCGCGATTTCGTCGGTGCGGGGCAGCGGGTGCATCACGATAGCGTGCGCCGGCATCTGGCTGACCAGGTCGAGGTCGACGCGGTAGCAATTTTTTAGCCGCGCGTACTCCTCGGGCGAGGCGAAGCGCTCCTTCTGGATGCGCGTCTGGTAGAGGACGTCGACGTCGCGGACGGCCGCCTCGAGGTTTTCCGTTTGCTCGTGGGCCGCGCCGTGGCGGTCGAGGTACTCGATGATGTCGGGGCAGACCTGAAGCGCGCGGGGCGAGACGAAGCGCACGCGCACGTTCCTGTACTTGCCGAGGAGGTAGGCGAGCGAGCGCACGGTGCGGCCGTGCTTGAGGTCGCCCGCGAGCGCCACGGTGAGGCCGTCAATTTTCCCGAGCTCGCGCTCGATGGTGTAGAGGTCCAGGAGCGCCTGCGTTGGGTGCTGCCCGGCGCCGTCGCCGGCGTTGATCACCGGCACGGAGGAGATTGCGGCGGCTCGCGCGGAGGCGCCCTCCTGGCTGTGGCGCAGCACGATGACGTCGGCGTAGCCGCCGATGACGCGCACCGAGTCCTCGAGCGTCTCGCCCTTCGCCGCCGAGGAGAACTCGTGGGCGTTCTCGGTGGAGAGCACCGCGCCGCCCAGCCGCAGCATCGCCGACTCGAAAGAAAACCGAGTGCGGGTGCTCGGTTCGTAGAAGAGGGAGGCCAGTATCTTGCCCTTGAGCGGCGTGCCGCCACCGCCGTCCTCGAAGACCTTCGCCCTCGAAAATAGGTCACCGATGAGCTCGCGGGAAAACTGCTGCGACTCGGTGACGTGTTTCACTGGGAGGGGATTGTACAGCAGGCGAAGCAGTAGGGGGTAAAGGAACAGGTAACGGTAGGATTCAGAACGTACGTGCGCCCCCGCGAGGAATCGAACCTCGAATAGCGGCTTAGAAGTCCGCAGTTATATCCGTTTAACTACGGGGGCAACGGAGAAACGGTAGCACAAGAGGGATTCGGTCACCCGTTCCGTCACGTTATCGACAAGGGGGGATTCGGCCACAACTCTCGGCTCGCCGTCGCTCACCTCGGTCGCGGCCCCGCCTCGCGGCCTCGCGAGGCGCTCGGCAACGCTGCGGCTTTCGAATCCCTCACGCGAGACAAGTAGTTGTCTCGCTAGGGTGCACAAAATCAAAAACCGCCCCTCACGGGAAGCGGTTTTTGATTTTGTGCACCCTGAGGGATTCGAACCCCCGACCCTCCCAGTGTAAATGGGATGCTCTAGCCAACTGAGCTAAGGGTGCGGAGACAGACTATCTGATTTACGCCGCGGCGCCAGCGGGGTAGGATGCCCGGCGGAGTATCGCTCAAGTGGCGGAACCGGTAGACGCGCAGCGTTCAGGGCGCTGTGGGGTTTATCCTCGTGGAGGTTCAAATCCTCTCTTGAGCACAAAGAAAACTTTCGTCGCCAGAGGGCGACGGTTTTCTTTGTGCTCAAGAGAGGATTTGAACGGCCGCAGCGCCGCCGAGTCGGCGAGGCCGGCCGCCGAGGCCGGGCGCGAGGCGGGGTCGCGAGCACTTAGGCTTTCGGCGCTGCTACCCCTAAAATTTTTGCAGCGCCGAAAGACTTAGTGACTCGTGACTAAATCCCCTCTTCCCCAAAAAAGAAAAGGCACCGTGTTTCCACGAGCGCCTAGGAGGTTTGGGTCGAGAGTGGCTACCCCTCGACCTGCCCGGAGTCGTCCGGGCCTTCGAGGTCCTCTCGTCGCTGGGGCACAGGATCCCAGTCGCGCTCCGCCACGAGGCGCCGCCTCGTGCTGGAGAACTGGCCCGCGGCGCAGACGCTGACCACCAAGCCGCTCCTGTCGACGATAATGAACCGTTCGGGGCTGAACGGGGCTGGCGGGGGAGCTGCCCCGCCGCTGGTTGCTGTTTGGGCGGCGCGCGCAGCAGCCGCCCTCCGGGTTGCGGAATGTACTTTCACGTGTTACTTTATAGCAAATGCCCTCAAAAACGTCAAACCCCCTCAGGGCGCCGCGCCGGAGGTCGGGGGCCGTTCACCTCACGGGGTACCTCGACGCCGACAAGTACCGCTCCGCCCTCGACGATCTCCGCCTCACCCCCGGTCGCGTTCGAATCATCTTCCGGGCTCCGGGAGGCGATGTCGACTGCGACGAGTTCTACCGGCTCGCCGACGCAATCAATCGCCGCGCCGGCTCCGTCGTCGGCATCGCCGACACGGAGACGGTCTCCGCTGCAGCCTGCCTCTTCCTCCAGTGCGGCGACCGCCGCGTCCTGCCGGGAACGGTGATTCAGGTGAACGGCCCCTACGCCAAAATGTCGCTCGCCTCGGTCATCGCCGGGCACCGCGTCGGCTTCGCCGAACGCCAGCGGCTCGGCGCGCTGCACCGACGCTTCGCGGCGGTCCTGCGCCGCGGCCTGGCTCGCACGAAAGTGGCGAGCCTAGCCAACGCAATCATCAGTGGCAAGGTGGCGCTCTTCAGGAGCGACACGCACGCGCACGTCCTCGACCTCGAGGAAGCCGGCGTCGCCCGGCTCTTGATGCGCCGCCTGCCCTGATTGGCGCCTCTGCCCTGGAAGCGCCTTTTCTTTTTCTCGGGTCGCGGTACCCTCTCCACGTGAACGACAGCGAACCCGCCGTCCTCGCCGAGTCCACCCACTGGGTTGCGCTCGGGAAGCCCGCTGGGTGGCTCACGCATCCCGATGGACGCACGAACGCGCCGGCGCTTTCGGAGTGGTTCGTCGCGAAGTACCCGGAGGCCGCGGGCGTGGGAGAGCCGCAGCGCACGCTAGCGGGCGAGGAAATTGCACGCCCCGGCGTCGTGCACCGGCTCGACCGCGACACCACGGGCGTCGTGCTCCTGGCGCGCACCGCGGAGGGCTACGACCACCTCAAGCGCGCCTTCGCCGAGCGTCTTGCAGGTAAGCGGTACCGCGCGTTCGCCTGGGGCAACATTGTGGAAAACGAGATGACGATTCGGCTGCCCATTGGCCGTGCCCGCGGCGACTTCCGCAAGAAGTCGGCGAGCGCCAAGGCCCGCGGCGAAACACGGGAGGCGGAGACGCGCGTTGCCGTGCTCGCGCGAATTGTCGACGGCGGCGAGCACCTAGTTTTCATTGAGGCCGAGCCTGTCACGGGCCGCACGCACCAGATTCGGGCACACCTTGCCGCGGTGCACCACCCGGTGGTGGGGGACAAGCTCTACGCGCCGGGGCGTTCCGACGCGCTCGGCTTCTCGCGCCTCGCGCTGCACGCCTTGCGCATTTCCTTTCCCGACCTGGACGGCGCGCGACGAGAGATTGAAGCGCCCTACCCGGCAGACTTTGCCGCCGCGGTGCAGACGTTTGTTGACAGCGACACCGGGCGGTAGCAGACTCTGGGAGAAATGAGCTTTCAGTCTTCTCCGAACGTCAGCAGCTACGCCGACGAACTAGCCATCGAGTCAGCCTTCCTCGGCCTCACCCCCGCGGAGCTCACGGCTTCGAGGGCAGAGGCCGCCGAGGAGCTCCGCGTAATGGGCGGTATCCGCTTCAACACCGGCGGTCCCGGCATGAAAATGGACTACGAGGACGACGTCCTCCGGCAGCCGCACAGCTAGCCCTCAAGTCCGCGAGGGCTTTTCTTTTTCTTCACCAAATCAAAAGTTACCTCGGAGGCGACAGTCGGAGCCGAAAACCGTTTCCGCCTAGCCGACGCGCTACGAATGTAGAGCGAGGCGTAGCGGAACGGTTTTCGGCCTGAATGGCCTCGCCCGTAGGCCGGTCTACGGCCGAGGGAGCCTCCCGCTATTGCCAACCACAACCCTTCTGTGTAAGCTCTGCGGGCTTATATGGCTATTGCCTTTACGTCGGCCAATATTGAAGCTCGCCGCGCGCTCGACCTGCGCGCCGGCGACACCGTTCGCGTCCACCAGAAGATAGAGGAGAAGGGCAAGACCCGCATTCAGATTTTCGAGGGCCTCGTCATCGCGCGGAAGCACGGCGCCGAGGCGGGCGCGACCTTCACCGTGCGTCGCGCCGAGGGCGGCTACGGCGTCGAGAAAATTTACCCGCTCTTCTCGCCGGCCATCGACAAGATCGAGGTGGTGAAGCGCTCGAAGGTCCGGCGCGCGAAGCTCTACAGCATTCGCCGCAAGGCCGCCAAGGAAATTTCCAAGCGGATGAAGATGCTGGCGCACGAGGCCTCCGACGAGGTTGCGGTGCCGGCCGGAGAGGCAGAGGGGGAGCCGAAGGCGAAGGCAGAGGAGGCGGTCGCGTAGCCAGTTTCTTTTTGAGGCCCGCGG
>Ga0209542_10007939_pt1 | contig 19983 bp, 16 predicted proteins | sample RifCSPhighO2_01_FD_184028 | JGI IMG/M metagenome (GOLD analysis project Ga0209542, IMG submission 184028) | Soil microbial communities from Rifle, Colorado - Rifle CSP2_plank highO2_0.1 (SPAdes) (version 2) | ecosystem: Environmental > Terrestrial > Deep subsurface > Rock core/Sediment ...
GCGGAGATGTACCCGTCAGGAACTGAACTCGTATCTCCCTCTACCTCCAATTCCGAGCCCACCCTGAGGAAGATGCCGCTTCTCCTTGCGTCCGGATCGAAATATGCCGCGAATTTGCCCACATACGAATTGCCCGGCATGATTTTAGAAATAATATTGCTCGAGTTCTGGAAATCCACAAATCCCCTGAATTCGATTTTCAGCTTGGTTGTGCTTGTGGTATTTTTCAGCGCGACCTCCCGCGTTAGCGTTTCATCCGGCTTAAGCTCATTATCCAGGAGGGAATATTCCGCCCCAAAATAGCCGGATGCGGTGATGTTGAGCGAGTGCTTCCTCATTGCCACCAGTTCAATCTCGCAGGGATTTGCCTTGCACGAAATCGCCTTCGTTTTCTTGTTTACGGAGTCCGTCGATATGGCCATGAACGAAGGTGTCATTTCGGAAAGTACTGATTTGCCGCTATCAAGGTCGAGCGCGCGAAGCATAAGTTTTCCGCGCGGATAAAGCAGAATTATTTCGATGCTTGCGCTCGAATTCAAATCAAAGCTTTTCTCCCCGGCAAGGCTGCCGCCTGCAACCTTGAGCTGGTAATATTGCCTGGCAATCCTTGCTGCAAATTCGCCCTTAGGGTTGCTCGCCCTTGCCCTTATGGGCGGTACCACATTCCCATCCTCGTCAAGGAAGAGCAGCGACGCATTGGCAATTGCTTTCCCATCCTCATTTATGACGGTTAGTTTCAACTCTGCGGTATTTTCCGGAGTTTCCTTTATGAGGCCTATTTCCTTTTGCTGGCCGCCCGCGATGAATAGCTTGGAGTAAAGATAGCCATTTGCCTCTATTATTGCATAATAGGCGCCGATATTCAAATCGAATTTTGCCATGCCGCTGCTATCCGTGCTTCCCTCGAAAAGCAGCTCGTTCTTGAGGTTGAATATTCGTACCTGGGCTGCTAGAAGTGGCGATTTTCCATTGGCATCAAATACCTTGATGGAGGTGGAATTGTCGCTTTTCACCTCAAGCGGCTCTTTTTCAAGCCGGAATGCTATCCTGCCATCCTCCTTAATTGATGCATCCTGCCGCCCCTCCTTGAAGCCATCCGCAGCTGCAACAACTTTTAGCCGCTGGCCCAGGTTAAGGCTAGTGAAAATTGAAATCCCATCAGCTGTCCTTTGCATGAGGAAGGGTTCGATTCCCGCTCCCGCATCAAAAAGCCTTACAACCGCTTCAAGTGGCCTTCCCGCCTCATCCGTAACTTTTACCTGCAGCCTTCCGAAAATTTGCTTTCTTATTAGCCGGAGGTTTGCCGTTCCTTGATAGTTCTTCAAACTAAGGTATGCGCTTTCATACCCGTCCTTGCTTGCCAGCACGGAAAGCTGGCTGTTTTCGGGGAAGGAAATCTCGGCCTTGCCTTCGGAATCAGTAAGTGCATTCTTTTGCAGGCCGCTTGCAGTTACCTCAATTAGAGCGCTGCTAAGGATTTGGCCGGAATCATCCATAGCCATGAAGGTCATTGCAACTTCCTTCATGATCTTTACAAGTGAAATCTCGAGTTGGCCATTTTTATTAAGGACCAAAGCCTTGACTGCGGGCTCATAGCCAATGCTGTCGATTTTAACCGTGTATTCCCCAGGTGGCAGGTTATTGAATATGGCTATCCCTTCCTCGTTGCTGGTTTCGCGAAATTCCCCCGTTGCTGAAATTGCCGCCACTGTCACGCCCGCAACTGGCTTTCCTTCCGAGAGGATGCTTATTTGAAGCGTTGCGGGAATTAGCGCAGGCGGGCGCAGGGCAAGTGCGGCCAGGACGATTATGCTGATTATCAGGAAAATGAATACGGGGAATGAGGGTATTCCCCTGCCCTCGATTGGCTCGATGAAGAATTTTTCCGCGGGGACATGCAGTTTCTTGTCCATAAATTCCATCAAGTCGTAATATCCGTCCTCGATGCTTGAGTAAATGCCCATGCGACTGATCGGACTAATTATAATTGGCTCTTTTTTAAAGCTGCTGCTGTGATGGGAAATGATGGTTAGGGCGGGGCCTTCTGCTGCGGATTTCCGCATCAACCTTCGCTTTGCATGGGGTTTGCAATCCGGATTTATAGGTCAAAATGGCCCTTCACCACTTTTAGAATACCTATTATCCTATCCGTCGGGTGCGCATCGGGTTTGGGTTTGATGGTGAACCGCTTGTCAACTCCCGGTCGGGGAATTTGTGCGCTTATCAAAATCTGGTTCAACAGGCCTACCCTTCCCAATTCAGTCCTCAGATCGTGGATGTCCGGCTCAGTAAGCGCAATTGGGAACACATGAAATCCTTTCTCGGGCATATTGGCATCAACGAGTTCAAAATGCGGTCCCGGGAAGATCTGTCTGATCGATTGTATAAGCGTTCTTGCAGCAGCATGGTCTTCGGTTTCAGGCATTCCATCACCAGCTACCTTTTTTCCTCCTTATGATTAAAAAGCATATGCCTGCCGCTAGGGATAAAAAAATAAGGAAATGCGGAAAAAATAGTGCTGCGTATCAACAACAGTTGACAACAACGTGTTTTACGCTGCATTGGAAAGAAATTTCACTGAGAATATCTCTTAGGCCGTTTTGATCATTTCATTAAAATCCATGAAAAATACGGCTAAGAGAATGTGTGATTACGGCCTTTAGTAGCGGTTGGCTCAAGGATCGCTTGCGCTTTCCTCTTACACCTCCGCCCTATCGATCTCATCTGCTATGAGCGGCCTATGCGGTTTCGTTTTAGGCACGGCTTCGTCCTTAGTTAGGCCACTATCCTTTTCTATTTTCTGAAAAAGAAAAGTGTATGCCTTCAGGACTTATCCGTTAGCGCGTAGCTACGCAGCTTACCTTGGAAGATAGCTGCCATACCAGCGGCGCCGGTTCCCCGTTCCTCTCGTACTCAGAGAACCTTACCCTCAAACCGCAATGCACTTCTAGGAGATGCCACCGAACTGTCTCGCGACGTTCTGAACCCAACTAACGTAGGTCTTTAATGGATGAACAACCCAACCCTTGGCGGCTCCTGCACCGCCAGGATGACCTGAGCCGATAGCGATGTACCAAACCGCGTGGTCGATTATTTCCCTCACGGAAAGCAATCCCCAGCGATCGTACGAACATTAAATCAGGTTTCAGCTTGCGCTGACATCTCTAGACTTAAGAAAGAACTTCAAAGCACCAGCTATGCCAGTGCAATCCAAAACGAAGACTAATGCTCATACGTTGCCAAAAATCCAATCCTTCATTTTCCTCATGTCATCAAAAAATGGAGATATGAACTCTAGCACGCGACGAGCCTGTTTGAGGTTCCGCCCAACAAAAGACGAATTCGTAAAAGCATCCGCTAACTATGGTTATAATTAGTGAATGCCAAAAAAATTCTAGAAAAAATAATTGTTGAACGAAATTACCCCCGGGGTAGCTTGTCTGACAGAACAAGGCCTCATTAACAGGCCATTGTTGTTCGTTAACCCCCACTTTCGTGTCTGCGACCCATTTTGTTAAAGTCACAGTCAGGCCAGCATTTGTGTTTAACCCTCTACAGAGCGGTTCTGACGCTCCTGAGCTGACCTTTGGGCACCTTTGTTTCCTTATCGAAGGTGTACCGCCCCAGTCAAACCACCCACCTGCAGCTGTTTCTTTTGCAAGATGAGACTCGTAGTCAAATATTAGCAGTGTCACAATTTCGCCTATCCGCACCCCGGAAGGTGCGACATGACGGCTCCTGCTTACGCTTTGAACACCCAACCGCGAATCAACAACAGGCTATGGTTAAGCTCCACGGGGTCTTCGTTTCCCCCTAGAAGTTCTCAGCATGTTCACTGAGTAGTAGGTTCACCAGGTCTGACGCAGGGACAGTGGGACACTCGTTACGCCATTCATGCGTCGACGGGGAGTGCTTCATGGAATATAAAACCTTTTCCTCGCCCTAATTTTTGGATTGAATGGCATATTGGCAATTCTGCTCTAAACAAGCAACTAAGACATAACTCTAAAGATGCGTTCTGAATCTTTTTCAGAAGCACTCTCCTAAGCCGCCAATTAAGCGGCGAGGTATTACGCTACCTTAAGAGAGTCAGAGTTACTCCCGCTTTTTGCTAGCCCTTCACCAGGTTGAGACCCGGGTTCAGGTACTAGTAGTGAGCAGGCGTCAGCCATCGTATACAGCCTTTCGACTTAGCGATGACTTGTGTTTTTGTTAAACAGTCGATGTCCCCTGGTATACAGCCTCCATCAGAAATAGAAAAATCCGTCGCTATCAACCACATCATAGATCAGAGGTTGTTCTTGATCGTCATATTCTCTTTCTTCTGCTGGAAGTCACTGCGACCTACAAATCCCCATCGATAAATCTTTGAAGAGATGTAGGCACCCATTATACCGAAGGTATTGGGCCAATTTGCCGAATTCCCTTGCGTCAGTTCTCCTGTCACGCCTTAGCTTTTTCAGCTAGGGGCACCTGTACTGGTTCTCGGTACGGTCTCATGGAAAAATTCATACACCCTTTTCAGGGGCTTTTGGACTCGGCCAAACTCGTCGCTCATCGCTGTTTGTTCTGATGCTCCTCTCAACGAGACTTCTCAGAAATGTCCAGCTTGAATATTTTTGCAAATACTTGGCGTATCCACAAGCGTTAGATGTATGCTTGCGTTGCCGCGCTCATCCATAAGGCAGCCGAATATTAACGGCTTTCCCTTTCCGCATCACGGTTACGTTTAGCGTTAGGACCGGCTAACTCTTGGCTGATTTGCCCCAAAAATCCCCCATTTAAAAATATGCAAATAATAAATCCGGATTTTCCCCCTCACAAGCATGGCTTGCGCAAGAGAATCGCAGAAATAATATTCGCTTCAATTAGAAGGATCTTGGTTTAGCGTTGCCAAGAAACCCTTGCCCTTTCGGCGTCCAGGATTCTCGCCTGGAATAGATGCTACTAGCACCAAGATATTCATAACAAGCTGGTCCATTGGACCTCACGGCCCAACTTCTATCCAGCCCGTTCGCCCTCCTACCAAATTTGCATCACAGATGCAATTCCATGGTATCGGTGACCGGCTTGAGTCCCGATAGTTTACGACGCCACAAACCTTGACGGGTCCGCTGTTACGCGTTGTTTAAAGGATGGGAGCTTCTGTTCCTACCTCCCCGCTGTCTGAGATCTATGACATCTTGCATTTACACTTAGCCGGCTCTTTGGGACCTTAACCACAGTAGGGGTCGTTCCCCTCACGGAACCCGCGCTTACCTCGGGTATCCCAACTCCCCGCTTCTGCGACTATAATAGCTTCGGAGTTTGACAAGGAGGTGAGGATATTACTCCCCGCTCCCCCAAATCAGTCGCTCTACCTATTATATGTCTCGACGGAGGCTGTACTAAGATACACTTCGGAGGGAACCCGCTAACGCCAAGCTCGAATGAACTATCATCCCTAAACAAGCGTCACCCGATCGGATATACCAGAAACGGTTGCGGGCCTCCACCATCCGGAAGGACGGCTTCGCCCTGCGCTCGCTTAGATCGCTTTGGCTTCGGGTCTCATATTAGTGACTTGACGCTAATTACAACGCCGCCCCTCCCATCTTGCGATGGTGCGGGCGCCTCGCTTTCGCTTCGCTCAATGCTCGCCACTCCTATGAACTCCTTGGCTCTTGCTTCAAGAAGTAGGGTGCAACTTCGCAGTCCCTTGCGGTCATACCTGCTTTTAAGCCGCACCTTAATGTAGCCATTTCAGTTTCATGCACTTTGCACTGCCATTTTTTGGCTGCTTTTCAGCTTTCCCTCACGGTACTTAATACGCTATCGGTCTTGGGGTATATTCAGGGTTGGAAGTTAATACTCCCATTCAAACTCGGAAATCGCCGAGCCCTACTCGAGGCCTCCTCACACCCGGCATCGCTTTCGCCTACAGGGCTTTCACCTTCTATGACGTCGTTTTCCAACGAACCTTGACTAGCTTGCCGCGCTAAAAGAGGGGCCTGACACACCACATATGCTTCTCCCTTGCGGGGAAGATTCGGTTTGCCCTATTATCCGGGTTCATTCGCATTACTACCGGAATCTCTGTTGATTTCTTTTCCTCGCCTTACTAAGATATTTCAGTTCGGGCGGTCTTCTTTCCTCTCGGAAAAATTCGGGGATCCCCGGATCAAAGGCTGCATGCGCCTACCCGGGGCGTTTCGCCGCTTGCCGCGCCCTTCGTCGTTACCCAAGCCAAGCAATCCACTGAACGGCTTGTAGCACTACTCTCAGTGAAATTCTTTCCTATACAGCTTCATAAACGGAACTGCGCCGCCTAGGTGGCAGCGCATGATTCCTCAGCACTTTCATTCCGGAAAACCTCCCTTGCGAGGGTGGACTCACTCCCGGAACCGCATTTCCTTATGTGCCTCCTGCAGAAATGAATCTGCGAGGGGACGATAAAAATTTTTTCAGGCCGCTTTCCTAACTGGCTCGCGCCTTGGCGTAATGCCGACGATTTTTTCCTCCATTCTTTGCTCAAATATTCTCTTTCCTACTCCGTGTATGCCTGTGATGTGGTGCACGAGGTCGCGCCTTAGGGCATCCTCCATTTCAGGCCTGATCTTCCCAATTCCGCGAAGGTTGTGCATCGCTGTTGAGACCATGCTTTCGACTTCCATGCGCTCCCCATTGTGGCCGGCCATGTAAGCATCGAAGGCGATCCTTACGCCTTCCGTGAATGCGCGCTGCTTTTGCCTGCCAAAATCAACGTGCTGCCTTATCCTCAGGGCTAGCCCCCCTACATGCCCCTCAACAACCGTGAGGTCGTGCCCTGATAGGCCTACTTTGTCTGCCAAGACCTTCCTTACCGCGCTGATCATCCTCTGATCCATGATATCACTTGTTATGGACTCGGTGGGATTCTCTCGCCTTGCTTTTCTTTTTCAAAAAAAGAAAAGCGTATGGCGCCGCAAAAGAAAAACGATTTTCACTTTGCAAATCCCATTTCTTTGGCGCGGAGCCATCGCACCTTTCTCCCGCGAGAACTTTGTTCTCGGGGGCCGCAAAGAGCTAAAAGCTCTTTTCGGTTTAAAAGAAAGGGGCAAGGCATTTGAACCCACGGCCTCGTGCTTGCAAAGCACGCGCGCTACCGCTGCGCCACGAGCCCATTAAATTTTTTAGGGGAAAATATGGGAATCCATACTCTCCTCCATAAAACATTACTTACCTGTTGCAAAAATTACTCTGCAACAATTGCATGCAAAATGTTTGAAAATTTTCAGGTGCTGAGGAATTACAATCCAAGGAATTGCGGAAGAAATCACGCAACTCACACAAAATTGTCAACCTTAGTTCATCGTTCTACAAAGCGACCACCGGTCGCAATGCTTTGCGATTAATTGAGGTGATCTAGCCGCAGGTTCCCCTACGGCTACCTTGTTACGACTTAATCCACCTTACAGAGCTATACCTCGACTTGACCCAAAAGCCAAGCCTCAATACAGCCCCGCTTGGTTGACTTGACGGGCGGTGTGTGCAAGGAGCGGGGACATATTCACCGCGCGATGATGACACGCGATTACTAGGGATTCCAGCTTCACGGGGACGAGTTTCAGCCCCCGATCCGGACTTGGGCGGAGTTTATGGGATTACCTTCACCTTTCGGCGTTGGGACTCATTGTCTCCGCCATTGTATGCCACGTGTGGCCCAGGAAATTCGGACCATACTGACCTAGCGTCGCCTCTTCCTTCCTCCCATTTAACACGGGCAGTCCCCACAGAGTGCATTCCACATTTCTGCAAAATTAGCAACTGTAGGCAGAGATCTCGCTCGTTGCAGGACTTAACCTGACACCTTTACCGAGCCATCTTGGTTTCTTTTTCCCAAGGCTTTTTCTTTCCAAAGAAAAAGGCTTCACGGCACGAGCTGACGCTGGCCATGCAATACCTCTCAGCTTGTCGGGCAAGATCTTTAGTCTGGCCTTCATTCTGCTGTCTTTCCTGGTGAGTTTCCCGGCGTTGAGTCCAATTGAACCGCAGCATCCACCCCTTGTGGTGCTCCCCCGCCAATTCCTTTAAGTTTTCTGTGTGCATTGTTTCCACTATTAAAAATGGAAACAAACACAATTCAGCCTTGCGACCGTACTCCCCAAGCGGCAGACTTAATAGCTTCCCTGCGGCCCTGCAACAGCTCGAAGCCGTTGCAAAGCCTAGTCTGCATAATTTACTGCTAGGACTACTCGGGTATCTAATCCGATTTGCTCCCCTAGCCTTCGCTCCTCACCGTCGGACGTGTTTTGGTAACGCGCTTACGCGCTTTTTCTTTTAGTAAAGTTTTTCTTTTTTTCCTAAAAAGAAAAAGTTTCGCTACTGAAGGTCCGTTAAGGATTACAGGATTTTACCCCTCCCCCTAACGTACCCGTTACCTCCCCCATTCCCTAGCCTTGTAGTATCTCCTGCACGCCTACTGGTTGAGCCAGTAGATTTCACAGAAGACTTGCAAAACCGGCTACGAGCGCTTTAGGCTCAATATTCGTGGATACCACTCGGGCTACCTGTATTACCGCGGCGGCTGGCACAGGATTTACCCACCCCTTATTCTCCCAGAGATTCAATCTGGGCAAAAGTTTCCCGTAAGGGAAACACTCAGAATTCCCCCGTCACGCTTTCGCGCATTGCGGAATTTTCGCGCCTGCTGCACCCCGTAGGGCTTGGGCCCTTGTCTCAGTGCCCATCTCGAGGCTCCTACTCCCATAGCCTCTACTGATTATAGGCTTGGTGGGCCTTTACCCCACCAACTACCTAATCAGCCGCACTCCCATCCTATGGCGGAGTTGCTACAATTTACAATCCTTATTGTTTTGGCGTCGTTCCAGACATCCAAGACTACGGCGTATTACCGTCAGTTTCCCGACGTTGGCCGCCTCCATAGGGTAGGTTAAGTACGTGTTACTGAGCCGTTCGCTGCGTTGGGAAGCCCCAACGCAAAACTTGCATGGCTTAATCGAATTCTGATAGCGGTATCCTCCAGCAGGATCAACTGGTATTACAACCTGCCATCCGAAGATAGCAGGCTGTGTACTCAGCTAAACGCTGAATACGATACGAATCGCAAGAACTAATGGCGTTTGCTCCTCAGCACCTGAGTCGAATTTGAAGCTTCAAACCTACTCAAATTCCCATTTTCGCTACAGTGGAATGAAGCGTGCTAGGCACTAATCATGGAATCATAGTAGCCAGGCCCTCTTCAAAGATCAGTCATAGCATGAAGCTCTGATTTACCGGGTCTGTAGCATTAAACGCAAAACTGCATGCCAGTTGTGCGGAGTAAAGTTTTGCATGCTGGGGTATTTAAAGGTTTTCTCGAGGGCGCTCATATATGAAATCGGATGGAGGGGAATTTTCCCAATGGTAGGAATCCGCGCTTTTCCAGCCTAAAACTGACCTGTTTTCGAATTTGGGGATCAATTTGGGCTTATTTCAAAAATTAAAGGCCAAAATATAGGTATTTAGCATTAAGGATTGTGGAAAATTTGCGAATTAGATTGGAATATTTGTCAGATCGGGTTAAAATGATATATAACCCTGACATCTCTGCCCTCAAGCCCCAATCCTCCGGTTGCGGCCGTTTCTTTTTTGAAGCCAAAATTAACCCTTTGCTTGGGTACCGTTTTCCTCGGCATTGATGCAAGCACCTCGCCTGATCGAAGCAGTTCGTCAGGACGCCTCGAGCGGCCCGATACCCTCTCCCTTGCCCTGGAGGATTCCGGCGGCGTATTGAAGCTTTCCCGAATTTCTGACGCAATATGTGCCAACACCCTCCGGGCATATGCATTTTTGCTAAAAGGAATGTCGTGTTCGTTGGAAGTTGGTCTGTGCTCCAAAATCACTCTCCCTGGTTGCTTGCGGTCAAACATAATGGATATCCTTCGATCCCGCACCGATGCTTGCAATGCTTTCCCAAATGCACGGCGCTCAGCCGAACCAATTGTGGTTCCCGGAATAGCGGGTAACTCGCCGATTGCCGCCAGATGGATCAGCTCAAAGGCCCTCCTATGGAATTCCTTTGCTGCAAGCCACTCTACAGCCGTTTTCTTTGCCATGTATGGCTTTATTTGGGTACATTAAAAAAACAATTGGTACGCGTAGGTAACAATTCGAGGAAAAAAATAAACCTTAATTTGATTTTCCCTCTACCCAACGAATATATCCCGGCTTTTAGGAATTGGCTTATGGCAAAGAGGGGTTTCATTTTCAGCCTGGAGGCAGCGCTCGCATTGCTCCTTGCAATTTCCATAATTGCAGGAATGCACTACATGCGCCTTCCCACCTTTTCGGGCGTTTACCTCCAGGAGCTAAACAACGATTTCCAGGAGATGGCGGCGAAAAAATATTACGCTGAGTTCGCGGCGTATTCGAAGGGGGATTTATTGGCAGGGGAAAAAATAAAATCGGAATTTGGGAGATTGATTGGCAGGTTGGGCGATTACTGCTTAATTATCGATGCGCGCGCCAACAATCTGAAAATAAACTGCATCCAAATAAACGAGCTCAAGTTCCGGAAAATCACCCCCTCCAGCAGGCTGTTTTACGACGGGGAGGGCTTCTTCGAGCTGAAAATGAGGCTCATTGCGTGAGCTCAAGGGATGCCTTCGATGGCCACATCATCCAGCTCCACTTCCTCAGAACCGAGGTTCTCCCTGGTGACAAATCTCAGGTTGAAATTGCCCACTAGATATGCTGGCGGAAACGTTAATGTTTCCAGATGCCAGCTATCGTCGTCGCCGGCACCATCCGTCCAGTAGTAAAGCGTATTCCAGTTTGCGCCATCGTACGCCTCCACCCTCAAGAACTCGCCTGCGTCAAGATTGTTGTCAACATACCGCCAGAATTTAAGCGTAACGCTGGAATAGTTGCTCAACGAAAGCGGGGTCTTGAGGTGCATGATGCACCCTAGGGATGAAGTGCACCTGTCAGCATGTGCGACCTTATTGGTTGAAAGGTGTCCGGGCACGTTTTTTTCAGTAAACTTCTTTACCCGCCAGTCGAACTCGTTGGTTTCGATCCATTTGTTAAGGTTCCCGCTTTGAAAATCATCCTGGAATATGGTGGCTGGGGGCCGGTTGGAGATTGTCACAATTGCCGTATCCTGTGCTGTTGCGCCGCCGTTGTCGGTAACTGTCAGAGTAACTATATATGTGCCAATCGCCGAATAAGCATGTACTACTGAAGCACCGCTTGCAGTAAAGCCATCCCCAAAATCCCACCCATAGCTCACGAGGCTTCCGTCAGAGTCAGTGCTGGTGGATCCATCAAAGCCGATGGCATCGCCAACATACGCGTTCTTGTCGGGGCCCGCGTTCGCGACCGGCGGTGAATTGGCATTTACGGTTACGAGCACTTCATCGGAAGCCGTTGCCCCTTCATTGTCGGTAACCGAAAGAATGACATTATGCATGCCAATCGTGAAGCTGGATATCAGGATCGCACTCGTTCCTAATACCGTTGAGCCATCTTTCCATTCGTAGTTGACTATGGCTCCATCCGGATCGTAAGAGGCACTGCCATCAAGTGTAACGCTTTCTGCGCTGGTTCCATCAGAATCAGTCACTACCTTATCACTTCCCGCGTTCGCGACCGGGGGTTGATTGGAAAACGGATTTATCGCAATTATTACCCCGTCGCTGCTTGTCGCATTCGAATCATCCGTTACCACCAAAGTCACATTATGCGCTCCTATGCTGAAATTATATGCAAGTAAAACGCCGTTTCCGAGAACGGTCAGACCTTCTAGCCATTCATAATTTACAATCGTTCCATCGGGATCATAGGATGCACTTCCGTTGAGCAAGGCAGTTTCAAATCCATTATTATCCGAATCCATCACCGCCTGGTCGGGGCCGGCATTGGCAACTGGAGGCTGATTAGCGGGAGGCTCCCCAGCAATCGACTGGTAAGCGGCATAAGCATCCACTCTCCCATAGCCGTAAATTGTGTCAAAGCCTGCCGCACCCAGATCTACAGCGGTGCTCTGCAAGGTATTTTTCACTTCCGCTGGAGTAAGCGCGGGATTCCGTCCCAGCAGCAAGGCAGCAGCGCCGGAGGCATGGGGCGTGGCCATGGACGTGCCAGTCAGGGAAACGAAACCTCCGCCCAAATAAGTGGAAACAATATTGCTGCCCGGCGCGACCAAATCCAGCTGCGGTCCCTCGTTTGAATAGGGCGTCCTGCCATCGTTTTTGTCAACGGCACCGACCGCAATAACTTTACTAGCGCATGAAGGCGCTGAAACCGCATTAATATAGCCGTTATTCCCTGTTGCTGCAAGCACCACTACTCCCTGATCCGCCGCATTATTGCTCGCTTGCGAGATCGCAAGGGAATCGCAGGTGCCGGTATATGCGCCTGCGCCGAGGCTCATGGAAATTATGTCCGCACCGTTCGACACGCACCATTCTATCCCGGAGATGACATCCGATGTCCAGCCTGAGCCTGCGGAATCCAATACTTTTGCAGCCATCAGCGAAGCGCCGGGCGCGACTCCCTTGTAAGCCGAATCGGTTGAAGCCACAATTCCAGAAACATGAGTGCCATGCCCATTATCATCCATCGCATCCGCATCCCCATTCACGAAATCATATTCGGCAACCAGAGCGCTGATGGCAGGATGGGAATCATCAACGCCGGTATCAACGATGCACACTTTCACGCCTGCGCCCGTCCCTCCAGAGGCATGCACCTGGTCGGCGCGGATTTTTGGAACGCTTTGGCTGAGAGTTGCATACACCCGCTCATCCTCGAATATCGCCTGCACTTTATTGTTGGTTTTCAGCTTTTCAATTTCCTGCGGCGTCAATTCGGCTGCAACGCCCGGAATTATCTTGAATTTATGCTCGATTGCGGCGGCGACCGTGCCCTGCAGCTCCGAGAGATCGTTGTCGGTCATTTGCTGCTTGAAAAGGATAATCACCCTCTTCGCATCGACGGTGGGAGTGGCATCATTAGCTTGCAAAGAACCGATGAAAAACACGAGCATTAGACCAAACATCGCTCCCAAAAAGGCCCTACGCATCTAAACCACCCTCGTTGAAAATGATTACCAGTATCCATCCGTACATAGGAATAAATATGTTCCGACGAAGGGGGTGTTGTGCAAAAACCATCCTGTTTTGGCAGTTTTAGGTTGAATTTGGAAGGTTATTGTTCAGCTCGGTAGGTTTTTTTCGAAATGCCCCCTATTCAAGTCAATGTACGAAGTTGATGAAGGGGAAAAGTGCGGCTGACGGGATTCGAACCCGTGCCATAGGCTTGGAAAGCCCAGATCCTGACCACTGCCTTGCTTTTCTTTCCAAAGAAAAGCGTATGGCGCTGCAAAAGAAAGGTTTTTGGCGCTACGCGCTTTATTCCGGAAGGAAAAGCAACTAGACCACAGCCGCTTGATGGAATATTCTGGTGCTGATAGTTAAAAAACAAATAGGAATGCGCAAACCAATTCGGGGAGAACAGGCGCACTGGTCAAGAAGGCACCAGATTCGGGCACAAAATAGGAGGGGGAACGTGCAGTTTGCACAAGGGGGAGGTACCTCCCCCGACGCAAACATGGGGTCGCCGAGATTCTCTGCCTTGCCCCCTCCTTTCAAAAAGAAGGTGGCGATGGCTCCGCCGCCAAGAAACGTTTTTGCGCGCGAATTAAAACCATTTAGACTTTTGAACTCGGATCGCCGCCACATCGGCCTTCATCGCATTTTGCTAAAAGCCATGCGGGAATGCCCAGTAAGCTTATTTTAGCTCGCTGGAAAGAAAGTCCCCAAGGCGGTAGGATGCCAGATTACCCCACGACCCCATTTCGCAAGGTATATGGTAGGTATAATTAAAATAAGGTACATCTGCGGGCAAAATGCGCATTGACTTGGGCGAAGGCATTTTCGATCCGCAAAAAAACCTCAATATCTCGAGTAGGGCAATATCTCGTCGATGAGCTCCTCTTGCGCAAGCAGCATCCGGCGGCAGCAGTAGCGGTCAAATCCCAGCTTATCCAATATCCTCCCTACATCGCCTTCCTTTTTTGTGTGCTGGATCTTGTCTGCCTCCTCCCGGAATTCGTAGTACTTGTCGGCAACGACCTTGCCGCATGAGAAGCACCTGACTGGAATCATCATAGTTCATCGACCATTTTATTGATTTGTTTTTCGGATTATTGAGCTTGAATTTTTACGCAATTTTTGATTTTCCCGCCCAATTCCCTTCCATATTGTTTATTTTTTACCCTTCTTCTTATGTTTGGCTTTGGATGCCTTGGGCGCTTTTTGACTTTTTTGCGCCTTCTTCACTTCCGCCTTGCTTTCCGGGAGCGGCTCCGATTCGATATCCTCATCCTCGGGCATTTCATCCTCGTCTGGCGCCTCCGCAATGCCTATCAGCTCGCCCTTGTAGCCGCACTCGTGGCATTCGTACTTGTCGCCGCCGGATGTGTCCATCTGCTCTTCAATCGATGCCCATTCGTCGACAACCTTTGCGGGCTTCACTTCGGTGCTTCCGCAATTGGGGCACACCTTCAATACTCGCTTGCGTCCTCTTGCCACCTATTGATCATCCGTGCTTTTTTATAATTTATGAGGGCCTGGGAAGCCATCCCCATTTCTCCCCCTATCGCCTACTTTTAGGAAGAATATTAACTTACCTGTAGGATTTGGTGAACCGCGCGCGCGCTTTTGGCCCCTTGAACTTCTTGGGCTCGACGCGCCTTGGATCCTCCACCAAAAAGCTCCTGTCGTATTGCGTGAACTGCGCTTTTAGCTTGTCGTCCTTGGTGAATTTTACAATCGCCCTTGCAATGGCTGTCCGTGCGGCCTGCGCTTGGCCTGAAAAGCCCCCGCCATGGACGTTTATGTGGATGTCGAAATTGCGGAGGGTTACGAAATTGAGCGGCTCGTTTACGACCTCATGCAGGAAGGGCGAATCGTAGGAGGAGAGCATCCTCCCATTGATGTAGATTTTGCCGTTTCCCTCCTTAATCGAGGCGCGTGCGATGGCTTCCTTGCGCTTACCCCTGGTGATGACCATCTTCCTGCGCTTGCGCTTGTCGGATGCCTGCGCTGATGCCGCAGCATCCGCCTCCTTTGGTTCTTCCCGCAGTTCCTTTTCCTCGGCCATATGATCCCTCAAATCCTTTCGGTCAACTCCTTAAGTGATATGAACTTGTTGGCGAGCCTTTCCGCCGTGAATTCGAATTTTTGCGCCTTCCCCTCGTATTCCTTGGGGACGCCGATGTATGCCTTGATCCGCGATGCCGCGGCCTTGCCCCTTCCGGAGTGCTTGGGGAGCATCCCTGTAATGATCCTCTTCAAGAGAAGGTCCGGCCGGCGCGGCCATTTCGAGGCCTCCTCCGGATTTGCCTTGTTTGTCATTTCCCTGCGCTTGGAAAATACCCCCCGGACCTGGAGCGGATTGCCGCTGATCACCGCCATTTCCGCATTCACGATGACCACTTCCATGCCCTGCAGCGACATTTTTGCAACGATGGCTGCAAGCCTTCCGGCAATAGCGCCAGTTGCGTCGTAGATTATCATGCGATCAATCTCACTTTGGATCCCTTGGGATTATCCTGTACGAGCTTTGCAATGGGAACTGCCTCGATGCCCGCCTTCTGCATTTTAATGAGGGCGGATTTCGAGAAACGGAGGGCCGCGACCTTGAATTTCTTTGTAACATTTCCTATCCCTAGCACCTTGCCGGGAACAAGCAGGACCTCGCCTGCGTTTCCAACGGATTCGAGCCTATTGAGGTTGACTTCGACCCTTTTCCGGGATGGCTTTGAGAGCATGAATGCCACCCTCTTCCAGATTAGCGCGTTGTTCCTCTTCCCCGCCTTCTCGAGGCCCACGATCAGGTACCTCAGGCTCTTTATTTCAGTTCCTTTCTTCATACCAACACTCTCAATAAATTTTATGCAGGGGCTGGGATCTGTCCGCGCTTTGCCCCTTTCTTTAAAAAGAAAGGTGCGGTAGCACCGCGCCAAAGAAATATGAATGATGCGTGCATCAAAACCTTTTTTCTTTTGCGGCGCCATCGCTTTTCTTTTTTTATAAAAAAGAAAAGCAAGGCTTTGAACCCAGGCATCCCTAAGGAACAGAGACCTCAACCCTGCGCATTTGGCCAAAAATGCTCGAGCCGTTCTGTTCTAAAGGCCGGCTTTTCATTTTTTTTGACCAGGCTCTGCCACCCCTGCAAAACTTTTCAGAAAAAAGTTCAATCAAAACTCTTTTCCAACAATTTCACCGCGTCCTCGTCGCCCAAATTCTCGAAAGCGATTTCCTTCTCCCGAGCCCGTGAGCCCCTCAGCAGATGAACTTTTTTCCCTGTCAATTTCCTTAGTTCCGCAAGCAATTCAATGTTTGCGGCATTTTCCCTTGCGGCGCCCCTTACGCGCACGACCACTTTTCCGTCCCTGAATGCGATCCCGAATTTCCTTGCGGACGGGACCACCCGAATGATCATTACTTCAGCTCCTTTGCCTTTGTTAGCTCCTCCGCGCGTTCAACCAAAAGCGCCAATCCGCGGCTTAGCTGCTCTCCCGCCGTGAGGTTGTTGAAGCTCTCGACGATGAACTCGAATTCGGGGTTCTTCTTTTCCGGCTCATAGCTGTACGAGAAGAGCGCGCTTTGGAATTTTGCATGCTTCTTCCCGGAGCCCTTCCCGACCTTTGCCTCCAGCCGCAGTTTCTGGTTGGGGCCCAGCTTGATTATCGGGATGCCGTCGTTGAATACCTTGATTGCCTCATCCGAGCTTTTCATGTCGCGCGAGTAGACCATGCACGGCCCTTCCGCGTTGAGTGAAAGCGTAATCTCGGCGTTTTCCGCCTGGCTCTTCTCATATGTAAGTGGAACCAATGCAAGCCTGTTGGCAAGGTAATCGTTGAACATGGAAGAGTTGTTCTCGTAGAAGTCCACGTCCTCGATGGCAAATGCCTCCAGGTCGGAAAGCACCGCGCGCCTAAGCGCATTCATCATCGCAACGGAAACGCCCTTCGCCTTCCCGGCAAGTCTTGCGCCCTCGTTTTTTGTGATTTCAATTTGCATAGTGCATCCCCTCCTAAACCCTGCGTCCCCGTTTCCCGCCCGGCCGCTTTGTGGTGTCTGTTGGCACGGGGGTGACATCCTCGATCTTCACGATCCTAAGGCCGCTCCTGGCAAGTGCCCGGATTGCTGCTTGCGCCCCGGATCCGGGAGTCTTGGTGGAATGGCCCCCTGGCGCGCGCACGCGGATGTTTATCCCAACAATCCCGCGCTCCTTTGCCTTCTCCGCTGCCCGGAACGCTGCCTGCATTGCTGCATAGGGCGAGCCCTCCTCCCGGGAGTTCTTGACGATCATGCCGCCGCTTCCCTTTGAGATTGTTTCTGCACCGCTAAGGTCGGTGATCGTGATTATCGTGTCGTTCTTGGATGAGTAGATGTGAGCAACGCCCCATTTGCCTTCCTTGGCTATGTATTTGCGCTCGAAGCGCTCGTCCCTCCCGCCCCTCCTAAACCCGCCCTGCTCATCCCTGGATGGGGCTTGCGGCGATTCGGTTTTAGGCGCTGCGCTGATGGCGGCCTTTGGCTCCTCCTTCGCTTCCGCCTCAGGCGCCTTTGATGGTTCCTTGATCTCTTCAGCCATAATCAATTTTCACTGGGTTTTGCTTCCTTTATTTCAGAAGGTTCGGATATTCCTGCGCCCATTGGTTCCTGCGCCTTTGCGCCCTTTTCCTTGGGGAGCGCATCCACCTTGATTGCATGGCCATACCATTCCACTGCTATCTCCTCGTCGAACTTGACAAGGTACGAGGGGGATGATATTTTCGTCCCCTTGACGGCAATGTGGCCGTGCGAAATGAATTGCCTTGCCTGCCTCATGGTTTTGGCAAGGTGCCTCTTATAAACAACGGTTTGGAGCCTGCGTTCGAGGATATCCCTGATCGTAAGTGAAAGCACATCATCGAGGCTGAGCTGCTCTTTCTTCACAAGGAAGCGCTGAATTCTTGCGACCAGCTGCCTTGTTCGCTGCTCAAGATCGGTGCCCTTCCCGGAAAGCAGCCTCCTTGCCTCCCTTCGGATCTTCCTTAGGATGGTTTGCATCTTCCAGACCTCCCGGGCATTCTTCAGGCCGTATTCCTGCCTGAGCTTGGACTCGGTTTCAATCCGTGTCTTTTCCCACAGCTTCTTTGGCTTTTCGTAGGATTTTCGAAGTCGTTTTGCTCCCATCTGTATCACAAATTTTAATTTTTTTATCCGTTTGCGGCGAATGGAAAATCCCATGCGCCCCCAGTGATTTGCCGGATATCCCGATTTTCAATCATGCGTGCTTATTTCTTCTTCTCAGCACCCTTGCCCTTTTCCTGCGCGCCTGCTGCTGCCGCGGCCTTTTGCTCCTTGATTGCCTTCTTCATGACCCCGACAGTAAAGCCGCTCCTTCCAGTTGTCCTGCTGTGCTGGCCCCTCACGCGCTGGCCAAGGGTGAACCTCCAGCCCTTGTAGCTGCGGCTGTCCTTTTCCAGCTGGATATCCTGCTTTTGCGTGAAGCTTAGTTCGTTCATTAAAAGGTGCAAATTCTTCCCGGTGTCGCGGTCGCGCTGCCTGTTTAAAAGGAACGTCTTGACGCCGTGCGCCGCGGGGTTCTTGGCGATTTCATCAATTTTGCTGATCTGGTCCTCGGTCAGGTCGCCTACGCGCGTTTTCCTGGTGATCTTAAGTTCCCGGATTATGACCTTCTCGAGAGTGCGTGCAAGGGTTGCGCCTACGCCCTTGACGCGAAGGAGCGCCTTGTAAATGTTGAAATGGCCATCAAGGTCCTTGCCAACGATACGGACGATCCCCCTGAAATTTGGGTCTTCCTCTTGCCTTTGGACAATTGGCGCTCCGGGCTTGCCTTGGAATTGGGGCTTTCCTTGCCCTCCTTGGAGAGCCGCACCCTGAGGCTTTTGGCCGCTTGATCCCTGCTGCTGGGGGCTAGCAACATTCCCAGAAGGCCTTGGGGCGGGCGCGCCCTGCCCTTGCACCTTCTGTTGGGGATTTTGCGCAGCTGCGCCGCCCGCATTCTGGGCAGTAGGCTTAGCATGCGCATTTTGATGATTTTGTTCTGCCATCTTACCAACTTCGGACAAATGAAAGCGCCGGGACTGGGATTATCTCCCCTGGCACGGCGCTTAAAAACAAACAAAATTTTTCTGGAATATACCATTCCAAAAAGAGTTTCGTTAGGCAACCTCCGTGCGGAGGAATTCGAACCCAGGAGCCCTTGCGGGCACCAGCTTTCCCTATTTTTCTGCCTAAACACTTAGGAAGAAAGCTTCCAGGCTGGCGCTTTGACCACTCAGCCATCCCGGCGAACCTTTTTCTTTGGCAACCGAAAAGAGACCGGCTCTTTACGGCCGCGAAAGCACAAAGCTTTCACGGAGAAAAAGCTTCACCAAAAAGAAAGGTCTGTTCGTAGGCTACATTTGTCGCGAAACAGGTTTAAAAGCGTTGCGATTATGGCGGGCATCGGGTAGGTGGGAATCTTGGCAACCCTGCCATCAGGGAAATTTCCTGACAATTCCTTTGGTCGCATCCACCTCCAAAATCTCCCCCTCCTTGAAGACCTTTGTTCCCTTCTCCGTGCCAACTATTGTTGGGATCTTGAGCTCCCTTGCCGTGATGGCTGCATGCGAGAGCATCCCGCCCGCGTCCGTCACAACCGCTCCGGCAAGCTTCATCAGGTGGATGTATTCCGGGCGGGTCATGCTCGCAACCAGGATGTCTCCTTTTTTGAAATTTCCCGCCCTTTTCGGATCCAGGATGATTCTTGCCATACCAACAGCCTTCCCGGGATAAGCGCATGTGCCCCTAAGCTCGCTTATTTCGGTTTGCCCATGAAGCGCCTCCTCGATCTTTTCTGCAATCTCCCCGGCTACCAATCCGTACTTCCCATCCACGAAAATCAATGCGGTTGAGCCATCCCTCGCCTTCACTTCGCTTATTGGGGGCATTAATTTTC
>Ga0209542_10007940_pt1 | contig 19981 bp, 18 predicted proteins | sample RifCSPhighO2_01_FD_184028 | JGI IMG/M metagenome (GOLD analysis project Ga0209542, IMG submission 184028) | Soil microbial communities from Rifle, Colorado - Rifle CSP2_plank highO2_0.1 (SPAdes) (version 2) | ecosystem: Environmental > Terrestrial > Deep subsurface > Rock core/Sediment ...
ATTCCAGTAAGAGGCATGGTGTCTTATGAGCCGCATGAGATCCGCAATCGGGGAATCGACAACCCCCGAGACTTCCTTGCGGGGGCTCACGAGGGGGGATTGGTGGTGCACTATCCATGGCCCCTGTCTTCGGGGACTATCGTTCGCACGCCCTATGTCTTTCCTTTCGTGGACCCTTCAGCACGCATAGGGGTTCCTCGAGAGCGCGCCCTTGAGTTTTCCCGGCGAGTTTGGGAGCTCAATTGTGTCTTCTGGGGGCAATTCCCGAGCGTGCGCGTGTGCGACACGGCTGCTGCTTTCGCTTATGGCGTAGAACGATTAGGTATCCCGGCGGACGAGCCAATGGAACGTTTCTGCGAGCGCATGCTTGACTTGCTCAACTTTCCGGAAATAGAGTTTAATGTTCCCGGGCAGGGAGTCATCTGGCTCGATCTCAACGACACGCTCATTAACATCGATCGTCTCCTTACGGTAAGAAAGGGTGAGTGGATGAGTTTCGTCCAAGAGATTGAGGGGCAAGGGTGGATGCTTGGGCTGTGTTCTGACTCTCCCCATGAGGCGCTTAAGAAATGGGGCGAGCGGCATGGGATCCACGGTCCCATTATTGCCGAGGGTGGGGCTCTCCTGAACGGTATTCCGGTATCCACAGATAACCCAATGCCCGTAGAAGAGTTAAAAGATCTGATACGGGAATGGGCAGACGAGCAGGGAATCCATGTTTTTCCAGATGTACTAAGCGCGGAGTTCCAAGAAAGTAGCCGCGCCTTGGGCGAGACTGGAATAGGTTTCGGCGCAGGGCGGACGCAAACCTTAGCTGTTTTCTGCCGTCGAAATGGCGAGTCTGACCCGGAATTAACCAAGCGACTCGGTGAATTCGTAGAGCGTACGAAGATAGCCGAACGTTTTGGCATAGATCCAAGAACCATTGATTGTTCGCCTTCTTATGGCTTCTTTGCCTTTTGCAGCCCGCACAAAAAAGGCAAGATACTACGGGCTGTTGGATGGGAACTGTATAAGCAGGGTAAGTCCTGCTATATGATAGGGAACTCAACGAGCGACCTTGCGTATTGCCCTCCGCTTTGCCAGACAGGCATTGTGGGGGACGGAACATTAGCCGCTCAAAAAGGGGCAGACCTGCTCGCTTCTGCTCCCTGTACGCAGGGAGTCGTAGAGCTCGTAAGCTCCATTGTGGGCATGTAAAGGGGGTTAACGCTATCGTAAGAGATAGCGTTAACCCTCCTATTTATTTTATGGAAGTTCACCAAAAAACATATACTATCGTATCTGACCCTGGAGTGGACGACATGATCGCCCTGCTTTTACTTTGCAAACTATCGCCAACTCTTCATCATACGCTTATTTCTACTTTCGGAAGCGCCACAGAAGAACATACATCGCAAAACGCAAAAGAATTTATCGCGTTCATCGCTCCCCATTGGTCTTTTTTCTCGGGAGCAAAAAATCCGATAAAGCCATTTGAGCACAAATGGCCTGATGACTTTCACGGATCCGACGGGATTTGGGGAATCCACCCGCAAGTTTCAATAAAGGGAGTTGTGCCGGCGGAGAGATTTCCCGATAATTCCAACGTCATTTCATTGGGGCCGATGACGAATGTGCGGACTCTATTGGAAGAAAAGAATTTGAGAGAGGCTACCGTGATGGGAGGCGTCTTTAATATGAAGGGGAATATAACTCCCTATGCGGAAACGAACGTTGCGTTTGATCCAGACGCCGCTGCTTATCTCTTTGAACACTGCCAAGGAATTGATGTAAAAGTAGTTCCGCTCGACGTAACCAGAAAGGTTTCGTGGACAAAAGAAAAAGTGACGCAAATACCAGAGAATGCCGACTATAAAATCTGGGCAAAGAAGTTACTTCTTGCATGGTTTGAAAATTATGGCGATAAGAAACAAGAAAATTTTGGCCTCCACGATCCACTGGCAGCGTATTCCCTTTTTCATCCCGAAGTCTTAGAATGGAAGAAAGTTGGAGTTCAGGTTATCGTCCAGGGGGAAAAGAGGGGGCAGACGGTACTTGGTAAAGACAATCCGCCATGCCAGGTAGCTTTGGGAATTCCTCATCCCAATGATGTTGCAGAAGATATTTTTCGTTTGATATTTGCATGAAAAACTCAATACTCGTAGCAGGCAGCGTAAATATGGATTTGGTGGTGGATGTAGAGAAGCTTCCTGCGAAGGGCGAGACAGTGTCTGCCAAAACAATTCGGTATATACCCGGAGGAAAAGGCGCGAACCAGGCAATAGCCGCCTCCAGGCTCGGCGCCAATGTCGCATTAATCGCCAAAATCGGGGATGACCACTTTGGCGAGCAGCTGCGGAGTTTCTTGGAATCAGAAAAGCTAGGGTTAGAGGGCCTCGCAAAATCTCCTTTGTCGTCGGGACTGGCACTCATTACGGTAGGCCCTGACGGAGAAAACACCATTGTTGTGTTGCCGGGAAGCAATGCGGAGGTAACAGAGCAGTATATCGAAGAGTACGCCGCTCTGATCAAAGAGACTCGAGTTGTTATTTCGCAATACGAAATTCCTATGCTTTCGGTTGAACGGCTTTTTGCCATTGCGCGCAAATTCGGTAAAACAACGTTATTGAATCCTTCTCCCGTAAAGGAAACCCCAACAGAACTTCTCAAAAACGTAGATTATTTGGTGCTCAACGAAGTGGAATTGTCTTTTTTGGCGGGCTCTGCTGGTGTTTTAGAGGATGTGGGCGATATTGTGCAGGCGGCAAAAGCTTTACAATCAAAAGGCCCCGGGGTAGTGGTGGTTACCGTTGGGGCAAGAGGCGCGATAACGGTATCTGGCGAAAAAGTTATTACAACCGAGGGAATAAAAGTTTCTGCCGTAGACACTACTGCTGCGGGCGACTGTTTTACTGGCGCACTCGCTGCCCAGCTGCAGAATGAGGTGCCTCTTGAAGAGGCGTTGGCATTTGCAAACCGCGCAGCCGCTCTTAGCGTGCAGCGCTGGGGCGCAAGTAGTTCTCTCCCTTATCTCAAGGAGCTTGAAAGCATTTAGAGAGAGTAAAACTTTTTGGATTTTTTTAGGAGTTTGTCTTTGAGGAGGGCTTGAGTAACTTCTTGGGGCGTATAAGACGAATTTACCAGTTCTTTTTTGAGAAATGCGTGCAGCTCTTGGTGTAAAACTTTGTTTTTTGGGCTGGCTAAAATAAAAAAGCCCTGCGCTAGATTATTTACGCGGGCTGTTGGAGGGATCGGAAGAACGAAATTTTTCTTCCATCCACTTGTGCTTTGCTTCGTCCTCGTCGAGTAATGTCTTGACGAGAGCTTGTGCCTGTGAGTCGAGTCCAGACCCTTTAGCTACTTCTTCGCCAACCGTAGGAGCGAGCTTTTTTTCGGGCATTTTCTCTCCTTAGCCGATCTTCCTTCTAAAACTATAGATACTATACGATAAGATTTTATACTAGTCAAGGTAGACAGAAGAGGGGCTAAAGGGTATGATTGGAGGAAAGATGAAGAAGTACGACCATCAAAAAATAGAGAGAAAGTGGCAGAGGGAGTGGAAGAGTGGAGAACGCCTAAAAGCTTGAAGATGCCAAGCGACGTTTAGGGTAGCTCCACCCAAAATTTCCTTTCCGTCTGGGAGTACGTCAAAGAGTGCTTCTCCAAAAATTATGGGCCGTCCATTGGATTCCATTTGTTTCATGAATGATCAGCAAGTTTTTTGGCCAAACGAACTGCTCCCCACTCGCCGCCTTCTTCCCTTTGCGAGAATTGCGCGCGAGGGAATTGTCGTTCGATCCCCTGTTTAAAGGCATCCTGGAGGCCGGGCATTTTCCATACGGAACCTACAAGCCCAATGCAAAAGTCCTTGTCTTCTATACGCAGGTTGTTTGTAACTGCGCTAACGCCTGTTGTTAAATCGTTCACAACTTCTTTTCGAATTCGCAGCCCGACTTGATCGTTCCGCTCAAGCGCTTTGTTAAGAAGTGGGGCGAATGACGCGATAATGTATTTGCTGCTTTGCCTTTTGTCGTGAAAGAGTATGCCAAGGTCGTCGATGAAATCTTCCATTTGAGGAAACTTGCCTTTTTGGAGAGCCAATCGTTCAAGAAGCGTTTTAGCGCCACGACCATCCCAGGACTGGACAGCCGCTTTGATCACTTTTAAGCCAATATCAAAGCCGCTCCCCTCGTCTCCCAATGGGAATTCCCAGCCAACGCTTTTTGCCGTTTTCCCTTCGCTTTCGCCATATACCGAAGATCCTGTGCCGGCAATGACAAGGATACGATGTTTGGCTTCGGGGCATTTTGCTTCAATCCCGGTTTGTGCATCGTTGACCACGCGGAAAACTGTATTCTTGGGAAGAACAGATTTTGCCAGTCTTTGGTGAAGGGCTACATCTTTTTTAGTATCAATACTGGCGAATCCTAACACCGCGTACAATTTGTTCCGATCTGCCTTTTTGAATATAGGCGCAAGGAGGCTTATGAGGTTCTTTTTTGATGCTTCTTTTCCTTCGCTGTGGACGTTGAGAGCCTTCCCAATTCTTTCTAATAAAACAGTATTGCTTTCATCGACAAGAACTGCAGCGCTTCTGGTGGCCCCACCCTCTACTCCTAGATAGAATTTCCTCATTTTTTTCATAAAATCACTATAACACAAGGTTTGTTAAAGAGAATAGTGGGTCTTTGACTTTTTAATGAGCTTGTCTTTGAGCAGGGCTTGGGTAACCTCTTGTGGGGTATAAGAGGAATCTGCCAGCTCTTTTTTGAGAAACGTGTGTAGCTCCTTATGCGAAACTTTGTTGCTTGGACTGGCTAAGATAAAACGCACGGCTTTGGTGCGGAAAGAACGAAAGGATCCCGCGAATTTGCTTTGCTTGGCGTAATGGCGGCTGCGTTTGTTAATGGTGCGATCTTTTTTGAGTACCACAGCGCCGTAGTCAAACAGCGCGTAGTGCCATTCTCTTGGAGTTGTGCCTTTGGGTAAGGTGTCGATTGCTTTTTGCGCGATTTGCAAAATTTCTTTATCTGTGACACCATTTTTATCTCCGAAAAAGAAATGCAAATATACTCTGCGGATATTGGTGTCGAGAAACGCTTCTTTACTACCAAAAGCAAAGCAGGCAACGGCCCTGGCGGTGTAGTGGCCTACACCTGGGAGCGTTTCGAGAAAGTTTCGCTCGGACTGCAGCTTTTCGTCGCGCTTTACCCCACGCTTCGCGCGGGGCCCTACGCGTCTCCTCAAATCTACAGTCCTCGCTGCTTTTTTCAGGTATTTTGCTCGCCGCCAGTACCCTAAACCCGCCCATACTTTTAAGAGTTTTTTGTCCGGGGCTTTGGCCAGGGCTTGTGGGGTGGGAAACTCCTGCAAAAATTCCTGGTATTTGGGCAGTACGCGGGGAATCTGTGTTTGCTGCAGCATAATTTCTGAAACCAGGATTTTGTAGGGGTCTCGGGTCTCGCGCCAAGGCATATCTCTGCGGTTCTCTGCGTACCAATTCAAAATGGTTTTCTGGAACTTTGCTATTGTCATAATTGCTATTGTAGCATACAAGAAAGATAGGTATGGCGTATGTTCCGCACGACAAATTCGCTCAAAAAGCGAAAGAAAAAGGGTTCAGGGCCCGCTCTGCTTTTAAGTTACTCGATCTCCAGAATAAATTCCAGCTTCTCAAAAAGGGGGATATGGTTTTGGATTTGGGAGCAGCTCCCGGCAGCTGGCTGCAGGTGGTTTCGCAAATTGTGGGCAACGAAGGGTTTGTGGTGGGAGTAGATATCACGCCCATAGAGAATTTAGGCCTGCCGAACGTAAAGACTTTTCAGAAAAGCATTGCAGACCAGGATTTCGTGGAGTTTTTGCGAAAACGAGACCCCGCGATCTTTAACGTAGTGCTTTCGGATATTGCGCCCAACACCACAGGCATAAAAGCCAGGGACGAGGCGCTTTCGCACGAACTCTCCATGCGCGTGCTGGAGATTGCAATGCAGGTGTTAAGAAAAAAAGGAAACCTTGCGATAAAAGTTTTTGAAGGGCCAGAGACCCCCGAACTTCTCAAAGAAGCAAAAAAGCACTTTGCCCGCGTGCATTTGGCAAAGCCTATGGCCTCCACCAAAGGCAGCAAAGAACTTTTCCTCGTCGCCCAAAACTTTTTACAGAATGGACAAATGGCCTAAAAATAGCTAGAATTAGGCCGTATATGGCTAAGTATGACCACCAAAAAATAGAGAAAAAGTGGCAGAGGGAGTGGAGTAAACAAGAGGAGTTTCGGGCGCAGGAGAAATCTTCCAAACAAAAGCTGTATGTGCTGGACATGTTTCCGTATCCTTCAGGATCGGGCTTGCATGTAGGGCATGTGGAAGGGTATACCGCCACCGACATTTACTCTCGAGCCAAGCGCATGCAAGGCTACAACGTGCTGCATCCCATGGGGTGGGACGCTTTTGGCTTGCCCGCAGAAAACTACGCGATAAAAACCGGAGTACACCCAAAGAAAACCACAGAAACGGCCATTAAGACCTTTCGAAAGCAAATGGACCGCATGGGGTTTTCCTACGACTGGAGCCGCGAAATTGGCACGCACACGCCAGAATATTATAAATGGACGCAATGGTTTTTTTTGCTGCTGTACAATAATGGCTTGGCATACAAGGCAAAGGCAAGCGTAAATTGGTGCCCTTCGTGCCAAACCGTGTTGGCTAATGAGCAGGTCGTAAACGGAAAATGCGAACGGTGCAGCACCCAAGTTATACAAAAAGAACTGGAGCAATGGTTTTTTAAAATTACCGATTTTGCGGAAGATTTAATTGCGGATTTGGACAAAGTAGATTGGCCAGAATCCACCAAGTTAAACCAAAAAAACTGGATTGGCCGCTCCCAAGGAGCTGAATTAAATTTTCCAATTCTCAATTCTCAATTTTCAATTAACGTTTTTACAACGCGGCCTGATACGCTTTTTGGTGCCACCTATATGGTTTTAGCTCCAGAGTATACGTTGGTCGATGGGCTAAAAGAGCAAATTACAAATTGGCAAGAGGTAGAAAAATATAGGGAAGAGGCGAAGAAAAAGAATGAAGCAGAGCGCACCGAGCTTGCCAAGGAGAAAACAGGCGTAGAATTGCAAGGAGTAAAAGCAATAAATCCAGGCACCAAAGAAGAAATCCCCGTATGGATTGCAGATTATGTGCTGGCTAGTTATGGCACAGGCGCTATTATGGCTGTTCCCGCGCATGATGAGCGCGATTTTGAGTTTGCCCAAAAATACAACTTGCCCATAGTAATGGTGGTATGCCCGCATTATCCTGCCAAAACTTGTCCTGTGATGGACGAGGCGTATCTTGGTGAAGGCCATCTGGTAGCTTCGGGGAAGTTCGATGGGATGCCGAACGAAAAAGCAAAATGGGAGATTACCAAGGCTGTAGGCGGAAAAAGGAAAACAAATTATCATCTGCGAGATTGGCTGGTGTCGAGGCAGAGATATTGGGGAGCCCCCATTCCTATTGTGTACGACCCAGAGGGCAAGCCGCACGCGGTGCCAGAAAAGCATTTGCCTTGGTTCTTGCCGACAGACGTGGAGTTTAAACCTACCGGATACTCGCCTTTGGCAGACTCCAAAGAGTTTGTGAAACGTACGGAAAAAATCTTTGGCAAAGACTGGAAACCCGAAGTAGATACTATGGATACTTTTGTATGCTCTTCCTGGTATTATTTTCGATTTGCAGACCCTACAAACAAGAAAGAATTTGCTTCTGCAAGGGCTCTTAAACAATGGCTTCCCGTGGACATGTATGTGGGCGGGGCAGAGCATACCGTATTGCACTTAATGTACGCCAGGTTTTTCACGAAAGTGCTTAAAAAACTTGGGTACGTGGAGTTTGGCGAACCGTTCCAAAAACTGCGCCATCAGGGCATTATTTTGGCTGAAAACGGGCAGAAAATGTCTAAATCTAAGGGTAACGTCATAAACCCAGACGACATTATTGAAGAATACGGGGCAGACACCCTGCGTATGTTTGAAATGTTTTTGGGCCCCTTGGAAGACATGAAGCCTTGGAACACCAAAAGCATTGTTGGCCTGTACAGATTCTTAAACAGAATCTGGAATTTCCAATTTCCAATTTCCAATTTTCAAGCAAATCCCAAAAAAGACTTAGAAAATCTACGGCACAAAACAATCAAGAAAGTTACCGAGGACATCGAGAATCTGCGCTTCAACACAGCTATCGCTGCCCTAATGGAATACTCGAATGCTCTAGGAGAAACCATGAATAAGAAAGATGTTGAAACGCTTCTGATTCTTCTCGCTCCTTTTGCTCCTTATATGACAGAGGAGTTATGGCAGCAGATGGGCAATAAGGGTAGTGTGCACAGCCAAAAGTGGCCGCAGCATGACGCAAAGAAAATCCAGGAAACTAAAATCCGCCTTATCTTACAGGTAAATGGCAAGGTGCGCGATATGGTGGAGGCAGATGCGAATATAAAAGAAGCAGAAGCAAGGGAACTCGCGCTCCAAAACGAAAAAATGCAAAAGTGGCTCGAGGGTAAGCAACCCAAAAAAGTTATCTTTGTTGCGGGGCGATTGGTAAACGTCGTGGTGTAACATCTCGAATGGGCAAGCGTTATAGTTTACGTGTGCAAATACCAACTCGCAGAGCTATACCAATTTTGGCCCTCGTGGGAGCTGGAGCGTTTTTGGCTGCTTTAGCGTTCCGCCCTTTGCCCCTTGCAAATACCCAGCAGGCTGCACTGGTTATCCAGGAAACAGGGGGTATGGAAGCAAGCGACAGCGAAGAATGGTGGGTAAATTCTGGCGCGCAAGTTGAAAAAACAGAAAGCGGATTCCAAACGATTCAAGGGGAGCTTCCGTGGTACTCGTGGTGGCGAATTCGATATTTGCTTTCCAATCCCGTGGATACCGATAACGGAGAACATCCCCAGAATATTTTGCGTTTCGTGAACAAGAGCAAGTGGGAAAACGGCCAGCAAACAATGTATGTTCGCGTGCATCGGTTGAACATGTCTGCAAGCCCGGAACGAGGCGCATGGAGCGGTATCTTTTTCTTGCATAGGTACAAGGACGGCGACAACCTGTATTATGCAGGTATCCGTCAAGACGGCGCCGCGGTAATTAAGAAGAAAATGAACGGGGTATACTACACCATGGCCTATGCTCCGTGGTATAAGGAGGAGGCACCCTATAACAGGGAAATAAACCCCAACCTCATTCCAGGAAAGCAATGGATCGGTTTGCGAACCCTGATTACGAGCAACGAAGACGGGTCGGTGCTTATCCGGCTTTTACTGGACGAAGAGGGAAATGGCAGCTGGCAGACTGCCTTGGAAGCCCGAGACGAGGGCTCCCAGTACGGGGGCGACCCTATTCGGGGGGAAGGGCATGGGGGGATGCGATCTGATTTTATGGACATGGAATTTCGGGACTACAAAGTAGAGCCACTTTCATAACTTTGTTGTTTGTGCTACAAAAGTTCGTATGTGTGGGATCGTAGGATATATAGGTAAAAAGGAGGCCCTCCCCTTGTTAATGGAGGGGTTGCGGCGTGAAAGCTACCGTGGGTACGACTCATCGGGAGTTTGCGTTTTCAATGGTTCGGAAGTTGTTTGCCAGAAGGCGGTGGGAAAGTTAGAGGAGTTAGAAAAGAAAGTTTCCACGCAAGAGATTGCAGGAGGCATTGGCATCGGGCATTCCCGATGGGCAACGCACGGAGGAGTTACCGAAGAAAACGCCCATCCTCACACAGATTGCAAGGGGAATATTTTTGTGGCGCACAACGGCATTATCGAGAATTTTAAGCAGCTCAAAGATAAGCTCCAAAAAGACGGGCACGTATTTCAATCGCAAACCGACACCGAGGTTTTGGCGCATATGGTGGAACAGTTTTTCAAGGGCAATTTGGAAGACGCGGTACGCAAAGCGCTTACGTATATAAAAGGAACGTATGGGCTTGTGGTGATTGCCAAGGAAGACCCGGGCAAAATTGTGGCAGCTCGCCTTTCGAGCCCGCTGGTGCTTTCGATAAACGGATCGGGTGGTTTTGTGGCTTCAGACCCTGCAGCGCTCATTGCGCATTCCAATAAAATGATTTTCCTGGATGATCGTGAGATTGCCGTAATAAAGGAAGATGACTTTGCGGTAACCGATTTGGAAAATCACGAGAAAAAGAAAGAAGTAACCGAACTCGACTGGACCGTGGAAGAAGCGCAAAAAGGCGGATACGAACACTTTATGCTCAAAGAAATTATGGAACAGCCCGAGAGCTTGCGGAACGCGCTGCGGGGCAGGTTAATTGAGAAAGAAGGCATGGTAAAATTGGGAGGACTGGAAAGCATTGAAACGGAGCTTCGCAACACCGAACGCTTAAATATTATTGCGAACGGCACGGCATATATCGCGGGACTTGTGGGAGAATATATGTTAGAAGAGTATGCGGGCATTCCCGTGGAAGTGGATTATGGCTCGGAATTTCGCTACCGAAAGCCCATACTAAACGAAAAAACAGCCTCGTTGTTTATTTCACAATCGGGCGAAACGGCAGATACGCTTGGGGCTTTGCAGGAAGTAAAAAGAAAAAAAGGATTAAGTTTGGGAATTATTAACGTGGTTGGATCTTCGGTGGCGCGCGAAATAGACGCTGGCGTGTATAACCACGCGGGTCCGGAAATTGGTGTTGCTTCCACAAAAGCCTTTACCTCGCAGTTGGCCGTGCTTGCGCTGCTTACCATGTACCTGGGCAGGCAGCGGGACATGTCTTTGGTAACGGGTCAGCGCATTGCAAAAGAGTTGGCTTTGCTGCCCAACCTGGTGCAGCAAACGTTAGAGGCAAACAAAGACAGAGTAAAGGAAATCGCGGAAAAATATAAAAACGCCAAAAACTTTTTATACCTGGGCAGAAAATATAACTATCCCATAGCTTTGGAGGGCGCTTTAAAATTAAAAGAAATTTCGTATGTGCACGCGGAGGGGTACTCGGCCGGCGAAATGAAACATGGCCCCATTGCCTTAATAGACGAGAATTTTCCTACGGTCGTAATTGCGCCAACCGACAGCGTGTATGAAAAAATGATTTCAAATATCCAGGAAATAAAAGCCAGGAAAGGCCCGATAATTGCCGTGGCAACGGAAGGGGATAAGGAAATCGTAGAGTTAGCAGACGACGTATTGTATATCCCGAAAACCCTGGAAATGCTTACTCCGATTTTGTCGGTAATCCCGTTGCAGCTGTTTGCGTACTACATTGCCGTGTTCCATGACCTGGACCCCGACAAACCCCGCAACCTCGCCAAATCCGTAACCGTAGAATAATATGGCAAAAGAGAAAAAGATTATTGTTATCGGCGGGGGGACGGGAACATACACTGCTTTGGTTGGGCTGAAAAAATATCCGGTAGATCTTACGGCGGTAGTTTCCATGGCAGACGACGGAGGCTCTACCAAAACGCTGCGGGAAGAGTTTGGCGTGCTGCCGCCGGGATCCGTGCGCCCAGCTTTAGTGGCGTTATCTCACGCGCCCCAGGCCATATCCAACTTATTCGAGTTTCGCTTTGCAGAGGGCGAAGGTTTAAAAGGCCACAGTTTGGGCAATTTGTTTCTTACTGCTCTTGCCAAACAATACGGGAGTTTTGAGCGGGCAATTGAAGAAGCAGGGCGTATGTTGAATATTCACGGCCGGGTTATTCCTTCGACCTTGGACAACTGCAAACTGGTGGCGCAACTGGAAAACGGCGAAATTATCCGGGGAGAAACAAATATCGACGTTCCCAAGCACGACGGGAGTTTAAAAATTCAGAAAGTGTGGTTAGACCCGCAGTGCGCGGGCAATCCGAAAGCCATGGAAGCTCTCAAAACAGCCGACATTATCGTCATTGGGCCCGGCGACTTGTTTACCAGCCTGGTGCCGAATCTTTTGGTAGAAGGCATTGCAGATGCGGTGCGAGAAAGCAAGGCAAAAAAGATATTTGTGTGCAACTTAATGACCAAATTCGGCGAAACAAGCGAATTTGACGCAAGCGATTTCGTTGAGGTGCTGGAACAATATATTGGAAAGGGAACGCTCTCCCATATTATCGTAAACGACAAGAAACCCGATGACGACCGTATCGCAAAGTATGAAAAAGCGCACGCGCATATGGTAGAATACGACAAGAAGCAGCTAAAGGAGAAAGGCCTGAAAGTTATTGAAGAAAACGTGCTGCGCCCCGTAGGCCTTATTCGCCACAATTCAGACACATTAGCCCGCATCATTTGCAAGCTCTAATTATGCAATTGCGGAAAGCCGATTTCAACGACAAACAAAAAATCTTGCAACTGGCGAATTTGCTGTACATTGAAATGCCAGACTTTGTCTGGAATACCGAGGTTTACATCGTAAGGCAAATCGACCGGGGGGAATATTTCGTGGCAGAAGAAGGGGGCGGAATTGTGGGAATTATCAGCCTTCGCGTACGCAACGGGAAAATGTATATTGAAACCCTTGCCGTAGCGCCAGAAAGGCAATCAGACGGCTTGGGTACTACCTTAATTGAGTTTGCCAAGCACTTTGCGAAAGAAAAGGGGTTTGGCGCGTTATGTGCCTGCGCATTTTTTGAATACCAAAACAAAGATTTTTATCTGAAAAAAGGGTTTTCGTTGCTTCCTTGGACCGGTGAATACAGCGGCCACCAGTTCCACCGCTTCGAGATAAAGCTTGATTTTTAAAACATTTTAGCTATTATCAGGCACATGCAGGCAGTTGTTATCGCAGCAGGCGAATCAAAAAGGTTTTGGCCGTTAAACAACGGCATTCATAAATCCCAGTTCAAACTGTTGGGGAAGCCTTTGCTGTACTGGACTTTAAAAGGGTTGGCAGAAAACGGCATAAAAGAGGTGTGCATTGTGGTAAGTAAAAATTCCTCGATACAAGAAATGCTGGCTCAAGAAAACAATTTGGATATGAATGTTTCCTACGTGGTGCAGGAAAAGCCCTTGGGTACGGGAAACGCCCTGTGGCAGGCAAAGAATTTTATAAAAGAACCTTTTGTTCTTTTGTGGGGCAATAAGGTAGGTTCCAAAGAATTGGTAGCTCAAATGATTGCGAAGCAAAAAGAAGGAGCAGAGGCAGTGCTTGTGGGAAACGAAGTGCAAAACCCTTCAGAATACGGAGTTGCGCGGATGGAGGGTGATCGAGTTATGGAAATTATTGAGAATCCCAAAGAAGGGGAAGAGCCGTCTCACCTCGCTATTAGGGGCGCGCGTTTACTTGGGCCCGATTTTTTTGAATACTATGAAAAGCTGCCCAAACACCATGAGGCGGATATTATCAATGCCACTAATGCCTATTTGAAAGATAAAAAAACTGCGCTTCTGATTATGCAAGAGCAGGAAATGACCTTAAAATATCCGTGGGATTTGTTTTCGGTAATGGATTATTTGTTTGCAACGCAAAAACCTGTTATTTCCCCGCGCGCAAAAATCGGGGAAAACGTTGTTTTAGACGGCCCGGTATTTATTGGCGACAACTGCGTAATCGGCCATGGCAACGTGATTCGCGGGCCAGTAAATATTGAAGCCAACTGCAAAACAGGGGCTTTTATGGAAATAAAGCACTCTATTATCCAGGAGGGAACAGTGTTGCATTCAGGATATGCAGGAGACTCTATTATCGGCAAAAACTGCAGGTTCGGGGCCGGATTTATTACCGGAAACCTTCGATTGGATAAAGAGCCTATTCATGGGTTGCCAAAACTCGGCGTCATCGTTGGCGACAACTCCATTTTCGGCATTCATTCTGGCACTATGCCAGGCGTGTTGGTTGGCGCCAACTGCAAAATAGGGCCCGCCACGCATGTGTTTGAAAACTTGGAGGATAATACTACCTTTTATGCCAAGTTTGATTCGGTAAAGAAATAGGTATAATAGCAGAATGGCAAGCGTACAAGAGGCGACGGAAATGATTAAAAAGGGGAAGGTGGTGGTGTGTCCGACAGACACGGTGTATGGGTTGGTGGCAGACGCAACGAATGAAAAAGCAGTAAAACGGATTTTTCAAATAAAAGGCAGGGGAAAAGGCAAGGCTTTACCCGTGTTTGTAAAAAATGTTGCCATGGCAAAAAAGTTTGCGCGCGTTTCCAAAGAACAGGAGGAATTTCTACGGAAAGTTTGGCCAGGCAAAGTTACAGTGGTGTTCCAGAGTAAGCATGTGCTCCCGAAAGCGCTGGAAATGGACGGCAAAGTTGCCCTTCGTATTCCAAAGCACGAACTGGTGGCAGCGCTTTTGAAAAAGCTCAATCGCCCGCTTACCGGAACCTCGGCAAACGTTTCCGGCCAGCCTTCGTGTTCGTCTGCCACAGAAGTAAATGTTCAGTTTGCCAGAAGAAAACACCAGCCCGATTTGGTGGTTGACGAGGGTAAGCTGCCAAAATCAAAACCTTCCAAAATTGTTGACATAACAGGGGAAAAAATGAGAATCTTGAGAAGATGAAGACTATCCAAAAACAAGACAAAGAGATTTTTGATCTCATCAAAAAAGAAGAAAAGCGGCAGGTCGAAACCGTCGACCTTATTGCTTCTGAAAATTATCCTTCCAAAGCAGTGCGGGAAGCTTTGGGCTCCATATACGTTGCCAAGTATTCAGAAGGCAGACCGTTTAAACGATATTACGGCGGCATGGAAAATGTGGACAAGCTGGAAACCCTTGTGGAGGAACGCGTACGCAGGGCCTTTGGCATTGGGCAAGAATGGGCGGTAAATGTGCAGCCATACTCTGGTAGCCCGGCAAACTATGCGGTATATCGAGGCTTGCTTGAAATGGGCGATACTATTCTTTCTTTGGATTTAAGCCATGGAGGGCATCTTACGCATGGTTCTCCCGTGAGCTTGAGCGGAATGGATTTTCGTATTGTGCATTACCAGGTGAATAAGAAGACGCAGCAGTTGGATTACCGGGCAATTGCCCAGCTTGCCGAAAAAGAAAAACCGAAGCTCATTATTGCAGGGTATAGCGCGTATTCCCGAACAATCGACTTTGCCGCATTTGGGAAAATTGCCCAAAAGGCGGGCGCTTACCTTATGTGCGATATTGCCCATATTACGGGGTTGATAGTGGGAAAGGCGCATCCAAGCCCGTTCCCTCATGCGGATGTGGTAACTACTACTACCCATAAAACCTTGCGCGGCCCCCGGGGAGCCATGATTGTATGCCGCGAAGAGTTGCGAGAGAAGATATTTCCTAAAGTGTTCCCGGGCTTGCAGGGTGGCCCGCACAACCATACGATTGCAGCTTTAGGCATTGCGCTCAAAGAAGCAACAACTCCGGCCTTTCGCACATATGCCGCGCAAATTGTGAAAAACGCAAATGCCTTGGCGGCTGCGTTGCAGACGCACGACTTTAACATTGTTTCTGGCGGAACCGACAACCATGTAATGCTCGTTGATCTGCGCAATAAAAACATTAAGGGTAAGCAGGCGCAGGAGCTTTTGGAATCCGCGGGAATTGTGGCAAACCGCAATACCATTCCTTTCGACCCCAACACTCCGTTTAATCCTTCTGGCGTGCGTTTTGGAACGCCGGCGGTAACCACGCGCGGCATGAAAGAAAAAGAAATGAAGCAAATCGCCTCGTGGATTGCAGAAGTAATTGATGATCCAAAAGCAGCACCCAAAGTAAAAAAAGAGGTTGCAGGGCTGTGTAAAAAGTTTCCCATTCCCTAGACTGGGGAAGTTTGGTACAATCTAGATATATGGCAATACTGTTGGGCGTTGCAATAATACTCGTTTTCCTTGTGTTTGCGGGGCTCCGTGTGATAGACCAATATGAGCGGGGAGTAGTGCTTACTTTAGGCCGATACACGGGTACCCGACCTCCTGGTTTAACGTGGCTGCTTATTGGCATTCAGCGCATGACCAAGGTGGATTTGCGCGTGGATACGGTAGACATTCCCCAGCAAGAGGTTATTACCAAAGACAATGTAACCGTAGGCATTAACGCGGTGGTGTATTTTCGCGTGGCAAACGCGGAAAAAGCGATTCTTGAAATTCAGAATTTCAGGCGCGCGGTAAGCCTGTACGCGCAGGCTGCTTTGCGAGACGTTATCGGCGGCGTTGAGCTGGACACTTTATTGTCTGAACGCGACAAAATTGCAGACGAGATTAAAAAGATTGTAGACGTGGCCACCGACCCTTGGGGGATCGACGTTTCCACCATTAAAATACAGGATATTGAATTGCCGGCCGACATGAAGCGCGTTATGGCAAAGCAGGCGGAAGCAGAGCGCGAAAGGCGCGCCATTATTATTCAGGCAGAAGGAGAGTTTTCCGCGGCAGAAAAGCTTTCGCAGGCGGCAAACGTGTTAAGCAACGTGCCGGGCGGCATGTCTCTGCGAACGCTCCAAACCATAGAAAAAATTAATCCAGACCCGTCAAAAACCGTTATTTTTGCCCTTCCTATTGAGGTTACCGACACGTTAAAATCCTTGGCCCAAATGTTCCACGAGAGAAAGGGGTAGGGGAGAAGCCGAACTATTTTATCTCACGCAAAAACTCCTCGGCGAGCTGGGCCGTGTGTTGCGTGCTGTGGAAGAACGATTTCCACACCACCACAATATCTGCGTCGTTGAATATGGCGCTTTGCACTTCCCGGTGCGTATCTCCGCCAGCTATTGCAATAAGCGTGTCGTAATTGGATTTGATGCGGCGTATCTCATGCAGAGGAAGCTGTTTTTGTCTGTTGTAATGCTCTTCGTCGACGCCGCGGTGCAATAGTACCACGTTAGGAGGACTTTTGAGTTTTCGCAAAACAGACAGGGGAAATTCCACGTTCATCATATCGATCATGGAGTCTAAGCCCACGTCGCTGCAGTGCGCAATAAAGGCGTCGAGCGATTCAATAGGGGCGTGTCCAAGAGCTACAGCGGCGTCAGCGCCCCCATCTTGAGCAATTTCAACTTCGGTGGCTCCGCGGTCCATCATTTTTAAGTCTGCTACCACATAAGGGTTAAAAGGCAGTTTGAACTGGAGTTTTTGCGAAGCGGGCTGGCTTTGGCGGTTCAGTTCTGCAAGTTTGGAGAAAAACACCGAAAGCCCGCCAAATCCTTGCACGGGAAATTCCTCTAATTGCCCATGTATTTTCTCTCCCGCAATGCGCAAGGTATAGAGCTTTTTAAGCTGTTTGATGCCTTCCACTCCATACCGTTTGATAAAGGGTGTTCCTGCTTCAACCAAAATGCGGTCTGACACGGGAAGTTGCGAGATAATGCTTCCTGCCTCTTTGAGCGTGCTGTTGAGCGCTATTTGAAGATAGCGCTTTTTGGAATCCAGTTTTGAAGTTTTTTTGCCAATCATAGACAAGATGGGTTTATTATACTAAATTTGAGGAATACCAAAAACACCTATGGCAGCTGAAATACTCGACGGCAAAAAGGTTGCAAAAGAGATATTGCGTGACGTACAAGAACGGGCAAAGGGAAAATCGTTAAAGCTTGCCGTAATTCAGGTTGGCAAAAACAAGGTTTCTGAAACCTATATTGCAGAAAAGCAAAAAGTGGGAGCAGAGGCTGGAATTGCGGTGCAAGTGTTTTGGCTTTCTCCGGATATTACTCAAGAAGGTTTAGAACAAGAAGTAACGCAAATAAGCACAGACCCAAATACGCACGGAGTTATAGTGCAGCTTCCGCTTCCCAAACACATAAACAGGGAAGAAGTGCTCAGTAAAATTCCGTTGGAAAAAGACGTGGACGTGCTAAGCGAAACGGCTTTGGAACAATTTAAAGAAAACACGTTTCCTGTGCTTCCGCCCACAGTTGGGGCTGTGCAGGCTCTATTCTCTGCTTATGGAGTTGAAATCCGCGGCAAAAAGGTTGTGCTGGTTGGACATGGAAGGTTGGTAGGCGTGCCTTTGGGCATATGGTTAAAAAACCAAGGGGTGCAGTTTGAAATTGCAGACAAAGCAACAAAAGATCTATCTGCGCTCTGCAGAACTGCAGATATTATAATTTCCGGCGTAGGAATTCCCAAACTCATTACGGGAGACATGATTAAGCAAGGGGCAGTTGTAATCGATGCTGGAACTTCGGTGGAATCTGGCAAAACATCAGGCGACGTTGACTTTGTAAGTGTTTCTGCAAAAGCCAGCTTTATAACGCCCGTCCCCGGCGGCGTCGGCCCCCTCACCGTCGCCTGTTTGTTCCACAACCTCGTAACCCTCGCAGATAAAAGAGTTTAAGCTTTGTCGTATCGTGGTCGAACAGTAGCCTTTTTGGCTACTTTTTGATAAGATTATTCAATGTATAATGCGCAGCAAGGAAAAGTGGTCGAGAGTTTTGCTCAAAATCAAAAAGTTTCACCCCGAAAAAAGTACTTATGGATAGCTGTTTTGCTGATAAGCGTTGTTCTGATTGGGGTTGCCGCTGCGCTTTACTTTTTGTGGTATGTCCCAGGGGTGCGGGCGCAAGAGTATATCGAAAAATCTCGACCAATTTTTGAAAGGATTACAACGCAAACCTTCACTGTAAAGGAAAATACATTTCTTGATAGAAATACTCAATACCATAAACGAGAAGACGCAAGAGATGACGCAATTTTAGATATTGAAGAACTAGAAGCTGCGGCAGAGAATATTGCGCAGGCCCAAGCAGAAATTGGCCAACTTCCAATTCCAAAAAAGATTGTTCCATTAAGTGACCGAGTGAACGCCTATCTCGCTGAAGCTGAAAGAGTTGTAAGCTTAAATTTTGCAGACCAGGTGTTTTATAAAAAAGTTATAGATGCTTATGGCGATGATTTGGATCGAGAGATTAGCGTGTACGACGAAATGCGGTATTCGGGAAGCGATCGAACCCCATTTATTACTCAAACTCAAAGCGTGGCTGATTACGCCCAGGACGCCTTATCAAGAATTAATAATCTTGAAGTGCCCGAGGGTGTTGATCCTTTTGCGTATGAAATACGCAAGGAAAATCTTGAAGATATAAAAGAAACCTTTTTGAAGTTTAACGAATACTACCGATTGTTCCAGTACGAACTGATAGGTCCAGAAGTTGAAGCAAACACGAAACGGAATGAAGAGCGAAACCGACAAATAAGAGAGCATGGCCAGGTGTATATTACAGAGTCGAATATTGCCCAAGGATTCAAGTCGCTGGAACAACAATCTCAAGAGCTTAAAAATCTTTATGAGCAAGTAAATCTGTAACGAGAAGTGCAAATTTTCTTTGCAAAACAGGAACGTGTGGAAAACATGTTTCTGTTTTTTGTTTGGAGTGGTACAATAATATAATTGAAATAATAGGTCGAGTAAAAGTTTACTAGTATTTTGTTAGAAACAAATAAACATATATGAATAATTTGGTATTTCTTAATGACATTGCAATTCAATTGAGTTCGTATCTTCCTACGCTCATCGGAGCTTTGGCAATTTTGCTACTTGGTTGGATTATTGGTTTGGTGGTTGCGGGCATCGTGAGAGGAGCGCTTCGCCGCACCACAGTAGACGAGAAGATTGCGGGTTGGCTCTTGGGATCAGAATCGGTAAGAGGAATCGAGGTAGAACGCTGGATCGCAAAAGCGGTATTTTATCTTGTGTTGCTTTTTACGCTGGTGGCGTTTTTTGAAACCCTCGGGCTAACCCTTATCGCAGATTCGCTCGACCAATTCCTCGGAGAAATCGGAGCCTATATCCCCCGGTTTATTGAAGCCGCGTTTGTATTGGCGCTGGCTTGGGTTGTTGCTTCTGGCGCAAGGATGGTTATCAAAAGAGTGCTGGGCTTGGCAAAAATTGACAGCTATCTGGAGATGCAGGCTGGAGTGCGCCGCGAAAAAAGAACGCCCTTGGCTAAAACCCTTTCTGACGCCGTATATTGGCTGGTGTTCTTGTTGTTTCTGCCGGCTTTGCTCGACGCTTTAGAGGTGGGCGGATTGCTGGGGCCTGTGCAGGGCATGACCAACGAAATCCTGAGTTTCCTGCCTAATATTCTTGCTGCAGGGCTTGTGTTGCTCATTGGGTGGTTTGTG
>Ga0209542_10007944_pt1 | contig 19979 bp, 18 predicted proteins | sample RifCSPhighO2_01_FD_184028 | JGI IMG/M metagenome (GOLD analysis project Ga0209542, IMG submission 184028) | Soil microbial communities from Rifle, Colorado - Rifle CSP2_plank highO2_0.1 (SPAdes) (version 2) | ecosystem: Environmental > Terrestrial > Deep subsurface > Rock core/Sediment ...
GATGTATCAGGTTGAAAAAGAGCGTAAGGTATTTCAACACACAACATCGAATCTTACAGAGTATCTCAAAGGCCTTGCTCTTTCCGTGCGGGTCTCGTCGGTAAATGAAAAAAGTATTGCGCGAGTTAGTCAGCTTACACAAAAAACCAATCAATTCAATCTAACTACGCGTAGATATACGGAGGATGAACTAAGGCGGCAGCTTCGGCGCGGCTGGAAAATCCTGACATTGAGCTCGCTCGATAAATTCGGTGACTACGGGATAACGGGTGTGTGCATCATCGCGCCTGTGACAGATGCGGTCTGGAGAATAGATACTATGCTGCTGAGTTGCCGCATACTCGGAAAAGGAATTGAGCAGGCGTTTCTCTGGTCCATTTTTGACTACGCAAAAAAAAATGGGATAAAAAATATACGGGCGGAATTTATCAAAACTGCGAAGAATGCTCCTTCGGAACATTTCCTTCCTGATAACGGATTTCAAGCGATTGCCAATATTGGCGATACGCTGCAATATGAGTATAATCTAAAAGTTCCATATGATAAGCCATCTTTTGTGCATGTAACCCTAGATCTATGACTCTTGAAACATTAATTGGCAGGGTGTTAAGTATAAACCCTTCAACGATAACCGATGCGACAGGACCGCATTCGGTCGAATCATGGGATTCTTTCAACGGCTTGATGCTGGTGGCCGAGCTTGAGAAACATTATGCCGTGAAATTTACATTAGACGAGATTATTGCGGTAAAAAATGTTGGGTATATAAAAAGGGCTCTCCGGTCCCACGGAATCTCAATCTAGATGAAAAGGAAAACAAAAAAATTATTGTTTTCGGATTTGTATGTTGGTTACAGCGATCAATTCGAGCGCACAGTCACTTCGGCTATGATTGTCAGATTTGCAAAATTATCTGGCGACATGAATCCTTTGCATATTTGTAATGACTATGCCAAGCGGACAGAATTCAAAAAACCTGTCGCACACGGCATGCTGACAGCATCTTTTTTTTCAGCCCTTGTCGGTATGCTCTTGCCGGGAGAAAAAGCTCTTTACTTGTCGCAGGAAATTAGATTCAGACGGCCGGTGTTTGCGCGCGACAGGCTTACGGTTTCTGGTAAAGTGATTGCCATGAACGATTCGCTTAATCTGTTGGAAATCGAAACCGCTATACGCCGCAAAGGAAATATAGTTGTCTCGGGAATTGCAAAAGTTAAAATGAGAACAACATGAAGAAAAAACGAGTAGCGCTGGTTCTCGGCGGAACCGGTGACATAGGAGGAGCTATCGCCGACAATTTACAAAATGACGGAATTATTGTGGCGCGGCACGGTAGAAGCGGCGACTTCGCAGCATCTATTGAAAATGAAGGAGAACTTGAAAAAATGATCAAAAATGTATTGTCGCAATTCGGCCATATAGACATTCTTGTGAACAGTATAAGCGCAAGGCTCGATATACGTCCGGCCTCAAAAAAGACATGGCTAAATTTCAGCAATCAATTGGAAAGCCAACTTAAAGCGTCGGTCTTAAGCCTTCCTCTTATTTTGCCAATGATGAGGCAGGGCGAGTTTGGAAGAATAATAAACATTTTGTCCGCGACAACTTGTGGAGAGTTAACTTCGGGACTCTCTGATTATACATCGGCAAAATACGCTCTCTTGGGGTTTACAAAATCAATAGCGCTGGAGCTCGGTAGGTTTGGAATTACTGTAAATGCTGTCTCTCCTGGATTCGTAAAGAACAGACTGACCGAAGCTATGCCTGAAAAAGCCCGGGAATTGGTCGAAATGAAGACTCCGACAGGGAGACTGACGACGGCTGCCGACGTGGCTTCGCTGGTCTCATACTTAGTATCGGAAGAGGCCGGACAAATAACTGGCGCAAATGTTGCTGTCGCAGGAGGTATAAATCTATGAATGATCTTGTATTGAAAAAACTTAATAGTGCAAGTATTACGGACTTTCAAAAATATATAAAGTCGAATTTTTATGAAACGTACATTGTAGGAGATAAAACTTATCTCCGGTGGCAGTTTGACGGAATTATCCTGGCTCTACATCGTGGTCAAATCATTGGCCATCTCGGCTTCAAAGACTATACATACTCACGTATTGGTACAGTCCGCGTCTTCATGAGTCTTTACGTTTGTGAGAAATACAGGCTTTCTGGCGTTGCCGCACTCGTTTTGCTGGAGGCGCTCGGTGCAAAGAAGTATTTTCTTACAAGCGGGCTGACACCCTTGACCGACGCGTTGTGCGGGAAAACAATACCCGGCTGGCAGTCGTCCAGAAATATGAATAAATTTCTGGCGGTTCTGGAAGACCATCCGCGCATCGCCGAATACGGACTTCAAGAAAAAATCCGTTTGGAAGCTGTTTCAGCAGGTAAAGAACCGACCGCGAGACAATGCTCCGCTCTTTGGGAGAAAGTACGAGACAATTACCCTATTACTTTAGAACGGACGGAGAAATATCTCAATTGGCGGTTTTTTAAACACCCTTTTTTTTCGTATGAAATTGCCGCGGTGAGTGCAGAAAATAATCTGAAGGGATTTCTTATGTGGCGGGTTGAACAACACGACAGCTTCAGAATCGCGCGCGTAGTGGATGCAATTGCAGAGCCTGCGTATCAGGAAATGTTATTCTCTCAATTTTTGTCCGCGGCAAAACACGCTCACGCGCATGCGGCAGATTTTCTTTGCTCAGGCGATCTGTATCGGGAAAGTTTAAAAAAAGCTGGTTTTTTTGATACGAAGGGGTCTCAGTTCGAATCTTTTCCAATATTATGGACCCCACTCTCCACCAAAAAAACATTTATCAACGTAGCTCACGACTTACCCCAGTCCATTGATGAAATGTTTTTGACAAAAGCTGATGGCGATCAAGATCGACCAAATCCGTCCGTGCATTGAGATAAGAAAATGTTATATGAACCCATCTCAAAAATAACCCCTGAAAATAATGAGAATTCATGGCTGCCAAAACACCCAAATTTCTACTGCAAAGTCTTCACCGCTCGTCGACGATGTATTTACATCACCTCCTCACGTTTCAGACTTTTCGTGACGAAATTTTAGCGTTTTAGCTAGCCATTATTTTTGAGACGGGTTCATATTAAAATACAATATCCAAAAAATTATTTAGTAGGAATTATTATTTCTATGAAGGAGCGTATAAAATAAAGGGTATTAAACCCCAGGGCAGAGCCCTGGACCCGCTTTAAAATCGAATACTCGTTCAAAGCCGCAGCAAGCTCGGGGGTATTAGACCCTTTGTTGCCGTCACTCGCTCGGTCATGGAAAAATCAGAATTTTTCCATGACACTCGCATCGTTAGGCAATAAATAATTGATTTTAATATATTTCTTAAAAATTATTGGCGATTTCATCCTAGGATTACTAGAAAAAGAGAACTTCAATGACTACTTTATGGATGGATAGTGAATATGGTAGACTCGAGGGATATGTTGCCAATCGAGCGGCTTAAATTCGCCTTTTATCTCGTCATTGCCTACATTTATTTTTCTCTTCTGGAGTTGAAAAGGCGTGGACGAAATTATGTCTTTCCCCCCAATCCGCGAATATTGGTTATTCCTATTTTGACCCGCATCGGAGACATGGTTTGCGCAACGCCTGTTTTTAGGTCAATAAAAGAAAGATTTCCCGAGGGCCAACTTTCCGTAGTATGCGGGAAAAAAATACTTGATGTAATCAGGAAGAATCCTTGTATTAATGAAATTATTAATATCAATGACATGCGGTTCAAGGGGTTCTGGGGGAGAGGCAGGTTTTTCTTTTTCATCAATCAAAAAAAATACGACGTCGTGATATCACTTTCCAATAACCCATTCAACAATTTAGCCGCCGCTTTTTCCGCGGCTCCGATTTCTATAAAGACGACACATTATCCAAGAACTCGGGCTGAAAAAATGTCTGATTGGTTTAACAGTGTGCGCATCGAATACAAAGATGGAACACGGATTGTGGATCATTATAAAAAACTTTTAGCTCCACTCGGCGTTGATGACTTTAACAATATCAAGGAAGTGCAACGGACATCTGCGGGAGATATTCGGGCGATGCAGTTAATTGCCTCGGTATGCGCTTACCGTCAGGGTTTTTTGATTGGAATAAGCATTAGTACAGGTAACTCTGTAAAAGAATGGGGAGACGGAAAATTTCTAGATCTAGTGAAAGCGCTTGATCGATTGCAAGGCATACAAAGGTTTCTCATTATCGGTTCTAAGAGCGACAAGGATAGGATTGATGCGTTTGTGAAGATTGCAGGCGCGTCATGTGTGGCAGTAACCGACTTTAGTCTCGAGGAAATCCCATCTCTTATTGCGTCACTTGATCTCTTTATTGCAGCTGATACTGGACTTATTCATGTGGCCGATGCCCTCAATATCCCCCTTATTGATATTATTGGTCCAGTGGACCCGTGTGAACAGGCTCCGGCGGGGCCACAAAGAGTCATTATCGCTCCTGATAACGTGGAACCTTCAGTGTTTGCGATGAAGAGACAGGGGGTAATAAGCAAGCAAAAAAAAGCCGTAGACGCGACAAGTGTGGCTGCCGTAGCAAATGCTGCAACAGCATTGCTCGGTCAAAAAAATATGGATGAAAAAACAACCTATCAGTACTCCGCAATTTTGTAAGCGGTGAAATGGATTATGGTTTCTGGAACATTGTCGCAAAAGCTGCCTGTCTCGTTAATTCCTTCATTGTAATTTCAGCGCTTACGCTTTATGAATATGGAGTTTTTCAACTCATGCTTGCAATTTACGCTTCCATGTCGACAATCTGGATCGGTTGTTTATGTGGGAGATTCTATGTGACATCAAGATGAGTGTTCCGAACCTGTTCCTCTGAGCGATCTCCTGACGTGTCGGGACTCTAGAATATATGGTTTCTTTGTTCTATACTTGAGTATCTTTTGTTAATTACATCATATGAAAAAAGGGTTCGAATTTATAAAAAAGAGAATCCGCTGGATGTATCACAGACTGCGGATGAGCGATTTTGTCTGGCGGAACATAACAAATAAAAAGTCTATAAATTTTTTCCGTTCGAGCGGTCGGTCGCTTGATACCACTCGGGAGAGGATTGTGTCAGAGCTTGCGACAGACGGCATTTCATTTGCGAGAATTGAAGATTTTTTTTCTTCGGAGCGCATCTCATTGCTAAACGCTTACGTTGAAAGTCGAGTTCGTGATCAGAGAGTCGTTCGTGAGATTGAGAGGGGAGTGTCAGACAATAAAAGCAAATCCTACAACGTGAATCTGCTCGAAACAAACGTGTTTTCAGAAGACAGTCCGTTGCTCGCAATCCTTCTTGATCCAAAGATTATAGGACTGGTAAATGCTTATATGGGCATGTATTCAAAATTTCGCGGTTATCGGTTGTGGGCATCGCTCCCTGTCCCAAAAGGTTCTTCCGAAGTCGCGTCGCAGGCGTGGCACCGCGATCCGGAAGATAAAAAAATCGTCAAGATATTCGTCTATTACAGCGATGTCGATGAAAATTCCGGACCGTTTACCTATATCAAGGAGTCGCACGTATCGCGAGGCAAATGGTCGCATCTCTATCCGCAGCTTTTTCCCGCGGGCTCATATCCGCCGCGCGGTGCTCTTGAAAAAATCATTCCGCAAAGTTCTATCGTTCAGGCCAAAGGAAAAAAGGGAACAATGGTCTTTTGCGATACAAGCGGATTTCATAAGGGGGGTTATTGCACTCTCTATAAGCGCATTATGTCTATCGGAGCGTATGCTTCGGCGGCATCACGAGAGCCGATTAATTTTGCGTATCCGAAAGATTTTGTTCTTCCTGCCGATCCGTCGCTTCATTACGCTCTCGATAATTGGGAATTACACAAATCCTATACGCCTTCAGGCATGTAAGACAAGAGACTTCGTAAAATCTCCCGTGCTCTGTTTCGGGCCAATAAATCGTTGAAAGCGACGATTTTCACATGATCAAATTCTATTTAACTGTGAATTACGAAACTCCCGCCCTCTCTCGTTTTCTTTCCACGAAAAAACTGCTCACCACTTCTGTGGGCAAACGATTTTCAATATGGTAAAAGCAAAAAGTTTCAAATATGAAGTAGACTAGCGGACCATGTACGCAAGGATGGAGTAGATGTAATTGCCAAGATAACCGTCAATGGATCGTGGAAGCGATGTCTCAAGACCGAAGAACATCTTGAGATTTCTGAAATTAAGTTCAATCAACATGCGTGTGTCATAGAGTTTTGATTGAAAATTGGTCATGAGTTTTTTCATGTTCGCTCTCGGTTTGGCAAAGAGGATTCTCTTGCGTTCTCGGTAGAATTCTTTCTCCAATTTTTCCGAAGTGTAGCCGGCATCAGCGATGAAGATTCCCTCCAGATCCTTGTTTAATTTCAGAAACTGCGATCGATCGGAATCATTGGCTGAAGTGATAGCAAACGAAAGAATGTTTCGTTTCAAGTCGGTGGTCAGGTGCAATTTCAGCCCGTAGTAGAAGCCTTTTCCGGAGTGTCCCCATGAAGCGAGGCCATACATTGTTTTGTGGTTCTTGGCATTTTTGTTGAGACAGACAGGGATGTCGGTGGAGTCGGTGTGTTTGATGAAGTGAGCCTTTTCCCGATTGTGATTTCTGATTTTGAGGAGAATGACGAGCGCGAGCATGACACACCGATTGAGATTGACGACGAGTGTTTTGTAGCTGCACTTTAGATGGTTCTTGAGGTCACTCCAGAGCGACTTCTTTGTTTTCCGAGTGCTCGATTGTTTGTAGAGCGCGAGCGTGATGGTGTCGACAATTGGAATGGCAAGCTTTCGACCTTTGGTTTTTTCATATTTGCTGAACTTTAATTTTTTGTAGAAGAAGATGACTTTTTGCTTTAATTCATTGTATACTTCGAGGGTTAGTTTCATAGTCAGGTGAAGATGAAAGGCGGCCTTGCGGCCGCCTTTCATTGTATCGTGGTTTTTGCATTTCGTAATTCAAAGTATTTAACTAAATCCGGCAGTGCACTAGGGATTCGGAAGAGTAGAGTTTACTTACGTTTTAAAAAGTTTAATTATATCGTCAGCGTATCTTCGCCATGTCATCTCGTGGCGCACGAAGTTCACTCCGCTCCTGCTAATTGTTTGGTAAATGTCAGGGTTATCGATAAGTTTTTTTACCGCTTCATATATTGATCTCGGTTCTCGAGCGGGAATGAGAATAGAATTTGTACTGTCAGTCAGTACTTCGTGTGCACCGGTTTCTTTCGATACAATGGCAGGGAGGCCGGAAGCTATTGCTTCAAAAACAACAAGACCCCAACTTTGCTGATGATGGGGGCAGATAAATATGTCGGACTCGTGAAAAAGTTCGACTATTTTCTCGTCAGGTAATTTCCCTGGAAAGGAAACATATTCGGCGATATTCAGGTGTGCTGCCTGGGATTTGAGTTCGTCACGATAACTGCGATAAGCGGCGTAGGTTTCGCTGTCGCCGGAAATAGTCAGGGTGCAATCGTACCCATTGTCTCTAAGAATTTTTAGCGCGTTGATTGCATCCTCGTAGCGCCGATGCCGGAAAAATTGGGCGTGGCAAAGAAGTTTTGCAGACCTTGGTGCGCTGTGGCGCTCTTTGTAAGGAAAATGCTCCGCGTTCACCCCGCTTCTAATCACTCTGGCATTTCTTCCAAGATATTCCAAAGCTTCTTTCCTAATGATCTCCGATAGAACAGATATTGAGTCGACGTGCCGAAAGTACAAAAAAGAATCGAAAAAGTCTATCACTTTGTATAAGATACTTTGAGCAAAGCTACACCGGGACTTTCCCCTGCATTTAGATATCGCCAGAAGATGTACGTCGTTCATCTGAAACACTAGGGGAATATTACGCACTTTACGTTTGAAATAATAGCCGACAAGGTATGCCGAACGATTGCTGTGAGCAAGAATTGCTTCGGTATCTTTGGAAATTTTTTCTGCAAGAGCTCGAGTTCTTTTATGATCGAAAAAATATTGCGAGAGTTCGCTAAATCCACGTACCGGTCTTCCAAACAAAGGCTTTGGTTTTTTTGGAAAAGAGGGATCTAAGGTAATAACGGGGATGTTGCCGAGGAGCTTCTTATACCCGTATGCATCTTCACCGTGCTGAAACGTGTAAATAACAGGCTTATGACCTTGATTCGAAAATTCTTTGGCCGATTCAATGGCGAGCCGGGGTCCCCCGCCAAAGAATTTATTTTGAGGAATAATTACGGCTATTTTCATGGTGAATAGATAATGAAACGAAATCTACTTTACAAGCGTTACCATAAGATTAAATGCCGGAAACAACCGCGAGAGGAATGTATCCTCGTATATCATTTGTCTCCTGTATGTTTTGTTCACTATTCGTTCAATGTGCCTGATAAAAAAACGGTAACGTCCTTTCTGATCAAACACGATTCTTCTGCGTTCAATTGATGAAAAAGAAAAATCAAAATAATACGATCGGGAACTGTAGAGAGAATTTTTTAAAAAAAAATCAAATGTCCGCACAGAAAATAGCTTTCGGTGCGTAGGGTCTATGTAATTAATTGCGGAAGTAAAGTGAGGGACTCGAATACTAAGCTTGCCTCCTCGGCGCAGTATTCTATGCAGGTCCTTCAAAAGAGGGATATATTCAACATGCTCAAGGATTGCTCCACACAAAATCGAATCGATAGACGCATCTTTAAATGGAAGGGGAAGCTTTTCAACATCATGGACTACATCAACACCGGGCAGCGCAGCGTGATCTAAATTAACCCAACCTGCTCGTATGTCGTTACCGCACCCCAAGTTGAGACGTACAATATTTTTTGCATTCACATCCATGAATAATAATTATATTGAACCAAGTATAAATTTGGTTATAGAAATTGGCAAGTGGCGAACTGTGTTACACAGCAGGACTCATAAATGTTCTATCCGATATCGTTTGAACCGTGACGATAAATATAAAAAATAGCACACGAATTCTTAGGATTTCACCAAAAAATATTTTCCAGAGTGCCTATCTCTTAAAAGTCTATGGTTAGTGTGCTCAAAATATTCATCGATTGCTTTCTTGGCACCGGGGAATTTGATATTTTCACTTCCGTTTTCATATTCGTCAAAAAGCACAACTCCTCCTTTTACGACTTTTGGAAACAAATAGTGAAGACATGTTTTATAAGAATCATATAAATCAACATCAAGGTGCAGGAGTGCTATTTTAGGAACGTCGGTATTCGGTATCGTGTCCTTAAAAAATCCTTTCACTACTTTGACGCGCGAGGCGATCCACTGGGTTTTGAAGCCAAGAATAAGTAGAAATTTTGAGACGTCCTCAACTGCAGTAGACTTCCACTCGCCTTTTTGCGGGCGTCGGGCACTCGTGTCTTCTGCTGTTGGTTCCGGAAATCCTTCGAAAGAATCGAATCCCCAGATATTTCTCGCCCGGCTGTCATTTCGGAGCAGTGAAGCAAGGATTTGAAATGATCCCATTTTGCCAACGCCGCACTCCACTATATCACCGTTGATTTCACTGATTCTGTCGAACATTCTCTGATAATATGAGTTTTTTTTTCCGACGAATTTAATTTCCAAACCAAAATGGTAAAAAATTTTTTTTACAAATCTTTTAAAATGAAGCATTTCTTTTTTTAATGTTTGCAAAATAAAGAAATAGCGATATTCGTCTCATATGCCAGGCCCGGATTTTAGAAACAACCGCAAGAATTTACTTTGATCGTTTGTATGCTACCCTGCAATCGAAGGTTTTGCAAGAAAAATACATACGTTAATTCGCGTACGCCCTTTCCTCGCTGTATTAACAGCGGCAATTTTATTATCATCAATGTTAATCTTGCGAGAATACCTTTTTCGCTTCATAATTCTAATTCCATGTCTGACCATAAGGTTATTTTTTTATTTCTCACGCATCCCAGCCATTGTTCGGATGTATTACGAAGCAAGCTACTGACTTCACTCGCGGATGATTTTGTTGTTGTTGTTTTCACGCCCACTCTCGATGAAAATCGTGCAAACGCAGAGGGCTACCCTCAAGGCGAAAATATAATATATAAAAGAAGGTCTGTTTCGCATCCAAAATTTTGGATGATCTTTGATAAATATCTCCGCATTCCATTTGTGCGCGAATTTGATCATTTGAGCTATGTTCGGTGGTTTTATAAAAGACCGCACTCATCCTTGAGAAAATTTTTAATGAATATTGGCGCATTATTGCCGCGACGAATAGCGCGTTCAGCCGCATTTACTTGGCTAGAAAGAATAATCATGCCCATATCGAAAGAATTTCTTCATCACGTTTGTATGTATAAGCCAAGCATAGTGGTAACAGCTACACCCGGGTTTACTATTTTTGAAGCAGAGGCCATTACCTTTGCAAAAAAACTTGGAATAATAACCGTCGCGATTAATTTGAACTACGATAATTTATCCTCAAATCTTAAGATGATACGTAAAACCGATTATCTCGTCGTATGGAATTCCCGGATGAAGGAAGAAGCACTTACTTTGCATTCATATAATAATCGGAATGTTATTGTTGCGGGCTGTCTGAGATTTGATCATTATTTTGAGGACGATGATGCGAAAATGACAAAGGAGGAATTTTTAGAATCTAAGAGTTTGGATCCGAAAAAGAAGATGTTGCTTTTTACGAGTCCTACCCCCTCAAATTATCCGATGAGGCAGTTGTTAATGAAACACTTAATTCAGTTAATAAATGGCCGTTTCAAAGACAGTTTGTCGCTGTTAGTTCGAATTCATCCTATTGATACTATGGAATCGTATAAAGAGTTTGTTCATGTGCCTAATGTCTGTATTGAACGGGCCGGACAATCAGTAGTACCCACTGATGTGGCGCTTGGACAGAAAATAGAAATGAATATCGGTGCCAGAAGAAATTTAAAAAAATCACTGCAATGTGCTGATGTTGTCGTTAATTTCGCATCTACCATGATTATAGAAGCAAGTATTTTTAATAGACCGGTAATAAATATTTCTTTTCCTCCGGAGCGTGCCATCGTTTATGATTATGAATATAACAAAGCTTTGGTTGAGTCAGGAGCTGTGCGTATGGCGTACACTCCCGAAGAGCTTGGAGACGCGATAGGTGATTATCTTGCTCACCCAGAGCGAGATTCGGAAAAAAGACAAACTATGATTCGATCGTACGTCCCTTTTAATGATGGGATGAACTGGCGGAGGATACATGATTTTTTGGCGAAGTTATTAGAGAAATAATTTTTTTATAACAGAGGTTTGTTTGAAGGATTATTGATACTGAGTTATTTTCAATCATCGATAAAGTGTTTCTTGTGTCTCCCAACGTTCCAGCTTACAATTCCAAAACATGAAAAAACCTACATTTTTGGGCACATTCTTTCAAGGGGAAGCTCATTTTGCTGTATGGGGTGTATTTTCAAAGATACTCGGCTTCGTAAATATGGCTACGGTTCTCAGTGTCTTATCAACCTACGAGTATGGTGTTGCACAATTATTGCTCGCGACTTATTCATCCGCGTCATTTTTCCTGGCTCTTGGTACAGGTTCAATTACTAATGAATTACTTCGTTCCATTGGCATTAGGAATTTTTCAAAAGCAAAGGCAATATATCATCGTTCATCAATGCTTCGCATAGTGATCGGAGGTATTCTTTGGGCAGTATTTTATTTCGGAGGCGGACTCCTCTTTTCCGGTAGGTTTACCCCTGAATTTGCAGGTCTAATAAAAATCGTTTCTTTTTTCTTTCTTAGCGATGTGCTTACTTCAGTTACTCAGCCTTTAATAAAAGGGGGAAAGAGATTTGCCGTACATGCGCGCAGGCTTCCGCTCGAAAGAATTGTTTATTTCGTGATAATTTCGTACTTCATATTTATAAAAAAAGATTTCGGAATCAGTCATTTTCTCATTTCTCAAATTGCAGCAGCAATAATCGCAAACATTTCTCTCATTCCTGTAGCTTTGTCTGTTTATAGAGAGTGGGGGCAAGTGAAGGCTTCGGCGGATAAAATAGTGAGACCAATATTATTTGGAATAGGAAAATGGGAAATTATGAGACCTTTTTTTGAGAAGATCGTTGGACTCCTTCAGCCTGCACTTATAAAACTCTTTATAAGTACTGAAGCCGTGGCGATTTTTTCTGTGGCAAAGACGATTTTATCAAGCCTTGGAGACTTGATGCCAATACGGACGCTGGGCTCCCTTCTCCCACTGCACGTTCATGATAAATATATGGCGGGAAGGATATTTATATATGGCACCAAGTATTTGACCGCTCTTGCAATAGTATTAATGATCATCGGACTTATCACTGTACCGCCGGTTGTAGGATTTTTTTTCCCGCAGTATATAGCTTCTCTGCCCCTTTTTGTCATAATGTCATTTAATCTCCCGATCACAACACTCGCTGCGGTTCCAGGCCTGTATCTTACGGTGATGCGCCGTCAAAAATTTATGTTTATACATTCGATGATTCGAACTCCGATTATCCTCATTCTTTACCTTACGCTGCTCCCGGCCTTCTCACTTACAGGTCTTGCTTTCGAGAGGGTGTTAACACCTCTCATTATGCTTATGGTTACGTTCACTTATCTAAGGCGCAAAGGAACCGAGATTACTATTCCCTGGTCGCATCTTATTGAATTTAACATGGAAGACAGGCGGTTTATCCGAAAAATTTATTATGGTATAAAAATGCGTTTACAAGCTTCTTTACGGCCATTCGGAGTTTAAAAAATTTGTTCGGATTATTAATAAATATCAGCTAATGAAAGAAAATAATTCTCCCCAATTTTCAATTTTGATACCGACGACCGGCCGCTCGGATATTATCAAAATGTCGATCGAATCGGTACTTGGACAAACATTTACTGATTTTGAAATCATCATCGGTGATTCAAGCAAGGGACAAACCATTAGGCGGAACATTTTAGTGACGAACGCATCCGCTATCTTCCGGTTCCGGATTCAGAACCCTTTTTTACGTTTGATCTTCCGGCAAAAGCGGCAAAAGGGAATTATCTCTTATGGCTCGATGATGATAATTATCTCTTACCTTTCGCGCTCGAACTTTTTCACTGTGTCGCCCTGAAAAAACAGAGCGATATAATTACAGCAAATCATCTTTATTATTACGACAAGGCGCATCCACGACTCACCCTTCGCAATAGTCTTGGTATAGTGCCATTCGCGGGAAACAGTCGTGAAATTGATCTTTATGAGACGTTGCACGATCTCTACGCATTTAAGCGCCGTGGGGGAGGGCCGAGGTTTCATACATCGGCGACTATTTTTTCAAAAGAAGTGGCCGAACGAGCGGTAAAAAAAGTGGGTTCTGTGCTGCTCACCGATATGCCGAATGTACATTCTCACCAGCCGATTCTTTTTTCCTCGGCACGGTCTTGCGTGTATATAGATCATCCAGTTGTTCTGATCGGGCGCTTGAGCATATCAATGAGTCAGTCGTGGTCGACGGCGGCCAGAACGCGTTTCGCGAGCCAACCTTTTAAACCCCGTTTGAGCCCCTTCAGTGCGTATACCCGCATTAACGGAATTGCAGAAAATTATCTCCGCGTCAAAGAAATTCTGAACAATGATTTTAAAGACATTTCGTTGAATTATGAAGCGCTTGCCGAAATTTATCTAAAAGAACTCCTGTATCTTGATACTGATGGCGCGACTTTTTTTAAAAATTGGACAAATTTATTTTATGTTCTGCGTACTCGCGATTTTGAAAATAAGAAATCACTCCTTGCCCGCGCGCGCAGAATAGCCGCCATCGCGCCCTTTGTCTTTGTCTCGCGGCGTCTGCGTCTTCACTATGTATGGCGCCGAATTATCGCTGTCGGCGCGCTTATAACAAAGAAAAAAAACAGTCTCGAATTTCGAAACTCTATCCGAGGTAAGAGGGAATTTGAAGTCAGTCTTCGCGAATATCCGGAAATCGATTCGATTCAGACTCTTGCCCTGCAGGTAACGGATATTATAAAAAAAGAAACAGGCGTCAACATTAGCGAATATTCGATTAGTTGAGAATCGCACTGGCGAGTCTCTCGCTTGAGTGGCCGTCAATAAAATGGCACTGCATCATCACCAGGCGTTCTCGTTTCAGTTTGTGATGAGCTGGATTCTCGAGGTATTTATTCACCCACGATACCAACTCATCGAGATTTTGCACTAACTGTATGCCGCCTGCCGCAACTGCCTTGCTGTAATGTTCGGTTTTGTAAAAAAGGATGGGCGACGTGAGCGCGGTCTTCGGTTTTTTTAATTCAAAATTAATGTTAATAACAGGCTTATCAAAAATCGCCGCGTCAATCGCAATGCTTGAGAAATAACTGATGACAAGAGCTGAATGGTGAAGCGTATTTCGCAAGTGGTCAAGATCCTTCTTAGTCATGTCCCAGTCTCCCCCACGAATCGTACCATATCGTAGGCCGGGTCTGTCGTACACAAGCCATGATCTTTTCTGGATTTCCTTCTCATCAAAAAAGTCGTTAGGCTGAAACCGAACAAGGAGCTCTGAGTCCGAAGTTAATTTTTTTACGTTGATGATTTCATGAAGGGCATCCGTCATTTCTAAATCAAAATCAGAAAAGGTTTTGCCTATCGGCGCAAAAAGGATTATTTTTTTAACTGGATCCAGCCGCAGTTGCGTGCAGAATTCTTCTCGTGTTTTGTATGAATGATTTCTAAAATATTCATCGTATTGTGGTATTCCTACGATTGTTATCTTTTCTTCCGGAATGCCACCGAACATTACTGCCTCATCTCTGACGATCTGATTAAAGACGAGCAGTTTCTTGGGCACGAGACGTATTGCTGCTCGAGCTGTCAGTTTATCCCAGCTGTTTACAAATCCAACCGTTTTAATTCCTTTTTTTGCCGCACTGCGCAGTATTGAAATTTCAGCATCGTCAAAAAGGTGCGTAAGCACGACAATGTCCGGTTGTAATCGGTCGAGCATCGCGTCGGCATTTGCGTCTCTTACGCACCAATAATCAAGAAATCGTATCAATCTTCTTGCATATGCGCGATGCAGTAGATTGGTCAGCATAAGACTCAGCCAATACAATATATATTTTTTATTATCTCGGGCATGGGCGCGCCGCCGCAACACTGTGGTTTTTGTCTTGATCGTGTGATATTTCAAAAATGAAAACAGAGTTTCGCATATGCCGTGCGGAGATTCTGAATACGACTCGTACGTCACTCTTTCATGAGCGAGTTCTTTTTTATAATACGCAACTCGTTCAGGATGGCGGACAAGACAAATGATTCGGACGTCGCTCTCTTTGGTGAGGTATTTGATGACGTCGGTTCGAAAGATGTTTTTTACCGCAACCGCTTGAAACGCTGTGATAAGTATAATTTTCATCTCAAAAAATTACTGAAGATTCTAAGTCGAATACTATTGTGCATGACCCTTAGATTCAGGTTCATAATCTAACATTGTTTGACTGTAATAAAGATATCCAGTCATCTGATTCAGAATAATAGACACCCTATCAATAATTTCATTATGCAGCAAATGTGAGGATTCAAAATATCCGTGCATGAAAGCATAAAAAATCATTTTTTACTTATAGTATAATGCGTTGCATGCGGTCAGTACTCATAACAAGTTTCCATCCACTTGTGTCGCGCAATATTCTTGCGACTCCAGTACCGGCGCTACTGAAATCCCGTGGGTATCGCATTATTCTTCTTGTTCCGTTTAAAAAAATTTCCTACTTTAAAAACCATTATAGTGATGTGGCGGACGAAATTATACCCATACACACGTCTTTGTCTTGGCGTGATTCGCTGATGCGATATTTATCGCTTGCTTTCTTGCAGACCGCGACGCTCGATATCAAACGCAGAACCGAGATGAAAGGTAGAGGAGCTTTCCTGTCGCGCATTATCCACGGTAGGGCCGGCATTTTACTCCTCCGTTTTTTAGAAGAAGTGTTGCCGGAGAAAAAAAGAACTGATATAGAAAAGGCATTCAACGAATTTAACCCGGAAATATGTCTTTCCACAGATATTCAAAGCGAACTTGATGTTGCGATTCTAAAAGCAGCGCGTAGAAGACGTGTTCGAACCGTGGGAATGGTTCGTTCATGGGATAATCTGACCTCAAAGGGACTTGTGCGGATTGTGCCGCAAAAACTTATTGTGTGGAACAATCTCATAAAAAAGGAAGCTGTTGAGCTCAATCGGATACAGGAAGGGAGAATTGCAGTTGTAGGCATTCCACACTATGACCGCTACTTCAATTATAAAGCTGATCCACGCGAGGTATTTCTGCAGTCAATTGGGGCTGAAAATGACAAAAAATTCGTTCTCTTTATTCCGATCGGCGACCGGTATCTCTCGACGAATAATGTAGATTTATATTTTGCACAAATGCTCGAAAAAATATTGCCTGCCAACTTTATATTATTCGTGCGATTGCCACCAGGAGACAGCACGAGGAATCTTGAGCAATTTTTATTTTCAAAAAAAGTCTACGTCGAGCGTCCTGTAACGGCATTTAAAACGCTCAAAAATACCGAATTATGCGCGGACGCTGATCGGCGGCTTGCTGAAACAGTTTACCATTCAGATGTTGTTATTACTGGGCCATCGACAATGGTTATAGATGGTGCATATTTTAATAAACCCATGATACTGGAGGGATTTGATGAATCGTCAAAAAATTATCTCGATAGCATTCAGCGTTACTATGATTACGATAATTTTTTGCCCGTGATTAGGAGTGGGGCTGCCCGATACCCAAAAAATGAGCATGATTTTGTAAATTCACTTCACGAATATATTGGAAACAAAAATAAAGATTCCATCGCTCGACATCGCTTTGCAGAACTTGAATGTGCGTATCTTGACGGCAAATCTTCAGAGAGGATGGTCGGTTCAGTTTGCAATACTTAATGTTGCGGAAATCGTAAGGAATAATAATATGTATGAATATGCGTCTCATAATCCTGACCGGAGATCAGCTTCGCCATAAGTATTTCGCAAATACTCTCGCCAAACACTTTGATGTTCTCGGTATATTAAGTGAAGGCAAAAATATCGATCTCAATTCGTCGGGAAAGATAGCTCCACCCGCGGGCGTTACCGAGGAAGAGGCCCGCTTTTGGCAGTGGCATTTTGGACTCGCGCACGATGAAGAAGAAAGAATGTTCGGCGAGCATCGCGCCTTTAATCCGAGCCCCAAGGTTACTGAAGTTCCTAAAGGGAAAATAAATGAAGCGCAGTACGCGACGCTAGTCCAGTCTCTTAACCCCGACGGCATTGCCGTTTTTGGTACAGGTATCTTAAAGGGTGGAATGTTGGCCGCAGGTGCTGGTAAAATGATCAATATGCACCTCGGACTGTCTCCGTACTATCGGGGTTCCGCGACAAATTTTTGGCCGCTTTATAACGAAGAGCCTGAATTTGTCGGCGTTACGATTCACTTTATCGATCCAGGAATTGATACGGGGGCGATTATTCATCAGGGCAGGCCGCAGATAGAAAAAAATGATAATCAACATACGATTGGAAACAAGACCATCATAATTGGAACGAATCTCATGCAAAAAGCGATGGAGGAGCTTGAGAAAGGCACGATCAAAAGCTTTCCGCAAACAGGGAAGAGTAGGCTTTACCAGCGAAAAGATTTTTTGCCCGTTCATTTAAAAAGAATGAAAGCGTTGCTTGAAGGGGGGATGGTTGTTCGGTATGCGATGAATCCTAAGAATGTGGAGATAATCGAGTAAATATGAAAAAACCAATTGTGTATGTTGTGCCAATCATCGATACGGAAGGTCCTACAAAAGGCCGTGGGGATATGCACAGTTCGTGGGAGGAGGTACTCGATGCGATGAATCGATTAACCGGACCAATTCGCGCCAAACTCACTGATGCTTCGGGAGGCCACTTGGTATTGAATTGGTTTCTCTTAGACTGGGCGTGCTACTCCAGTAAAGATAGAGAGTTTTCGAAGCGCGGACACGATTCTCGTTTATATAGCGTCTGGGACGCCTATTCAAAAAATATTTTATCGCCCCGACAAACAGAGATTACAAAGGACGGAGTGTATTGGCATTATCATCATCCACCACAAGATAGGGGGTGGGGATGGAATAAGAACTGGAACGATTCGCGCTGGTATGAACATATTCTGGGAAAACTTATTCTCGATCGCGCCTATTTTCCTCCGATTTATCGAGCGGGAAAATATATCCAGACGAACGAAAGTTCCGATTGGCTCGAGAAGTGGATTCCTTTTGATTTCTCCAATGTATCTCCCGTAAAACGCGATTTTTGTGATTGGTCAGAAGCGACTACCGAATGGCGGCCCTATAACCCCCATCATGAAAATTATCAAAAGAAAGGCGAAATGAAGAGATTTGTTGCGCGTTCTATTCCTGTTGCCGCGAAAGGAGGTTCCGGTGAATTGGATGAACGCGAGGTCGTCAAAGCGTTTGAGGAAGCAAGAGAGAAAGGTGTGGCGGTTTTTTCTTATCACTCGCATGACTATTACAAGAGCATTGAAAACGAATTTATAAAAGCTCACACCCTTATAGCGAAAGTCGCCCGATCATTCGATGTCCAATGGAAGTATTCAAACGCTCTTGATGCATTGCGTCTTTTTGCCGAACCGCAAGAGGATCTTACAATAAAAATTGAGGAATATGCGCCTGATGTCTTAATCATCTCAACGAATCATTCACTTGTTGGCAATGAGCCGTTTGTCGTCGCTGAGGATTCTGAGGGCGGTGTAAATAGGCTTCTTCTCGTAAAAGTTGATGAAGGTTTTATCGCAAAAGTTCCGAAAAATTCAAAGCGGATTGGTGCAGGAGGGGCCGATATGTGGGGGAATACCGCTACCGCCGTGTATGAAGTGTAAATTATGCTTTCTAAGGTATAGTATTGCGAAATGGAGACATTTTCACTAAAGAATTATTGTAGCGACAGCAAGATTTTTGTTATTGCGGAGGTCGGCAAAAATTTCATCGAAACCGAAGAGGAGAGGCCTCTGTCTGAATATCTTGAAAATGCCAAGATATTGATAAAAGCAGCAAAGGAATCAGGAGCAGATGCGGTAAAGTTTCAGACTCATGAAGTCGAAGACGAGCAGTATCCCGCCGAGATCACGTCTCCTCACTTTAAAAGCCTCGACCGATTGCGCTGGCTTACGCGAAACACGAATGCAACACCACTTTCTTTTTGGCAGGAGGTAAAAGCATTTGCGGACAAGCTCGGCATTATTTTTTTCTCGACTCCGATGTCACGGAAGGCTGCAGAGAAACTATCAAAAGTCGGCGTGCCTCTTTGGAAGCTCGGTTCTGGAGATGTTGAGGATTTTCATACCATAAATTTTTTAGCCAAAACAAAAAAACCATTAATTATTTCGACAGGCATGGTAAGCCGCAAGGAACTCGACGATGTCGTCGAGTATATTCGCAGCAAAAAAATTCCTCTCGCTATTCTCTATTGCATTAGCGCATACCCTTGTCCGCCCGAATCGTTTAATCTCGCATCACTTGAATATTTAAAAAAAGAATACCCTGATGCAGTAATAGGATTTTCAGACCACTCGGTCGATAGTCATATACCAGCGCTTGCCGCAGTAAAACTTGGCGCCCGCATCATTGAAAAGCATTTTTCCTTTTCACGAGATTTGTGGGGCGCGGATCATAAGGCATCCATAACGCCTGATGAAATGAAGAGCATGGTAGATGCAATTCGAAGCCAAGAATACGCGACGATCGACCACATTCCGTTTTACGGCGACTATGACAAAGAATTTGAAGGCGCAACAAATCAGTTTCGACCTTATTTCAAGAAGGCCATCGTAGCGAGTACGGATATCCCCGAAGGAGTAATTATTGGCGAGACCCATGTTTATACCATGCGACCCGCCAAGCTCCTTGATGGCCTTCCAGCTAAAGAAATCCCTAATGTTTTGGGGAAACGGGCAAAACGT
>Ga0209542_10007947_pt1 | contig 19978 bp, 21 predicted proteins | sample RifCSPhighO2_01_FD_184028 | JGI IMG/M metagenome (GOLD analysis project Ga0209542, IMG submission 184028) | Soil microbial communities from Rifle, Colorado - Rifle CSP2_plank highO2_0.1 (SPAdes) (version 2) | ecosystem: Environmental > Terrestrial > Deep subsurface > Rock core/Sediment ...
GAAGATTTGCGATATCGTATGAAATTATGGAATATGTACTACAATGATCTTGAACACTGTGGATTGGGTGGGAAAACACCAAACGAATTTCTCACAAATTATCAGCTAACAAACCCGCCAAATGTGCCCGCTTAAGACAGGCGCGGAATCGGCTGCTTCTCTATAATGTGTAAGATGAACAATGTGCGGATTCGAGAAGTACGAGAGGAAGCATTGTATAACCCGCTTATTCTCACGCATGCCGTACCTTTCACGCAGGCGTTTTTTTACGGCGAATGGCAAGAGGGGATGGGAAGGCGCGTCCGGCGCTTTGTTGGCGAGTCGGCATCAGGGCCCGTTATTTTTTTTCAGACAATTGAATACCCGCTTCCTCTCGGGAAGTCATATGTCTATATCCCATACGGGCCGATAACTATGGTACCGCGCGGCGAGTCTCTCATGAAAACGCTTTCAGAGTTTGTATTGGAAGCATTTCGGGGCACGCATGCCATTTTCGTGCGGTTTGATTTTTCCCCGACGCTTATGGAGTCAGAGATGCCTCTTGCCGAAAAATATTTCCGTGCCGGGGACGCATTTTCTTATCGTGGGTCGTCGTATCAGCCGCGGGCGGAATGGGTCATAGATCTTACTCGCCCTGAAGAAGAAATTCTTAAAAGGATGGACAAAAAAAACCGCTACGGCATTCGTGTCGCCGAAGAGAATAAGATAGAGGCGCGCATCATCGATAAAAATCTTCGGAGTCATTTTGATATATTCTACAGGCTCATACAGGAGACTGCGGAGCGAGACAGATTTCGCGAGCATCCAAAATTATATTATGAACGTATCTTTGAAAGTTGTGAAAAGCGCGGGTGCGGGTTTCTTGTCGAGAGTTTGTATAAAGGCGAGCCGGCAACGAGTGATTTTATTGTATGGTATGAAGATACGGCGACTTGGGTCTTTGGCGGCTCTTCGACAAAAGCACGAGATGTCTCGCCGTCATATCTTGCCCAATGGTCTGCGATGCGATATGCCAAAAAGATCGGGTGCGCGTCATACAGTTTCGGCGGGGTGAGTGAGCCGCCGTTCGTTGAACAGTCGTGGGGTGGGCTTTCCCGGTTTAAAAAAAGATTTGGCGGGAGAGCGCTTCTGCATTCGGCGTTTTTTGACGTCGTCTTGAATCCTTTGTGGTATCGGCTCTATATGGTACAAAAGCGCATACGGGGATGAAATCATTTATTACATCGTTACTGCCGGAAAGAGTGTTGCTGGCGTACCATTATGTGGTTGCGTTGGTTTCCGCGTTGTATTACGGTTTTCCTTCGCGGGGGATGGTAATTATCGGCGTCACCGGGACAAAAGGAAAAACGTCAACCGCAAATTTTATTTGGTCTGTTCTTCATTCATCGGGCATTAAGGCTGGGCTCATTAGCACCGCGAATATCAAGTTTCATGAACGCGAGATGCTGAATTCGTTTCATATGACGATGCCTGGGCGTTTTACCATGCAGGGGTTTTTGTATGAGATGAAAAAAACAGGGTGTACTCACTGTGTTGTCGAGACAACCTCCGAAGGCATCAAGCAATTTCGCAACAAGGGAATCGTCTATGATATCGCGGTTTTTACCAATTTGTCGCCGGAGCATCTAGGGTCGCACGGCGGCGATTTTGAGCAGTATAAGAAAACAAAAGGAAAATTATTTTCATCGCTTCTGCGCGCCCGCCACAAAATAATTTATGGCAAGAAAATCGAGAAAGTCATTATTGTAAACAGCGACGACCCGCATGGGGAATATTTTTTTAGCTTTTCTGCCGATAAAAAAATTACCTATGGACGCGGGGAGCAGGCTCATATCCGCGCTAGAGATATTCGCGAAACGATCGGCGGGGTTTCATTTACGGTGGATGAAATACCGTACAGCCTTCATATTCTCGGCGCGTTTAACGTACTAAACGCGCTTCCTGCAATCGCAGTCGCATCTCTCTTCGATATTGCCGCGGAAAAAGTGCAAGCAGGGTTTGGGGCGCTTACCTCAATTCCCGGTCGGATGGAGATACTCAATGAGGGACAGGACTTCACGGTTATTATCGATTATGCGCACGAGGCGGTGAGCATGAAAGCGGCGCTCGAGACTGCGCGAAAAATCACGTCTCGAGGCGGGCGCGTCATCGTTCTTTTAGGAGCTGAAGGGGGCGGAAGGGACAAATCAAAGCGCCCGGTAATGGGAGAGATTGCAGGGGAAAACGCGGACGTGGTTATCGTCAGCAATGTTGACCCGTATGATGATGACCCGCGCGAAATACTAGAAGATATTGCGCGTGCCGCTGAAACTGCCGGGAAAACAAGAGAGGCCGACCTTTTTCTCGTTGAGGATCGCGCTGGCGGTATCAAGAAGGCAATCGCGCTTGCGAAGCCCGGCGATGTTGTGTTAATCACGGGGAAGGGGGCGGAGCAGTCGATGATTATAAAAGGGAAGCGGATACCGTGGGACGATAGAAAGATAACGCGCGACGCGCTCAAAGAACTCTCGCGGTAGCAAGATAACAATAATTATATGAACAACATTTCGCCGGAATTGCATAATCGAGCGCTCCGAGCGCCCGAGCCGCAAAAACAGCTTCAAACGCCGCAGAAACGCGATGACAAAAAAAGAGAGAGGAGTATTGCGATACCGCTCGCAGTTCTTATGATATTTTTTCTTATCCCGGCGCTCATTTGGAAATTTTGGTTTGGAGGCGATACTCAAATGCAAAAGCCAGTATCAGATTCGCCGGACGCGGCGTCAAATGAAGCGCCAAAACCCAAGGAGCGTATTATTTCCATCACGCTTCGCGGTGTTATGGGGTTTGATGTGGTACCTGGTACGACTCGCGCAACACTGTCGTGCCATATTTCGATTGACGGCGTATCCGGTAAAGACATTTCAATGAAAGGGGAGATTATGGGTCCCGCCGATTTCAAAAAACTTTTTGATATACACGATGGTGTTGCGGCGGACGGCACACTTGTATCTTTTGAGGCTCCGTCCAATGAAAAAGGCGTATACGCCTGTTCTGTGCTTGAGCTGCGAGCCCCGTCGACCGGGTCAACCGGAAATTTGCTTCGTGAGCCGCAAAGAGTAGCAACGCTTACAGTAAGATAGTAGGAGCTTTAGTGTATACTGTAGGTAGAGCATGTCTGGAAACCCGCTTTTGATAACGAGGGAGTGGATTTTTAAGACGAGACGAAGGAGTGGACGACGAAACGTATTGCTAATACGTTGAGTCGGAACTCCGAGTCGCAGTCAAAAATCCACTGTCGCAGTCAGAATGGGGTTTTCAGACATGCTCTAGATATGCCGATCCCGATTCTTGCGATTGCAAACGCCGTGAGTGCCGTCATTGCACTTCTCCTTTTTATTCGGCTCCGGAAGTCCTATCATCGCGGAGGATATACGAACACGCTCGTCGGGCATTTCTCTTCGTTCTTTCTTTTTCTTTCCATTTTCTTTTTTCTGTCATTTCCGGCGCTCATGTGGGATAAGGGAGACAACATCATTGTTGCCTACCAACTTCTCTTGTCGTATCTTTTTTTGTCGTTTGCGACCGGGTCTTTTCTTAGGATTCCTGTCAGTGTGTGGTTTGGGTATTTTTCCGGAAAGGGCGTTGCGTGGGCTGTCTATATAGTCGGCATCGCCGCATTTTTACTCGGTTTGCAAAATATATCCCCGGCTGGATGGTTTTCTGTAACAAGCGGCGCGCTTGAGATTGATTATTTTATTTTTACGCAACCGGTCGCTGTTCGGGTCTTGAGTGGCGGCGTTCCGTTATTGATAGCGTGCGTTGGGAGTGTGTTTTTTATCTGTGAAGGGCTTCGCGCAACCAATGTCTATGTGCGGACCCGGTCGCTTCTTGTAGGGTTTGGGATGCTTCTTTTAATGGGAGCGGCGCTCGCGAACTTTTTTATCTCATACGTCGTTTTTGCTTTTACGGTCAATCTTCTCGCCTCTCTCCTTGCCCTGATCGGCCTCGCAGTGATGGCCATAGGTGTATATGTGGGGATTCCGGAGGAGGGAGTCGTATAATCCTTTGCGCGCAACACTTTTCTTTGTGACTTTGCTTTTTTAGCCTCCGTTGTATACTATATACACCATTAACAGCAGACTTATATATGACTTCTGTCGAACAACGGGATGAGGACCTCCTGACTCGCTCGCTCGCCGAGCCTTCCTATTTTGGTGTATTGGTCGATAAATATCAGCGGCCATTTCTCCGTGTTGCATACGGTGTTGTGCGGCACCGGGAAGAGGCAGAGGATATTGTTCAGGAAGCATTCTGCGATATTTATCGGAATGCAGAGAAGTTTCAAAAGCAGGAAGGCGTTGCTTTCAAAAGCTGGGCGTACCGGGTAGTGCTCAACCGCGCCATTTCGCATTACCGAAAGCTTAAAAAAGAGCGCGAACGGTATACTGCGCTCGAGCCCGCGCACTATGAAAATCTGGGAGAGCTCGGTAGTTTTGTTGCCGATGTTGATGCGAAGATTACCATAGAGAAACTTTTGGAAAATTTACCCAATGATCTCCAGCGCGTTTTGCGGTCGTACTATATCGATGATAAATCGTATGCCGCTATTGCTGACGAAGAGGCCATATCTCTTTCGACGCTCAAAATGAGGCTTTTCCGAGCAAAACGCATGGTCCGGGAAATGATCGCGCAATAGCTTTTTATCATTTGTTATGAACCATTATTCACAACTTAAAAGTCGAATTATGAGGAGGGTTTACTTCGCCTGGTTTATGAGGCGAGTAATGCCGCTTTTTGTGCTTGAGGTCGGCGTTTTTAGCGCTGTTTTCATGGGCATCCAAAGCTATGTATCCTTTGGAAGTGTGTGGGATACTGCTTTTGTAAGGGCAACCCAGCACTCTGTCGGGTCGTTTGGGTGGTATATACTTGCGTCACTTTCTAATACGGAGTTTGCCGCAAAAGCACTTTTCCTCACTGGGCTTGCAATCGTGGGGCTACTCACTCGTGATACGTTCCGTATTTCTCGGCAGTTTCGCAGAAACCTTATACAGGTTCGCCGCGTTACATAATATATAAAACATAAAAGGTCAGTTTAGGAACATATAAAGTAGACCTAAAATCCCGCCAGTGGCGGGATTTTAGGTTTTCGTTATAACTGGGTTTACCCCGTTACAAGAAAGCAACGGAGGATGGATTATGGCATGCATACAAACCACAAGATAAATCCCGTTAGAAATTCCCACGTGGCATTTTAGATCCCCATGAGAATTGTTCTAGGCGGTAACCCACACCGCAGAACAGCGAGGTATTATTTCTAACGGGATAAAATGCCACAAGCGTAAACTTATTGTCATCTTGTAACAGGGTTTATGCTTTCTTTGCTTCCATCACAAACATAGGCGGCATATTGATGGGTACGAATCCGAGAGTGACTTCGTTAAATTCTTTTGCCAGATATGGGGCCATGAGAGGCGAATATTGATATACAAGGAATTTCCCCCCGCTGCTAAGCGATTCATGCGTACTTTGTACGAGAGCCGCGCGTTGTTGGGGTCGGAAAAACGTGAATGGGATTCCGGAGATCACATAATCGGCGCGCGGTTTCCCAAGGGCTCCAAGAATATCTCTCACGTGTTCTGCTTTACCGTGTACAATTTTGAGGCGCGGGTCGGAGATGAGCCGAAGCTCGTTTACAAAGTCACTATTTGCCTCGATTGCTACCAATGTTGAGCTTTGTGTCATCCTGTCGAGGAGATATTTTGTGAAAACTCCGTCTCCAGGCCCGTATTCGACGAGGGTCAGGTCTTTGGAAAAATCAATTTTCGAGCAGACGTTTTTGACGCCAAATTTTGAGGTTTGGGCTACCGCGCCGACATATGTATCGTCGATAAATTTTTTGAGAAAGGCAGATTGCTTCATGGGCTTTGAGCATGTTTGGAAACCCCATTTTGACTGCGGCAGTGGATTTTTGACTGCGACTCGGAGTTCCGACTCAACGTATTGGTAATACGTTTCGTCGTCCACTCCTTCGTCTCGTCTTAAAAATTCACTCCCTCGTTATCAAAAGCGGGTTTTCAGACACGCCCTTTTTTTATTATACTGTGGTGGTATACATAGGGCAACAGGCCAGCCCAAGGCTGGTCCGTCTTGGGCGGGGAAGCGTGCCAGAGTGATTGAATGGGCCGGTCTCGAAAACCGGTATACTCGCAAGAGTATCGGAGGTTTTCCCTGTTTGTCTGAAATTTTGGGCACTTACAAAATTTCAGTAACAAACAGTAATCCCGCTTAAAGCGGAAGGTTGGCAGAGTGGTCTAATGCGCCGCACTCGAAATGCGGTATACGGGAAACCGTATCGGAGGTTCGAATCCTCCACCTTCCGCTTTGTGCGGGACGAATCCTCCCGCTTCCGTTTTTGAAATCAAAGTGCTACCTGCGGGCATTTTTGATTTCAAATTATAGTGATGGTTTTCGTGCGGGGTCAAGAAAAACATATTGGGGAGAAACCCCCCGAGAGTTCGCCCCGTCATTCAACGGGGCGCCCTATCATGCCGATAGGACGAATCCTCCCGCTTCCGCTTTGTGTGGGGCGAATCCCTCCCGCTTCCGTCTTCGCTCACCTCTTCGGCGACAGTCCGCAACAAAAAATCTAAGCGTGCTATATTAATATTATGTTTGTCGGTATTCTTTTTGCAGTCATAGTTTCCCTTTCCATATCTATTTTTGCTCTCCTCGCGTTTCTCGCCCAACGGCATGCCAATCCCAGTTTCTGGAAGCCTCATTATTTTTTCTTCGGCCTTTTTTGGCTGGGGATGTCGGTTGTCTGGGCGCTCATTGCTTTGAGCGACTTCTTTTCTTATCTCGATCTGCGCTATGTGTCGGTTTTTCTCACGTATGTTTTTCAGGTATTTATCGGGGCGTCGCTCGTATCCGTTGCGTATTTTCTCAATGTTTCTGCTCTCAAGAGGCATATCAAAAAAATCTGGGCTGCCTATTTTCTCGTAGCCTACTTTCTTTTCCTTCTTTCTCTTGTTCAGTATCACTTGACCTTGCGGCCCACAAACTTTTTTATAAATCAAATAACGACCTCTCCGCAGACGCTCACCCTCTTTGTGGCTATGGTAGTCCCGCTCTATACTGCCGCGTTCATTCTTTTAGCGCGGCTTATATATACGCGTCATACAATCGATCGGCCGACATATGCATTTCATATGCTTGCGTGCGTGTCGCTCCTGCTCCTCGGAGTGGCGGGGTCGCTTGATGAGATGGGCCTCGTCTACGGATGGGTTGTTACGGCTTCGCGCCTTGTCTCTCTCGTATCCGCGATCGCCGCATATATCGGCACGCTTGCTTTACACGAGCCAGACGAGCTGGTAATTTAGAAAGCATCATGCAGATATGGCTCCTGGGAGGCTTGGTTGTTGCAGTCCTTTTTCTTGCCTTACGCCTTTTTTTTATTGAACGCCTGCTTCGCCGGTTTCAAGGTAAGACTCCCGAGGGCGTACTCATGGAGCATTCCTCCGCAGTTGGCGTGCTCCAACAGGAATCGGCGCATCTCCATAAGGCGATAGCGGCGCTTGCGGCAGATTCTGTATATTCGGTTCAGAAAGTCGGCATGGTGCGGTTTAATCCGTTTTCGGATACGGGCGGCGATCAGAGTTTTGCGATTGCTCTTCTTGATGGGCAGAATAATGGAATTGTGATGTCGAGCTTGTATGTGCAGGGGCACCCTATGGTATATGCAAAGCCGATTGAAAAAGGGGAGTCGCGCTATGTACTTACCGATGAGGAGAAAAAAGCGCTTCTGAAAGCAACGAGTCGTGCATAGAGCATGTTCGAAAATATTTTCAATATACATGAAGAAAGAAAAGGACAAACCAAAGGAGTCTTTCACGCGCCATCCTGTCGTTGTCGTTTTGGGGCACGTTGATCATGGGAAAACAACGCTTCTCGATTATATCCGCAAAACAAATGTAGCGCTCCGCGAGTCGGGAGGGATTACCCAGCACATCGGTGCCTACGAGATTGCGTGGAACGATAAAAAAATCACATTTCTTGATACGCCCGGCCATGAGACATTTTCAAAAATGAGGGAGCGCGGCGCGCACGTTGCAGACATAGCGATATTGGTTGTTGCCGCAGATGAAGGCGTAAAGCCGCAGACCGTTGAAGCTTACAGCGCGATCAAGAAAGCAGAGATTCCCTTCGTGGTCGCGCTCAATAAAATTGATCGCAATACTTCTGACCCGGATCGCGTAAAATCAGGACTCGCCGAAATAGGCGTGCTTGTTGAAGGATGGGGTGGCAATACGCCCTGTGTCCCTGTGTCCGCCAAAACAGGTGAGCATGTGGCGGAGCTTCTTGATACCATGCTTCTTCTCGCCGAGCTCGAGGCGCTCACGGGAGATCCAGCGATGCTCGCTGAAGGTGTTGTAATCGAGGCGCATCTCGACTCGCGGCGCGGTCCGTCGGCCACTCTTCTTATCACAAACGGGTCGCTCAAAAAAGGGCTTTTTATCCTTGCTGGTTCCGCTTTTGCTCCAGTAAGGATTCTTGAAAATACGCTCGGCAAGCCGATTGATGAGGCGGGCCCGTCAAGTCCAGTGCACGTAGCTGGATTCAACGAAATTCCTCCTGTCGGTGCGGCGTTTTTTACCTATGCTTCCAAGAAAGAACTCGAAGAAGTACTTTCCCGTGTTGTCACCACAAAGGGAAAGAGCGAGGAGACACCTACCGATATAGGGGTTCTCATTAAAACCGATGTAGCGGGGTCTCTTGAGGCGCTTGAGGATCAGGCGCGGACGATTGTTCCCGACGGTCTCAAAGTAAAATTTTTTGAGGGAGGAGCGGGAGACGTGACCGAAACAGACGTGCAGATAATATCATCCGCCAAAAAAGGCATCATCATTGCCTTCAGGACAAAACTTAAACCTGGTGTCGCAGATCTTGCTGCCCGATTTGGGGTTGCGATTAATTCTTTTGAAATTATCTACGAAGCAACAGATTGGCTCCGCGATACATTCAAAGAGCTCCAGCCGAAAAAATTTGTTCGTACCGATGTCGGCAAACTTGTCGTGCTTAAAATCTTTCGATCTGCATCCGGCGGGCGGGTTATTGGTGGCAGAGTGAAAGAAGGCAAAGCGCCGAAAGATGCTCAATTTGAAATAGTGCGGGAAGATAGCTTGGTTGGCAAAGGATCCGTACAAAATATTGAGCGAAATAAAATAACGGTGGACGCGCTTCGCGAGGGTGAAGAAGGCGGGCTCCTTGTTTCTTCTTCCAAGGCGATCGAAGAGCGCGACGTGCTCATGTTTTTCTATGAAGAGGAATCCCGTACGAAATAAAAAAGAGACACAGGGATGAACGAAAGGCGTAGGGAGCGGCTTGCCGCGTTTGTCCGCGAGGAGATTGCATATTTTTTCCAAACGGAGCTCGAACTTCCCGTGGGGGTTTTTCTTTCCGTTTTCTATGTTGAAGTCGCAGAAACGGGGTCTCGGGCAAACGTTTTTGTAAGCGTCTACCCGCCCGAGTCGAAAGAGGGTATTGCGAAAATCCTTAAATTGGGGGAAAATAAAGCAACTCATTATATGCGGGCGAAGGTTCGTTCAAAATATTCACCCGTGATTCATTTCCAGATCGTTGAAAACGGCTCGATGATATAGGTTTTGGTGAGCCCCGCCGCCAGGCGGGCAGGCAAGTAGTAAGGCAACCCGCCCGAACGACCGAAGTCATTCGGTCTGGCAAGGAGTCTGCAATCCCGCCCCCTTTTGTGGCCTAGTGGCGAAGAGGTAACGCGGCTGTCTGCAAAACAGCTATGCGCCGGTTCGAGTCCGGCCTAGGCCTAAGAGCATGTCTGAAAACCCGCTTTTGAGTACGAGGCAGTGGATTTTTAAGACGAGACGAAGGAGTGGACGACGAAACGTATCGGGAATACGTTGAGTCGGAACTCCGAGTCGCAGTCAAAAATCCACTGCCGCAGTCAGAATGGGGTTTTCGGGCATGCTCTAGAAGGGGCGGGACGATTCTCATCATGCCTCAAAATTTTAGGCATAGATTGACAATTGACACCCCTGGTGTGTCAATTGGGCAAATCTTGCCGAAGCGTCGGGGCAAAACTATTTTTCAGTGCGCTGGGGTGGTCCGCCAGAGGCGGATAAACTCCATCGGCAGACCTGCTAGTCTATACTTGTGCCGGTGTGGCGGAATTGGCAGATTCACCCGCCCACAAATGCCTCCGTGGCGAAATTGTCCCGAAACATACAGAGCGCGAAGCGCGATGATATGTTTCAAGATCCCGTTTGTTTGTCGAGTTCTTTGTTGTGATATGGTGGGTAGGTGGTCCGCCAGAGGCGGATAAACTCCATTGGCAGACCTTGGTCTGTCCATTCCTGTGCCGGTGTGGCGAAATTGGCAGACGCGCATGGTTTAGGACCATGTCCCGAAAGGGGTGGAGGTTCGAATCCTCTCGCCGGCATAGACATAGGCAGGCGAGCGTGCTGAAAAATATATGCGGTCATCGTATAGTGGCTATTATGCGTCCTTGCCAAGGACGAGATGGGGGTTCGACTCCCCCTGACCGCAATGAAGCCGGAACGGCGTTTTGAGTAGAAGGGAGTCGAACGGCATACCGGTGGTATGTCGCGGGATTTCCGAAAAGGAAATCGACTCCCTGCCTACCGGTAGGCAGGCCCCTGACCACACAGCGCACAAAAAATTAAAATCTCGGTAGACATATTTGAGTGGTTATTTGCTTTTCGTCTACCATTTGATATCATTACTGATATCATGCATAGACGGTCCTGGACTCAACAAGATCTCGAACACGCTGTGGCGCACTCTTTGAGCTATCGGCAGGTTCTCATGAAGCTTGGGTTACGTGAGGCTGGTGGTAATTACGAACAAGTAAAAAAATATATTAAGGAATTTAAACTTGATATAAAACATTTTCATGGGCGTGCTTGGAATAAGGGGATGAGGGGCATAGGGAAACCACGCATACCTCTCCATGAAATTTTGATAGAAAATAGTTCTTATCAAAGTTTTAAGCTAAAAAAGAGACTGTTTGCAGGCGGGTTAAAACCACAACACTGTGAAGAATGCAGTTGGTCGGTTCGAAGCCAAGATGGATATTTACCTCTCGAGCTCGATCATATTAATGGGAATAGGCACGATAACCGATTGGAAAATTTAAGGATTTTGTGCCCAAATTGTCATAGCTTGAAACCAACTCATAGAGGCCGAAATAGAAAAAAATACCTTGCCCGGGTGGTGAAATAGGTAGACACGCAACACTCCCGCCCGCCTTGACTTCGTACAAACAAATCGAGTTGGTATGATTGAGACTGAAAGATATCCGAGTATATGCTGGGGTGGTGAAATTGGCAGATTTACCCCGCCTAATTGGTGCCGCCGTGGTGAAATAGGTAGACACGCAACACTTAAAATGTTGTGAGCGAAAGCTCATGTCGGTTCGACTCCGGCCGGCGGCACCAATTGTGCGGGGCGTACAGGGCCCCAACGCAAAAAATTATTTTTTCTACAGGGCAAGAAAATCCTACGCTCGAAAGAGCATGCGGGGCCCGAAGCAAATGGCTTTGCTTTGGGCGGGCAAGGCCCTGGGATTTTCGAGAAGAAAATCAACTCCCGCCACCCAGCATTAAATATCGAAGGTCAAGGCGAAGTCGGGCGCGGTAAAATGTTGTGAGCGAAAGCTCATGTCGGTTCGACTCCGGCCCCGGGCATTTAAGGAAAAACAACCCCCTATAAAAATTATTTTTTAAGCTCGACCCCTACCTCGCCCATATATAAAAAAATTATCAATGCGCAGTTGCAATCTTTTATAATGAGGGTTGGGGTCGAACTGGTCAAAAGCAAATTGTTTTGCTTTTGACGGGCGAAGCCCTGGGTTTCGTGAGGAGCGAAACGCCGATGGTATGCCGCGGGATTTTCGAAAAGAAAATCGACTCCCATCTCGCCTACCGAGGCAAAAACCTTTGAAGGAAATTTTTCATTGTGCGTATATCCTCTCGAATTACGTTATGTATTGCGACAATACTTCTCGGCGCAGTTTTAGAAATATATGAGCTTATAGCAATCGCAACGCCCGCAATAAGCATCCCTGCAGGGATATCGACTGCGTAGTGCTGGAGAAGATATACGGTGCCCACCGCATTGAAAAGATAATATGGGATCAGAATAAACGCGGCTGGGCTGTAGAGCATAATTCCGAAATAGACAACGACTGTTGCCCACGCTATGTGCATACTTGGTATCGTCGTGATCCCAAAAGAATTATTTTCGCCGCTTTTGTTCATGTGCCGTAAACGGTCGAACACCGCGCGCGTTTCTGTATTTGGATCAAATGTCTCGAGTGCCGATGCGACGCGATGAGAAGGTTCAACGCCGAGAACGTTTTCGGTATAGAGCTCAAAAGGCGAGATGGCAGGGATCATATACCAAAAAGGGATACTCAAGATGAATGAGAGGAAAAACGCCGTTGCCATACGGTAAAAAATGGCCACGTCTGCCATAAGTGCCGAAAGCCATACAAAACCGATCACGATCCCAAGCATTGTATAACTTGAGATGATGAGGGATGACGCGCGGTCAAAAGCCGGTTTTAAAAAATTGGCGCGGCTGTGGATCCACAAGGGCGGATATATCCCAAAGACTCTGCGATCTATCTCCATAAGTTGGTTGCTCACTCTTATAACCTCGTCTTTTGTAGGCGCTGAGTCGAGTTTTTTTACTACTACTCCCCCCACAAAAAATATACATAAAAGAATGACAAAAGTAGCAGCGCCGCTTGCAAGAAGTGTTGTGGCATTTTGTCTGGCACTTTTTTCGCCAAGAAAACTTCCGGCAAAGAAGAAAAATACCCGCGCGATTACATAGATAAAAAATACCAAGAAAAAAAGTATGAGAAACATTCCGCCGCCGGAAATAATATTATCGAGCACCAGAAGAACTATCTCGCGGATAAAAGCCATTATTTTGTAGTATAGCATTTTCCGCCTCTTTCCTTCGAGCAGAGTTGTGTACTTCCATACATGTGGGCGAAGATTGATTATATTTTATTAAATAAGCACTTATACCATTGCTTTGCTTTTCCATATTCCATATCTTACTCACCCCGATAACACTTTGTCGGGTATGTAATTGTTCACATCTTCAGCAATAATACTCAAACACAAAAATATATTATTATGTCTTATCTAGTAGCCATATGTATGACGTATTGTCTTAGGCAGGGACATTTGGCAGATTCATTAACTGATAATCTTGTAGAAATTCATTTGGCGTCCTGCCGTGTCCATATTTTCTAGAGCATGTTTGAAAACCCGCTTTTGAGTACGAGGCAGTGGATGTTTAAGACGAGGCGACCGAGTGGACGACGAAACGTATTGCCAATACGTTGAGTCGGAACTCCGAGTCGCAGTCAAAAATCCACTGCCGCAGCGAGAATAGGGTTTTCAGACATGCTCTAGGGCGTGTGTTACTTTTTGGGCAAAACTCAAAAGCGCCCGTGAGGCGCTTTTGAGTTTTATTGCTCAGATTTTACGGGAAGATTGATTGAGCAATCTTAATGATGGTAAATGCACTTGCCATAATAACCATTCCCACAATACTCCAGATGACATGACGCATGCCTGTTGCTCGGCCTTCGGGAGAATCTCCATTGATGATCATCTGCAATACCCCAATGACGAAAAGAAAGCCGGCAAGGGGGAACAGAAACCATAATATCGGATTTATAATTTCTTGTTTGATTACATCAACAAAGGTATCAAGAGAGGCAAGCATTGCGCCGGTATGAGGTTTCTAAAGCTGGATGGTCGGTGCTGTCTCATTTGAAATACCGAGCGTACTGGTTATGATGTTTACAAGGCCGTAGATCATTGTCATAAGTGCGATGCCAATAATGCCGTAAATGATATATCGGCGGCCTTCCTTTACTTTTTCTTCATCGCCGCCGGCGGTGATGTATTTGAAGATGCCGAGAATAAGCACGAATGCTGCCAGTACAATGATAAACGTGGTAACTGGAGTAAGAACATTGTTGACTATAGTGTCAAGAAAGCTTTGAAGATCTGCTGCTGCTGCAACCATCGGAAGTGTGAGGGAAGCGGCGACCGCAAGAATTGATATTTTTTTCATAGTTTATTTTGATAAGTGAATGATTTGAAGTAGTTTACTTCGACCTTTCATCCGAGGGCCCCTTTTATATCCTGTTCGCCAGGTCTTTTGCGATGTTCACAATCGCCGCTGCGCTCACTATGATCACAACACCTATAACGCCCCATAAAAGCGCACTTTTCACTTGCCGCAGTTTTTGCTCGTTGCCCTGCGCGGCAACAAACATAAACCCGAAGACGACAATCATGAGCGTCAATATGGGTATTGCGAGCTTTAACAAAGCATTTGCAAGCTTTTCTATAACCGTTCCTGCATCGCTTGATGAGAACGGATTACAGAAGAAACAGGTACCAGCTGCGCCCACAAGAGAAGGATATAGTAATAAGAAGGAGACTACTATCAGTATAATCAAAGATATATTTCTCGCAAATCCCTTGTGGATAAACGTTTTTTTCATATCCCGCTGATGATCTCCTTAAATGCAAGCGCAAGAGCGTAGGCCGCAATGATGACAATAAGGCCGATAACTGCCCACAAAAGCGTTGCCCGTGCCCGTTGGAGCTTCCCGGGATCCCCGAAGGCGGTTACCATCATAAACCCGCCGATAACAATCATGACAACTGCGATAATGATTGCAACCTGGCCAGCCTTATTGACGAGCGGGGTGACACAGTCAGTGAAGTTATCGCAGTTGATCGGGTTAGGATAGGGGGCGGCGAGGGCAAAGTGAGGAAAAAGTAGGAGAGAAAGGATAAGCAATCGAGAGTATCGCATAGCATTAAAATTCCGTATGCATCCACTGGGCGCCGATACCACACGCGACCCGACGGCCGCCACTCTCGCATGTTATTTTGCCGGTGTCGAAATAGGGGGGTTGCGTGTCTTCTTCCATGCCTAAGGCCGCAAATGCCCGTGAAGAGTATCGGATATCTACAATTGCCTGCCCGCACATATGTGAAACGTGTCCCGGCTCTGTGCCGCCTGTTACCACTATACAGCCTTGAGTCCCACATGCTCGTTGGGCTGCAATAAGTCTGGAAATTGCAGTTTCCGGGAGACAGTCGAGGCACGTTTGAGGCGGGCCTGCATTAATAGCCACACCTTCATTTAATAACCTTTGACGGATTACTCCGTCTTCTGCAAGATTCTGACACCCTCTCGTCGCATCGGCTGGCGGTGGCTCTCCGGGGCCTCCCTCGTCATGTCTTTCGCTCTCTGGTATAGGAGCAATAGCCCCCACATCAGGTGTACAGCTTCCGCTTGCCTCTTGGCATACATTTGGCTTGTTATACCAAGCGCCGAAATTTGATGCGTGAAAGCCGAAAGAGAGTGTTGTGAGAATAGTATCGATGACTATCCACCCAAAAAATACGAGAAAAATACCTATGAGCGCAGTTGTAAGAATTTTTTTTCCTTCGTTGATCGCACTGGGGTTTCCGGCAGATGTGAGCATTTTAATGCCGCCCCATGCTAACATCAGCGCCGCGAGAGGCGCCGCAATTGCTTGCATAAGAAATTCAGTAATATTTAATCCCAGCTGGTAGAGATCGCACAGTCTGCAGGGGCAATTGTTACCTGGAGTTCCGCGGCAATTTGCGGGTACAAGCCCTCCCGTATATTCGCCGGAGGCCGCAAGAGCAATATGGGCGATATCTGCAAGAACGAGCAGAACAAAGAAAGCGGCAATAATGGGGAGCGTGTACAGAACAATATGCTTTTTCATTATTCTTAGTGTATCACATTATTTTTGGCGCGACCGGTTCTTGTTTAAGATATTCTGTGCATTATCAATGGCATCCGTTGGCGTCAATCGGTCGTCCGCAACCGCCTCAATCATATCAGAGAGAGCACGGCTATTCTCTTGCGGATGAGTGTCGCGAACACGACGCGAATTTAATGTCAACTGGCGAAGAAGCGGGAAAATATCACTTTTCGCAAGCTCTGTATCATTCATGAGATCACGACGGGCAGGTGCAAGCGGTTGTGATTTCAGGTATGCACGCATGGCGTCTGCGCCTGAAAACCATTTTGCAAAAGACCATGCCGTAAGGCCATTCTTTGAACCGATAGGCACCGCTGCCCCGCCAATACTTGATATATAAATAGGAAACTCTGCTCCTTCAAGTTGTGGAGCGGGGGCGGTGTCAAAACTCAAATGAGGATTTTTTTGTCTGAGGGTCGGAGCGTATGAAATATAGTCGAGCATCATTGCCAGCATTCCTTGGTTAAAAAATTCGCGAGCTTCGGGCACGTTGGTATTCCATGTGTATTCGTTTGTGCCGCCCTTGCCGAAGTCTGTATAGAATTTAAGCGTGCTCCGTCCGATTTCAAAATTTGCTTCTTTCCCGAAAAGAAAAATACCATCACTATCTTCAATGTCCCCCCCAGACTGCAGCAGGAGGAGACTTACAATATCGTTAAAAAGGGCGATATTACGTGCGCGACCGAGGGCTACTCCTGCTTTTCTGACGGATCCACCATCGCCGATTTCTTTCAGTTGGTTTGAGTATCGGGTGAGTTCAGTCCAGTTTTTCGGCGGAGCGGCGACCCCAGCTCTATTAAAAAGATCTTTGTTCCAATACAGAACAAGCGGGTCACTCCAGAGCGGAAACGCCCATATTTTATTGTTTTCAATAAATGCGGCGGATGCAGCATCCACATATATGTTTTGATAGTCCCGAACCGATAGTATCTCCCTTGGGGTGTTCGAAAGGATATCGCGATTTGCATTAATCCATCCGACGTCATGGATGATAACGTCAGGTCCTTCGTTGCGTGCAATTGCTTTGGTGAGTTTATCGGTTAGCCCGTCTTCCACCACAGCGACATAGGAGATATTAATCTTTGTAGTCCTTTTATACTCACCAATGATGTCTTTTATATCTGCTTGTGGCACGGTTCCCCATATCGTGAGAACTCCTCCCGAAACATTATTGTTGTTCGTGCCCGGGCCTATATATCCCGCAAACATTAAAAGTGCAATAACCCCAATAATGCCGGAGAGGATTAGGATAATTATTTGGACCTTATTCATCGTTTAAGATTTCTTGAGGATAATTCCGTACGAATGATTGCCCATTAAAAACTCATCTTGTAATGCGAAGCCGAGCGGCGTGAGTAGAGATGCGATGGTGTCTTTGGGGATGCGGTCTTCGATGCGCGGTCCGACGGGAGAGCCCATGTACCACTCGACTATTACCAGTGTACCGCCTTTTTTGAGAACACGGAATGCTTCCTGCGCTATATGTTCTTTTTTTTCTGCCTGGAAAAGGACATGCGTGATGAGTACGAGATCAACGCTTTCATTTTTAAGGCGGCTGCCGCCTCTGCGCTCGAGATCTCCTCGTAGTGTATGGATATTATGGAGGTGCTTGTCACGCGCATTTTTTCGGAGAACCTCAAGCGGCTCTTCCTGAATATCAATTGCAAAGACTTTGCCCGAACTCGAAATCCGTTCAGCGATGGGGATCGCAAAAAATCCGGCGCCCGCGCCGAAGTCGGCTACAATCATCGGCCCATAGAGATTCAGCATCTCTATGACGTCGCTCGGTTTTTTAAGTTGCCGCATTCTTCTATTATAGCAGAGCTATAAAAGAGCGATGCCTGTGAGCCGGTCTTTGGGCTCGAGGCGCATAATACGCACCCCTCTCGTGGCCCGTTTAAGCGTTGGGATTTCTTTAATATTGCTCCGGAGGGTCTTTCCTTTCTCGGAAATAGCGATAAATTCTTCAGTATTACCCGCAAGAACTCGAGAGGCGATAAGCGGCCCCGTGTTTTCCGCGACATTCATTGCTTTCACCCCAGACCCGCCGCGCGACTGGACTTTGAATTCTTGAGCGTTTGTTTTCTTGCCGTATCCCATGGCGCTCGCCACAAAAATTTCCGCGTCTTTTGTCGTTTTCTCGATTACTTCGCACCCGATTACTTCGTCGTTCGAGCGGAGACGGATGCCGCGGACGCCCTGCGCCTGTCTTCCCATCTCGCGGATGCGAGCCTCTTCGAAACGGATTGCCTGCCCGCGTTTTGAAAAAAGCAGAATATGTGAACCAGCGCTCGCGAGTCGTACCCAGCCAAGGACATCTCCTTTGTGGAGTTTGACCGCGAGAATGCCCGATCGCCTGACGCCTGCAAACGCGTCATATTTTGTTTTTTTGATAACGCCTCTTCGTGTTGCCATGACGAGCGAATAGTTCGCTTTTTCTCCTTTCTTTTGTTTAGGTATTGTAAGAATTGACGTAATGTCTTCACCTGCGGCAAGCGGAAGAAAGTTCACAACCGGTTTCCCTTTCGCGGTTCGCGATGACTCCGGTATTTCATAAACGCGCGTTTCATAGACTTTGCCCAAAGACGAGAAGAAGAGAAGCGAGTCGTGCGTGCCCGCGATTGCAAATTGGGAGACGACATCTTCCTCTTTCCATTCCCCGCCGACAGTTCCCTTGCCTCCTCGTCTTTGAGCGCGGAATTCCTGCGGGCGGACGCGTTTTAGATATCCGTCTTTGGTCATGAGGACCGCCTGTTCTTCTTCGGGGATAAGGTCTTCCGTTGCGATTGTCGTAACTCCCGTTGCTATCACTTTTGTTTTGCGTTCATCTGCATATTTTTCTTTGATTTCAGCAAGCTCGCTCTTGATGACGCTCATTAATTTGTTTGGGTCTACAAGTATTGCTTTGAGCTCCTTGATGAGCGCGCGCTTTTCGGCAAGCTCGTCTTCGATTTTTTTCCGTTCAAGTCCGGCGAGCGTCTGAAGGCGCATCTCAAGGATTGCTGTCGCCTGCAGTTGTGAGAGCTTAAATTTCTGCATGAGGTTTTGGTGCGCGGATTCCTTGTCCTTCGATTTTTTGATTGTACTGATTATCTGGTCGATATGATCAAGCGCGCGCTTGAGTCCCTCGAGAATGTGGGCGCGTTCTTCAGCGATGCGCAGGTCGTGGCGCGTGCGCCGCTCGACTGTTGTGGTGCGCATTGCAACAAACTCTTCGAGGTAGCTTTTGAGCGTGAGCGTTTGCGGCTGAATGCCGCCGTCGACGAGTGCCAACATATTTAAATGAAAAACTTTTTCGAGATCCGTGTGTTTGTAAAGGCTATTTAACACTTTTTGGGGGTAGGCGTCATTTTTGAGATCAATCACGACAGACAGGCCGTCTTTATCCGATTCATCGCGGATATCTTTAATGCCTTCCATTTTCTTTTCACGGACCATATCCGCGATTTTTTCAATGAGTTCCGATTTGTTGACCTGGTAAGGGATTGATGAAATGTGGATGCTGTAGGCGCGGCCGCGTTCGACTATTTCTGCTTCGCCTCGCGCCACAATCCCGCCCCGTCCAGTTGCGTAGGCCTGCAGTATATCCTGTTTATTGAAAATAACCCCGCCTGTCGGGAAATCCGGACCTTTTACATATTCGGTAAGTTCTTCGATGGTAATCTTCGGCTTATCAATGAGTGCGAGAGCCGCGTCAATAAGCTCGGCAAGGTTGTGGGGCGGGATGCTCGTTGCCATGCCGACCGCGATACCGAGCGATCCGTTGAGCAGAAGATTCGGCACGCGCGCGGGGAGTACGGTGGGCTCTTCGCGCGTGCCGTCGTAATTCGGCATGAAGTCCACGGTTTCTTTCTCAATGTCTGCGAGGAGTTCGTCGGCGATAGCGGACATACGCGCTTCTGTGTATCGCATCGCTGCGGGCGCATCTCCGTCAATTGAGCCGAAGTTTCCTTGGCCGTCTACAGTCGGGTAGCGCATCGAAAAATCTTGCGCCATACGCGCAAGCGCGTCGTATACAGACGCGTCCCCGTGTGGGTGGTATTTGCCGAGCACATCGCCGACGACCGCGGCGCATTTGCGATGTTTTGCGGTATGCCGCAG
>Ga0209542_10007950_pt1 | contig 19969 bp, 18 predicted proteins | sample RifCSPhighO2_01_FD_184028 | JGI IMG/M metagenome (GOLD analysis project Ga0209542, IMG submission 184028) | Soil microbial communities from Rifle, Colorado - Rifle CSP2_plank highO2_0.1 (SPAdes) (version 2) | ecosystem: Environmental > Terrestrial > Deep subsurface > Rock core/Sediment ...
TTTCTTTGGTGTCCGCCGAGTCCGCGAGGCGGTGGCGGGGCGTCCTCATTCGTGGGGGTTCTCCGCAAAATGGGTTCTGACTTTTTCAAACAAACACCAAAAAATCTTGGAATGGAATAGAATATAGGCGTACAGGTTTTTGGGATGGTTTCTCAAGAACCTGTATTATTCCCGCTATCGCTGCCATAATACAGATATGAAGACCAGAAGAAAAATTGGAAGTGTACAGAAAAAGATACTCCTTCTTTTGCTTGCCGGGTTTGCGCTTGGGTTAACCTATTCTCCTCGACGTCAATTTCGCATTATTAATGAAGCTTCCGATGAGTGGAAGAAGATAAATCAACAGAGTCTTCGAAAAGCAATAACAATGTTATATCACTCAAAAATCGTAAAGACTCGAGTACATGGCAATGGAACCACAGCAATACTTCTCTCCCAAAAGGGGAAGAGGCTTGCTGGTACATATAATCTCGAACAGATGAGACTGCCCAGTCCGAAACGGTGGGATGGCAAATGGAGGATGGTGCTATCCGACATTCCGGAGAAGAAAAAGAACATTCGCGAAGAATTTCGTTATCATCTGAAACGCTTAGGTTTTCAGGAATTTCAGAAGTCTGTCTATGTATATCCATTTGAGTGCAGAAACGAGTTAGATGTTATAGTCGAATGGTATCGCATTAAGCCATTGGTACGGTATGCGGTTATTGAGTACATAGATAACGATATGCAACTGCGGCGTGAATTTAGCCTAGGATCGTAAGTTCTAGTATCTTAAGGAAATGTACTGTAGCCGCTATCGCGGCTACAGTACAGGCAGAGGACGCCTTAGAGAGTGGAAATGCAGATTGTGCTAAAGTAGTATAATAGAGTATAGGATATGCAATTTATTAAGGAATTTAACGAGATTGATAAAAACGACGCGAGTGTGGCGGGTGGCAAAGGCGCGTCGCTAGGCGAGATGACACAGGCGGGGATTCCGGTGCCGCCGGGCTTTGCTGTAACCGCACAGACATTCGACCAATTTTTGAAAGAGACGGATTTAGATGTCGAAATTGATTCAATTCTCCATAAGGTTGATCATCGAGAGATTCATACCGTCGAGAAGGCTTCCGAAGAGATACAAGGACTTATTCTTGAGGCGAAAATGCCTGATGATATCGCCAGAGAGACACAAACCGCATTTAAGAAACTAAATGCGCAGTTTGTTGCGGTACGTTCATCAGCCACAGCGGAGGATTCATCGGCTGCTGCATGGGCAGGACAACTTGATAGTTATCTCAACACGACAGAACGTACCTTGCTGGAGAAGGTACAACATTGCTGGGCGTCCCTTTTTACGCCGCGTGCGATTTTCTACCGATTCGAGAAAGAATTGAGCAAGAGCAAGATATCCGTTGCTGTTGTTGTGCAGAAAATGGTTGAAAGCGAAGTTTCAGGTATCGCATTTTCCGTCCATCCGGTGACCGAAGACAGGAACCAGTTGATCATTGAGGCAGGGCTTGGGCTTGGCGAGGCGATTGTCTCTGGTCAAATAACCCCAGACAGCTATGTGGTGCATAAAAGCGACAAACGGATTCTGGATAAGAATGTAGTAACGCAGGAGAGAGGGCTCTTCAAGAAAAAAGGCGAGCAGGGTGGCAATGAGTGGCGTGATATTCCCACTACTGAAGGAGAAAGACAGGTGCTTTCTGACGAAGAGATACTCGAACTCTCAGGGATTGTTGTAACTATTGAAAATCACTACGGGTTTCCCTGCGACATCGAGTGGGCGCGGGAGAAAGGGAAGTTTTATATTGTGCAGTCACGTCCAATCACCACGCTCAAGTGATTTATGGCAAAAGACCATAAAAAGCTGGTAAAAGAAGAATGGAAGTATTATGGGCGTTGGGTACAGCCAACGCTCTCTGGCACATTTTGGTCTCATTGCCATGAAGCAGCGAGCCTCTCCAAGATATTCCCCGATCATACATTTACCCCTCTGCTTTTCCTTGATGGGCATACGCTGACATATATGGAGGATGAACGCTGGATGGAGACATTTATCTCTCATGTAGCAGGATCGAAACAGCGCACAGAAGGATTATACGACCAGGTTGAATCAATAGCGGCTGTATGCGAGCGTGAACATCTCTCACTTCTTGAGAAAAGAAGTCTGCCTGTGGATGGATATCTATCGGAGCTATTTTGCACTTACCGTGAAATGGCGGGGGTGTGGTGGTTTCTTATCGTGCTTTCAGCGGCACTGGAGCGCTACGTTCTCTCAAAAAGTCTTGCCAGAGACGAGGAAGAAATGTCACATTTCGTAGCTAGATATCACCGACCGACATGGCTTGAAGAACAAACACGCGAGGTGAAAGCACTTGCTGAGTATGTCCGTAAACACTTTCCAACCATCACTCCCGAGAGAATCACTCTTGAATTGATCCAATCGAATCCCGAAATCATAAAGAAAGTGAACGAGCACGTCAAAGAATATGAGTGGTTCGGTACCCATCACTGGGGAGGGGAAGGTTATACCGTTTTGAAATGCATTGAAGATATCCGTCAGGTATATGCACGGACAGGAGCCTCTTCTCCTAAAGAAAAGAAGGGATCGGTTCCTGGTAACCATGAATCCATTTGGAAGCTCATCGCTCTTTTTTCCTATGGACGCACGCATTGCGCTGAGGTGACCGCGAAAGTGGTTTATCATTCTCGCGCAATACTCATTGAACAGGCTGAGTGGTGGGGTATCAGCTATGATGCTCTCTGCTACTTATCCGCGCATGAGATAGAGGCATCGCTCGGCAAGCATTCCATTACGCTCCCCAAGGATCTTGACGAGCGTCGCGCAGGATACGGATGTCTTATAAAAGACGGCGAGGAAGAGATCATCACTGGCAAGATGCTTAAGGGGGCTATCGATATAGTCGTTGAAGCCCCGGCGGAGAAGACTAATGAGCTTCGTGGTTCTATCGCAAGTAAAGGAGACGTAGTAAAAGGAATCGCGCGCGTCATTATTTCCCCGAAAGATTTCAGTAGATTTTTTACTGGGGAGATTCTTGTTGCGCCGGAGACAACGCCTGATTTCGTACCTCTTATGAAATTAGCTAGTGCTATCGTGACCGACGTTGGTGGCATCACCTCCCATGCCGCCATAGTTTCGCGCGAATTAGGCAAGCCCTGCATCACAGGCACAAAGATCGGTACACAAGTTATTAAAGATGGAGATATACTAGAGGTAGACGCTAATAGAGGAATAGTAAAAATCATTAATAAATAACCACTACGCATTTTATGAATAAACATGAATCAGGAGCTTCACCTGAGAGTCAGGAGAAAATGGCGAAGATAGTGCTCCATTTTTTCCGGCATGGAGAACAATTAAAAGATCCCGATAAAACAGACACTGAATACGATCTCTCCCCAGTTGGTAGGGAGCAGGCTAGAAAAAAAGCGGAAACTGTAGGAGATTCTCCTAATCTTGGTCAGACTATGGCCTTTGGTAGTCCACGCAAACGCTCGCAACAGACTGCCGCGTTTGCGATGGCTAGCGAGGCGCTAGATACCATTGACGGCACTGAATCGCTTGAAGAGCTTAAGAAAAAACTTCAAAAAGATGTTGCGGAAGGTCAAAACTACGGTTCTAAAGTGATGGTTGATCCGCGTCTTAATTTCTTCATGGATAAAGAAACCCCATTCGGAAAAGCTGCATATGACGCATTTGCTACCAGGAAAGAGTATTTAAGGTTCCTTGCAGAGGATAGTGATAAACTCGCAAGAGAAGTCAAGGATGAAAGAGGTTCAACCTATTCTCGACAGGCTGGAGGGATCGCAGAAATAGTGCAAAAATATATCGGAGTACTACCGCGCTGGGAAGAGCTTGTAGAAAGCGGGAAATATAATGATTCCAAACTGGAGAGATTCATGGGGTCTCATGGTGGAGTGACCGAGTCTTTCCTTTTGAAGGTAATAGAAAAAACGAAAGGCGTTGCCGAGCGCGACAAACTGGTAGCGCTCATGCCGAATGGTTTTGATTTCACCGAAGGGTTTGATGTTGCTGTTACCGACCAGGGAGGTGGGCAAGAACCGATAATCCATCTTACGTACAAGAAGATGAACGAAAAAGAACCGGAAAAGACTTTTGAGTTCGATGAAGATCTAACATCAGGTATGGTAGATCAGATTATCGCAGAGAAGGTTGTTGCTGATATAACCTATTCTCCCAAAAATGGATGGAATTGGGATGACACTCATCTTGATTTGGACTACAATCGTCAGTTCTTTTCATCATCGTCAAGTGTTTTTGGTGAAATCTGCAAGTCACTCAAGAAGAAGTATCCGAATGGTCCTCTAAATTAAAGAGGTACCATGAATCTTTCAGATTTCAAAAAGCACAAAGATTGGGTGAAAGTCTGGTCTGGTCGGTGGAGTCTCCACTTCGACTCCCATATCGGCAACGACTGGTCAAAGAATCTTACGATTGCGGGAAAGCCTGTGTTTCCGCACGTTATCTATTTCTATACCAACGGCATTACCGATTGTTGGGTCAGCCAGTTGGAAAAAGATGATCTTGGTGAGCGTTTCAATTCATTGGTACGCGATAACCCAGCGTATCTTGAAGAATTACCAAAAACATTCAGGTCGCTTGCCGATACCGTCACTGCATTTTTGAATTCACACGACCCCAAAAAGATAACACCTTCAGAATTTAGAGAGTATTGGAATCTCATCAGCAAATACTACCTTCCACATTTGAGCGTTAAATACATCGTTGATTACCTTTCGCCGGAGATTTTGGAAAAACATCTCCCTGCATTGGAGGGAGCTCGGCTCTACGCCGAGCCGATATTCAGGAACACCGAGAATTTTCTTGAAGCATTTGTGGAGCGTATAGGAAAAGCTGCCGGATATACCAAAGAGATGATACTTGCCACTTTGGCAGGCGAACTGGATTCGCATTTGGAAGGTAAGCCGCTACCGGAAAAAAGTGAGCTGCAAAATCGCTACAACCGATCGGCTCTTTTGGTAAAGGAAGGAGGGCAGGAGCTTGTAGGAGGGGACGAGGTCGGTGCTATCGAAGCCATCGTTCATCCGAGACTTGATACCAGTGAAATAAAAGGCCAGATTGCCTACAAAGGAAAAGCAAAAGGGAAAGTTAGAATCGTGGTCAATCCTCGTGAAGTTTCGGTATTTGATAAAGGAGACATTCTCGTAACAGGTATGACACGTCCGGAGTTTCTGCCACTTATGGAAAAAGCGGCAGCGTTTGTTACCGATGCCGGTGGCATTCTCTCGCATGCCGCCATTGTTGCCCGCGAAATGAGAAAACCTTGTGTTATCGGCACTCACGTTGCAACAAAAGTCTTAAAAGACGGCGATGTGGTAGAGGTCGATGCGGACAAGGGCATAGTAAAAATAATGAAATAACTAACTATTCTAGTATTCTATAGAATTCTAGAATAGTTCTCGTATGAAAGCATGGCAGAAGAAAAAAGAATGGGAATTTATCGTCAATAGGACGTACACACCTCTGGCGCTTTCCATAAATTCTTTTGATACTGCGCAGAAGTACCTTGATAAGGTTTTACCTGTTCCAGTCAGAGATATCTATGCCGGGTATAAAGACGACTTGTACTACGGAGCGGGAGATCAGGAGATGATAGCCAAGGTACAGCTAGATCGCTATGCCGAAGAAGGACCGAAGTTTTTGTGGCACATGGCGGAACTTTGTGAGCAGGAAGGTGGAAAACTTACGGCAAAGGCAAAAGCACCCTGTTGATTTCAATGATCTCATGATGTATCGGTCAGCAGAATGGGTCGGATTATTCAAAGATAAAAAGACCGTGCCGGCGGATGTAATTCAAGAACGGCGCGAACGTATAGTTATAGAATTAACTTTAGACGGGGTAGCTGAATATCGTGGCAAAGTAGCTTTGGCTTATCGCGACCTCTACTTTCCGCAGGAAAAAGAGCCAGCTATAAATGTGACGAAATTTAAGGGTACAACGGTTAGTACGGGAAAAGTAAAAGGCAGTGTGCGGGTTATTTTTTCTCCTCGAAACGTTAGTGGTATGAAGAAAGGGGAGATCCTTGTTGCTCCCATGACTTCGCCGGATTACATTGTTGCTATGAGAATGGCTTCTGCAATTGTGACCGATATCGGGGGCCTTATGTCCCATGCCGCCATCATCTCGCGCGAGCTCAAAGTACCCTGCATCGTCGGTACCAAAATCGCAACCAAAGTATTGAAAGACGGCGACCTTGTCGAAGTCGATGCAGATAGTGGTATAGTTAAGATTATAAAAAGAGCAGAAAAATGAGAATAGAGATCATAAAAGATACTGTTTCGACTGAAGAAGCTAAAGAAATGGGCAAGGAATTTTACGATGATATGGTAAAGGGCGCCTGTGATATTGCTAAGGGCATCATCGCGCTTGGCGGAGAATATCACATTGATGCGGCAAAGGTACTCATAGAAGCAGGTTCAAAAGGAGATGAGATATGGGGTTTTAATATTGTGTTCGGCAAGCCAAAGGAAGAGAGAATCGAGTATACCGCTCTGATAAATATCAGGCCGACTAAGGGCAACAAAGATATGTATATTCAGGACGAGAGCGTGCGCAACAAAATCAAGGAAATCGTGAATTCAAAAGTAGTATGAATCCCGTTAGAAATTTACAAAACAAGTACCATGCGAAGCGCCCGCCTGCGCGCAACGCGCGGGCAGGCGAGAGGCGAATAGCTTCATCCCTCTCTACGGCGCAGCGCTTCGCATATAACGGGACGTACCTATCCGGTACACGCACTGCGCTGAATTATTCACTCGTAAATTTCTAACTGGGATGAAAACAGAGAGAACAGCACGGTTTTTGATGGCGAATCTAGGGAGCGAAGTTTCTCGGCTTCTGGACTCCAAAGAGAAAGGGGATAGAGAGATGGCTCAAAAGTGTTTGGCGCGCGCCCAAAGGATCTTTGAACAAATTGAGAATATTCCAGAAATGCAACCGAGGAAAGAGGAACTTTCTTTGCTGCGTGAAATCGTCGATGATGTGGTTCAAGAATCTCCTCGGTATGAAGTATCTAAAAGTAACTTGAAATCCTATTTTTTTCCGTTTGCTTCGCGAGTCGTGTAAAAGAAAAATCCGTCCGCGCTAGGCAGACGGGTTTTGTGAATTGAACTTACCTGTGGCTAGCAGGCGGGGCAGGGGATTCGGCTGAAGAATTGAAGGACATCCTTATCCAGTCCAACCTGGATGATTTCGCACTCACCCATAGGATTGTACAGCAAGCTGCGCCGCGCGTGCTCGTTGGTCCCGGCGAGGAAGTAAGCGAGGATGGGGCAGAACCATCCGTGGCCGGCGATGAGTATGTTTATTCGCTCGCCAGCAGTCTCCCAGGAATCAATATCTTCGAATCCCTTCGCCAGTCGCGATAGGGCAATTGCGGCGTATTCATCCATTGCCCGACCGAGCTCCTTGTATTTGAGGATATCGGCGAGGCCGACATTCCCGAGGATCTCGTAGCCGGTATCGATTGCACCACTCTGATGTGTTTCGACACCACTTTCGATGACCAACTCGTGAATCTTATCGAACCCTGGGGTTCTTGGGTCGAGTTCGACGAGCGTGTCCCAGACGCGAGGAAGCGGTGAGCGATATACCATATCGAACCTCATCTCGCTCATGAGCGGTTTCATCGCGGCGCACTGCCTCTTTCCTTTCTCCGAGATTCGCCGGTCGGAATCGTGACCGCTATTCGCCGCAACGGCATTCGCATGGCGGAGAAACGAGACAATTGTGCTGGGACGCTTCAATGCGCGGCTTCCGTCGTAGAGACATTCGAGTGCAGTAATAATCGGGGGTTTCATGATTGGGTACAGTTGTTCGGAATATGAAAGCCGGAGTCTCGCGACCACTACAAGCTCTCAAGGTACGTTGTTTACTACCTATCATTATAGCACAATCTATACCCATATGTCAATAATAGGGCTATTTCATTGACTATAGGCCCGAAAACCATAAGAATTAACACTTATGAAGTGGTTTGCGTTCACTCGAGGCACTATACATCCGCATCGCGTTGATGCGCCGCTTCGTGCTGTCCGTGAGTTGGCCTCTAAGCTCAACCTCTCATCGGTTGACGAGACGCTCTATATAAACCGAGGAGAAAAGCTTTGGTGGGCATGGGACAACGAGCAAATCGTGCGTCTAAGCAAAGAGATCATCAAGCTGGGAGCCGATCCACTACGGCTTCAGAAACATTTTCATGTAATGGAGCAGTATGCAGTGCAGGCGTTTAAGGCTGCCGACAAGATTCATACCACTGACCTTTCCAAGCTTTCTGATGCGGACGTCATTGAACGGTATGAGTATCTCTATAACGAGAGCAAGTATGCGTACGCGCTCATGAATACGGACGTGGATGCGATAGATATTTATCCCGTGGAGCATCTACATATCCTGATCAAGAAATCGTTGCCGAAAGAGTTTTTGCCAGAGAAGGTAGGTGCCATTTCTTTTGATCTTTCTACCCCGGCCCATATTTCGTATATTGCGGAGGAAGAGATAGAGCTGCTGAGGGTTGCACTGGGAAAGTCTGAAGGGAATAAATCTGCATGGGTAAAAGTACAGATGGAAGAGATCACAGAAAACTATTGGTGGACGAGTTTAGGGTGGGAATCGATGAAGGTAAAATCAAATGATGATTTTAAGCATGAGCTTGGGGATGTTGAGAATCGATATCCAGACCCTAAAAAACGGATACGGGAATTGCAGGAGATGACGGAGAAGATTCTCGCGAAACGAAAGGAATTGACCTCGCTTTATAAGCTTGGAGCGGAGATAGAAGCACTTTTGGAACTGTTCGACAAATATGCGCGGTATCATGACATGCGAAAGGAAATGCAGATGAAAACGACGTATGGGTTCTTTCTATTGATGTGCGAAGTTGCGAGACGAAAAAAGATTTTTCCCGACGATTTGGAGTGGCTTCTGCATGAAGAAGTATTTGAGCTGCTTCGGGGGGAACCATTGAACAAAAAGCTTGTCGAGGAACGAAAGAAAATTACTGCTATTTTAGTGAAAGGCTCGGATATTTCCTGTTTCTCCGGCTCCGAAGCGGAAGCGTTGTATAAAAAAGAAATACAAACAGCGGCAAGTGATATTAGAGAACTAAAAGGTATGAGCGCTTCGCGTGGAAAAGTGCAAGGCATAGCGCGCATCTGCAATGGTGCCAAAGATGCGGCAGAGAAAATAAAGATCGGCGATATATTGATAACCGGTATGACATTGCCCGACTACGTGCCTTCTATGAAAAAAGCCGCTGCCATCGTGACCGATGAAGGCGGGATCACCTCGCACGCGGCGATTGTTTCGCGCGAATTGGGAAAACCTTGCGTCATTGGCACAAAAATTGCTACGCAGGTATTTAAAGACGGCGATCTGCTTGAAGTGGATGCGGATAATGGCATAGTGCGAAAACTATGAAAAAAGAAGAAGCGTCTTTTTACCTAAAAAACAACGAGTTGGATATCGCGCGCGCCACCGCTGCGTTACTTATGTGCGATCTAGTCTATGGTTCGTACGTTGATTCTGATGTAGTTCATGGAGTTACGTTTAGCCCTGGTTTTTGCTATTTCTTCGATGAACAGCCTAGTCATTTCTATCAGATATTCGCGAAGCAGATAATCGTCGATGTAGGAAAACAGATCTATCTCGATTATATGAAAGATCCTTCCAGTATCAATAAAAAGATCGAGGCGCATGTTGTTTGGGAAAGAGCAATGGATCACATGTGGAATGAGTACGATAGAGGACAACCCCATTCAAAAGAAAGCACAGGAAGCGCATTCCTGGCTATGATCGAAGTGGCGAAGCGATGGTGGTACTATGCTGCGATCGGCGAAGATAAGGGAGCGGTCATACTTGCAGAGATTATTCCTAAATTCTCCAAGCGACACTCGCTCTCTACAGGAGAAGCCGATGCCTTGTTCAACACGCTTTCTCACCCGACAGCGCCGACTATCTTTAATCTTGAACGGGTAGATTTTTTAGATATCTGTCTCTCTTTACTTCACAACGAAAATGTAGAGCCTAAAACAAAGACGTATATTGAAAAGTATTTTTGGTTTAAGACCAACTTCTATGAAGCCAAACCCCTTACCCACAAAAGTATTGTAGATGACGCATTGCACCAAATCGAGCAAAAAGGAGAAGTAGGCATTACGAACGAACGTCAGGATATCACAGACAGTTTTAAGAAACTCCAATCAGAAAAAGAAGCGTTAGAAAAAACGGTTTCGCTTTCCAGTGAGGATAGGAAAGACCTATTCTTTGCGCAGAAAGTGATTGAGTGGATAGATATCCGCAAGTTCGGAATGATGAAAAGCTTTTATTACCTTCTGATGATGCTCAGAAATATTTCCCAACAGAGCAACATCGAATATCCCGAACTCTCACTCTATACCATAGATGAATTGCGAGAACTGATAAAATTGGGAAAGCAGATTGCTCCAGATGAATTGTCTGATAGAGTCAAAGGCACATTCATTACTTGGGAGAAGGGTGGTGTGAAAAGCCTTGTGTATGGCAAAGAGGCGAAAGAATTATTCGGACTTGCCACCAATCACGATCACCAGGGAGACATACAAGGGCAGCTTGCAAGCCGTGGCAAAGGAGGAAAATTCAGTGGTATCGTCAGAATTGTACACAACCCTGCAAAAGACATTTTCAATAAAGGAGAAATTCTAGTTACCTCAATGACCCGCGTAGAGTTTGTGCCGCTGATGAGAATCGCTAAGGCAATTATTACGGACGAAGGGGGGATTGCTTGCCATGCCGCTATCGTGTCACGAGAATTGGGGCTTCCGTGCATCATCGGCACAAAAATCGGAACAGGGGTTCTAAAAGATGGAGATTTGGTCGAAGTGGATGCGGATAAGGGGATTGTTCGTAAAATAACCCAATAGCCATGCTTGATGTAAAAAAACTCAAAGAGCTCATTGTTTCTAAATCGTGGACGGCAGCGTCCACACCAGCACAGCTCGGCACGTGCTACCCCTGGGTCTATGGGTTTTTGCGTATGCGGAAGTATTTCCCTGTTCATCCTACGGCGATGTGGCTTCTCATCAGGGAAGAAATGGGTTTTCAGGGATACTATGCTGATGAGAATCATCGGATACTCAAACAGCTTTTTGATAAACCTAAGCAGACTAAGAAGGCCATATCGGAATGGCGACTATTGCGGGACAGGTTTCTAAAAGGAGCTGAAGAGGTCACAAGAGACTTTCAAGGACTTTCCAATCAAGAGCTTGCAGAAGCCTTTAAAGCATTTCTGGATAATTTCATTGAAACCTGGGCTGCTCCGCTTGCCGTTGATAATATGGAGACATACACCGAGCACGATTTATTGCCGCGTTTTTCCAAAGTGCTTGGGGAAAACGAGAGGAAGAATGCCCATGAATATTTTGCCGCGTTATGCCAGCCGTCACTCCAATCATTTGTCGCAAAAGAGCATCTTTCGCTCATCACCCTTGCTCTGCTGTATAAGCGAGGGGATTCAGAAAAATTCGCTGACGCACTCTCAACGCATCAGCGGAATTTCTATTGGGTGCAGAATAGTTACAAAGAGATAAAGGTGCTCACAGAGGATTATTTCAGGAAGCGCGCGGTAGAGGAAGCTCAAAAGACAGATGCAGAGCTTGAAGCGGAAGCCAAGAAGATGCGGGAGTCGTCGGCTTTTGTTGAATCGAAACGAGACGAATACTTGAAGAAGCTGACACTTCCCAAAGAACTAGCCGATGAGGTAACCCTGGTCCCATTTCTTGGTTCTTGGCTCGATGAGCGCAAAGAACAAAATCTGCACGGCAACCATTACCTCGTACTATTTTTAAGAGAAGTAGGGAGACGCTTCAACTTTGACCTGAAAGAGGTGTATTACTATACGCCTGGCGAGATAGAGCGCTTGGTAATGAAGGGCACCAGGGTTACGTCAGGGGAGATTTCCAAGCGAAGAAGGTGTCTGGTGTATGTGGTTACCGGGGAGGAAGAGGAAGAGACGATCTACTCGGGAGATGTCGCGGAGGAGGTCCTCAGGCTTTTTGAGGCAAAGACCGATATGACCAAACAGCATACTGAAATAAAAGGTATCGTGGCTTCTCAGGGTACCGGTGGTGTCCTTACCGGCAAAGTGCGTGTGATCGTCGATTTGGATGGAGCTGATTTTGATAGAGGCGACATCTTGGTTTCAACGATGACACGTCCCGAATTTGTTTCCCTTATGAAGCTTTCCTCTTGTATTATCACTGACGAAGGGGGGATTGCTTGCCATGCCGCTATCGTGTCACGAGAATTGGGGCTTCCGTGCATCATCGGCACAAAAATCGGAACAGGGGTTCTAAAAGATGGAGATTTGGTCGAAGTGGATGCGGATAAGGGGGTGGTAAAGACTTTGAAACACATCTGATAGGCAGAAGCTATTCTAGTATTCTCAAGAATACTAGAATAGCTTTTCAGGGTGTCGAGATTACATACTATGAGCAAAAGAAATAAAAAGGTTATGGTATTTGGGACGTTCGATGGTCTCCACGAAGGCCATCGCTATTTTCTAAGCGAAGCGCGTAAATTAGGGGATTACCTTGTTGTCGTGGTGGCGCACGATAGGGCGGTACGGGAGCTTAAAAATCGCGAGCCGAAACAAAAGATGGAAGAGCGCGTGGCGGCTTTGACTAACGCCGCGCTTGCCGATGAAGTTGTCATTGGTGATGAAGTCCAAGGGAGTTGGGAAGTGCTGACTATTCACCAACCGGATGTGGTTGCGATCGGGCACGACCAACATACGCTTAAGAAAATACTTGAAGGCAAGGGATTTTCCATTGTTCAGATCGATATCCACTCAAGAACATGAGTAGCGCCCTAGAGAAAATAGAACATTTTATTGAACAGCATGGTTTGAAGCCAGCCTTGAGGCGCGACATTTCGCTCTTGGGATCGAGCGCAATCATGCATGCATACACCGATGGTCTGCAGGAATTTGCAGGGTTTAATTATGGAGCAGTTGGCGCATATTCTCATGTTGTGTCAGGGACCAGCTATTGTTCCATGATCAATCAATCGTTGGTTGCGGAGCGCACTGAATCGTTTGTGAAGAAGCATCAAAAATCACTAGACGGATATTTCGACCGCGCGGAAAAGATGTACCGGCAATGCGAAGATGAATTTACCCGTTTGCGTGCATTAGAAGCTACCATTGACGGCAAGACGGTTATTTCTCTGGCAAAGGTGTACGAAAGACTGCTTGTAGCTCTCGGTTTCTTTAATTGTTTTTACCGATACACAACAGAACATAGAGGCCGTGGGATTCTTAGAGAGGAGCTCGTTGAGCGGATTGGGAAAGGAAGAAATGAACTCGGATCACTGTATCCTAAAATTGAAACCGAAATGCGGCGTTGTGCGACTGCGTACAAAGGAGAAATCTCGGGCGATCTTCTCTTGTATATGACCATTGATGAACTGGAATCCTTTGTTGAAGGAAAGGGTGAGGGTTCACATGTGACTAGAGAGGAGCTTGTCGAGAGGTCTAGAGGCTATTTCCACACGAAAGAGTTCGGCACGTCAGAGCGTGTTGTATCGGATCCGGACGCGATAGAAGCTATTCGAAGCAAATATTTTTCGCTTACCCACTTCCGTTCTACCGCACGCAAGAATGAGCTCCCTGTGTACAAGAAGATATTCACGCGGGATTTTATGCTCGCGACTGTAGAGATCTGGGTACGGCCGGAAACGATCAACCCTAAAATCTGGACTAGTGAGAAACAACCTTTCTTTCCCTACATTATTTGTGAGCGCAAAGAGGGAAGGGTCAATGCTTTTTATGACCCGCGTGGTATCGCGTGGATGAAAAGGCTTTTAATAGGGCAGATTAAGAGAGATGATGGGTTTTTAACATACATCTCAACAGAATATAAGAGAGTGTATCTAGCGCTCAAAGAGACTTTTGATAAACAACATGACTTATCGCAGAAGGAACTCTCGGACTTCTTATCGGCGGCAGAAGCGGCTTGGACGTGGTTTGAAGCACTCTGGTGGGTATGGGAACTAACGCCAGAAGAGCAGAAAGGGGTCAGTATTTCCCATGAGATATTCACTCTGCGCGAAAATACCCAAGAGATTGTTCCAGAAATCGAACGCGTAACACGCAATACGTTGAGTAGACTCTACCCTGATCTTGGTTGCTTGATCGAAGTACTTACGGTCACGGAGATATCAAGCGAGACAATCCCCCCAAAAGCAGTTCTTGAGGAGCGCTACAGAGGATATTTCTTTGTTGAAAACAAGTTAATTGTAAGGAAGGACAGAATATTTATTGAAGAAACGTATCAAATGACTTTTGAGCGTCCATTAATTGATAGTATGGATATTGTACGAGGCCAGTGCGGGTTCAAAGGTTTAGTGAGAGGAAAAGTAAAGATTCTGTACGGGCCTAAGCAGATAGGAAAAGTGGAAGAGGGAGATATCATCATCTCGCCGATGACAATGCCCGATGTATTGCCTGCCATGAAAAAAGCAGCTGCATTTGTCACTGATGAGGGTGGCATCATGTGCCATGCAGCGATCATTGCCCGTGAAATGAAAAAGCCTTGCATCATCGGCACTCGTTACGCTACTGAAGTCTTTAAAGATGGCGATGAAGTTGAAGTTGACGCGGAGAAGGGAATTGTTACCCTAATTAAACGCACATGATAAGACCCATAAGCCCTTATAAAGGGATTGTTGATAAAGACATTGAAGATATTATTCTTTACCGCGAGGGTGGAAGACTTTGTTATTTTCTTTACCATTATATTATCGTTGAACAAGTTGTAAGGAAGCATCCACTGTACCAACATAGTGTCGGCTTGTTTGCGGTTTCTAAGGATTATTTTGCAAAATGGTTCCTTTTTGCACCTAATGGGCAGAAACTTGAAGAATACTTCAGTGCGTACCTTGATCGCTACACCAATGACCTTAGGGAACTTGAAGGTATGGAGAACTACCTGTTGAAACTCGCCGCATCACTCCACAACGTATTACCCGTAAACCCATCCTCATTATCAAACGACGAGCTGAAGAAAGACTTCAGTGCATTTTGTCATTTATATCGAGACATAATGATTATTGCTGGAAACCTGCGTGTGATAGATCGGGCAGTTGTCGCAGGGTTGCGGAAGTCGTTTGGGGATAAGGGCGGTCAAGATGAGCTGATCGCAATCGCGGGAACACCAAGTAAAATTCCATTCAATACTGCCGAAGAAGTGGCGCTACTCAAACTTGCGGCTGATGTAAGGAAAGGCAACATTGATCCACTATTACCAGAGTTTCATTCGCGGATTACAGAAATCGTGGAGAATTATGCGTGGAGTCAAATGGGATATATGGATGAGGCGGCGCACACAGGAGAAGATTATGAAAAGCGCGTAACACAATTACTTGTTGAAAATCCGGAACAAGCCCTTTTTAAGATCGACGCACGTCTTAAGGACAATGCTAAGCAGCGCGAAGACCTTTCCAAAGATCTTGATGCTCGTGGAAAAGCGCTTGTAAGAATCGCATCGTGGGCAGCATATCTGAAAGATCTTTACAAGGCATGTGTTAATAAAGCTGAATATTTTGCTGAGCCGTTATTTCAAGAAATCGTCCAACGTACGGGGATAAGAAAAGATATTTTCCTGAATTTGTTGCCGGACGAGACTTTGGCATTACTTGACGGGGTCCGTCCAGACATGTCTTTTGTTAATGAACGTACAAAGCAAAATGTACTCGTAGGTCTTCCGGGGAAACTCACGCTACTTACTGAAGGAGAGGCGCAGGAATTTGTTGAGCGATATCTCACTCACCGTGATTCTCAAAAAACCGAGTTCAAGGGGAGAGTTGCTTCTCGGGGGAAAGTTATCGGTACGGCGAAAGTGGTTCTGGGAGAAGATGATTTTCAGAAATTGGAAAAAGGGGAGATACTAGTTGTGAGTAACACAAGTCCTGATTTTACCCCGATTATGCACAAGGCTGGTGCTATTGTTGCAGAAGAAGGAGGTTTGACTGCACACGTATCCATCGTTTCGCGCGAGTTCGGTATCCCGTGCGTCGTTGGAATCGCAAATGCAACCGAGGTATTTAAAGACGGGGACTCGGTAGAAGTGGATGCAAATAAGGGGATCGTAAAAATCCTCAAGAGGGTATGACATCGGAAGAGATAAAAAAGAAAGTGTTACAGTACAAGTGGGAGCACTGGGCAGACCGTTCTTTTGGCGCGTTCATACTCTCGCTCTTTAGAGATGCTAACAGCAGAGCGTCCATGAGAAAGATCGGAGTCGATGTGGAGTGGCACGCGCATCTGTTCCAAAAAGGGGCATGGTACAAAAGTCAGGAGGTGTGGGATATCATCGCTGACGATATCCAAAAGAATTTTCTCGATAAAGACGGGAACCTCTTTGAGGTGGTTTCGCGATGCGAGAAGATATTACCCGAAGGAAAAGCGCGTTTCGAGGAGATAACAGGTTCTTCTATGACTCCACAAGAGAAAATCTCGGGAGTGCATGAAGTCTTGGCGCCGCTTCTAAGCTATGTATGGCTGACGCATGGATTTGAGCATGTCTATCTCAAAAAATTGAAAGCGGAGGTGCCTCGACATATGGAAGGCGATGTCGATAAGAATATCGGTGACCTGAGCTTCCCTGTAAAAAAGAACGCTCACAATTTTTTTGAGGAGGCCTTGCGGGGCACGATGCCGTTAGACGAGGTGCAGCGCAGATTCGCGTGGATTAAAGCTCGTGATGGATTTTCAGACGGTTTTACGTTACGTGAGTTGGCTGATGAACGCGAACGACTGCGTAATGCGGGAGAAAAGGAAGAGTATGTGCGACCCACTGTACCAGGAGCGCTTAAAGAGCTCTCTTTGGTCGCGCAAGAGCTTGTGTATTTTCGGACGATGCGAACCGACATTCTCTACGAACTGCTGTATTTCGCTCGTCCGATATTAGAGGAAGTCGCCGCTTTCTACAAACTGCAATTCAAGGAACTCCGTGATTACTGCATCCAGGACCTTATCTCGGGAAAACTCGAATACTACGAGTACAGCAAAGTGAGTTCGGTCGCGTACCAAGAGCATTTCGCGATCATTCACGGCGATGTCTTTGAAGACAATCTTTCGTTTTCGAATAAAGAAGTGAAGGGGGTTATCGCCTTCAAAGGAAAAGTCTCTGGAGTAGCAAAGATTGTCATGAACGCCCACGACATAGACAAAGTAGAAGAGGGTGACATCCTATTCGCGCCGACGACTGCGCCAAGCTACATCATCGGCATGCAGAAAGCCGCGGCGTTCGTTACAGACGAAGGCGGCATCACCTCGCACGCTTCGATAGTCGCCCGTGAAATGAAAAAACCCTGTGTCATTGGGACTAAACTTGGTACACGAACTTTCAAAGATGGCGATATGGTAGAGGTAGACGCTGAAAATGGTATAGTAAAAATACTTTAATCAAACGTATGAATATGAAATATATCAACGGCCTCACCAAGCGGAAACTTCCCCAATGGACCGGGAAGGAATGGTACCACCAGCGTTTCGATGGCTCGCCTTATTTTATGCACATGATCGGTGAGTCAGAGATCCTCTGGCATGACGATCGTAAACAGGGAGGAGATTTTACCGTTCACTATTGTTTTTACGACAACGGAAAAGCAGATTGGTACATAGAAATGGATGATATAAAAAAGGTCTACACTGCCGTGATAAAGAACGGTGCTGGAAATCTTGCGTATAGCAGGAGACTCATGGCTCTCTGGGATAGTGACGAGGCGGCTTTCTATGCGCTATGCCGAGAAATCGGCGTTGCGAACCTGTCGACATTAAGCGAGAAGGAGCTTGTCGCTCTCCACGACAAGTTTGTTGATGTAGTGCTTGCTCGCGACAGCTCAAGTTCACTTATAGACGGTTTTGCGCTCGGTACGGACGAGCTCATCGCAGAGAAGATTAAAATCTTGTATGAAAAGTCGACCCTCAAGGATTCACTCCGTTTCAATGAATTATTTTCTATACTGACTGCGCCCGTGCATCTCTCTTTTATCAATGAAGCTGAAGTTTCGCTCTTGAAGATTGCACTCGAAGTGAGAAAAAATCCAGAGAAAAGGGGAGCGCTTGTGAAGAAGCATCAGAAAGATTTCTTCTGGATTCACAATAACTACGTCGATGCCTATGTGCTGGATATTTTATATTTCAACCAAGAATTAGATAAACTGCTATCCCTTTCGACTGACGTAGTGAAGCTTATGAACGATATTGAACAGACGCCCATGGTGCATAAAGCGAAAAAGAAAGAGTATGAATCGCTCGTGGCCCAAGATAAGGAGCTTTCATTCTTACTGAGAGTCTCCGAAGATTTTACGAAATGGCAGGATGATAGAAAGAAAGCGACCCTCTGGACCATGCACTACGGCTCACTCTTACTTTCAGAAATCAGTAAGCGGACTGGACTTTCGCTTGAGCTTCTTAAATATATGAGCCCGCGAGAAGTCAGCACGATCTTTCAAGATAAACCGAATGAACTTCAGTTGCAGAAAAGAAAAAAGAACGGAGTCTTTTATTGGGACAAAGAAGGGCATGAGGTGTTAGTCGGGAAAGACGCCGATGAGGTGAGGGACGCGATACTCAAGGTGAAAGACTTCTCTGACATCGACGATTTCCGAGGGCTTACGGCATGTTTAGGTAAAGCAGTCGGTACGGTGCGAGTAGTAAAAAGCGCCAAAGAGATTGGAAAAGTGGGAGAGGGGGAGATACTCGTGGCCGTCATGACGCGGCCGGACTACATACCGGCGATGAAAAAAGCCGCCGCCATCGTAACCGATGAGGGCTGTGTGACCTCTCATGCCGCGATCGTTGCTCGGGAACTGGGAAAACCCTGTATTATTGGTACCAAGATAGCTACCAAAGTCCTTAAAGATGGGGATAAGGTAGAAGTCAACGCAAACCACGGGTGGGTGAAGATTTTGAAGAAATGAAGTGGTATAGTGGAGGTATTATTCCTATAACCTATTTTCATGCCTAATACCATACGACACTACTCGCAGGTTAATGATTTTACTAAGAAAGATTTTGAGGAGGTGTTAAGACGCGCCAAGATTTTTGACGTAAATGGAAAAGATTTTACTAATGTTGCTCCTGGTAAAGTACTCGGACTCGGATTTTTCCAGGAGAGTACACGCACTGCTTCTGGCGCAGAATCGGCCATCATCAGATTGGGTGGTGGGTGGAACGGTATATCTTCTCCCGCGGGAAGCTATGTCAACATAGGGGAGGAATCAATGGAAGATACACTGGATTCTCTTTCAGATTCGGCGGATATTTTGATCGTCAGACATAAAAGCTTTGATTTGACCTCATACTCAAAGAAAGCCACAATTCCTCTTATCAACGGCATGTGCGGTGGAGATGAACATTCAGCGGGCGCTGTTGGTATGGCGTATACACTCAAGAAAAAACTGGGAGATATCGATAATCTCAAGATCGGATTTTACGGCATGGTAAAGTCGTCCCGCCCAGCCAAGGCAAACATACGTCTTTTGGCGAAATACGGAGCAACATTTTACGTTGACCCGGTGGTGTCAGAGTTTGATACCCCTGAATTTATACGAAAGGAAGCGGAAGCAGCTGGTGCAAAATTTGTCAGTGCAAAACTGGATGACTTTATCGAAGAGGTTGACTTTCTGAACGTTATCGAAGGCCTTCCGCAACCGGGAGAAGATCCAAAGGTTCTTGAGCAATATAACAAGAAATTCAAGATCATGGGTAAAAAAGATTTTGCCCGTGTACGCAAAGATGCCGCCTTCTATTACTGCATGCCGGCGATGATGACCGATGGAAGGACTATCGTGAATATCGCTGAAGCGGATGCTGATTCTCGCTGTCTCTCTCACGCAATGATTCGTGAGTGGACGCCGGTGATGATGGCGCTCATTAC
>Ga0209542_10007951_pt1 | contig 19968 bp, 24 predicted proteins | sample RifCSPhighO2_01_FD_184028 | JGI IMG/M metagenome (GOLD analysis project Ga0209542, IMG submission 184028) | Soil microbial communities from Rifle, Colorado - Rifle CSP2_plank highO2_0.1 (SPAdes) (version 2) | ecosystem: Environmental > Terrestrial > Deep subsurface > Rock core/Sediment ...
ACTTAGAAATTAATTATGTATTCACTTGCTTTCAAACTCGCACAACTGCAGCCTTTCAATCAAGTCATTTACGAACCTTGCTGCCTGCGCCCCGTCCACAATCCTGTGGTCGTAAGTCAGTGACAAGGGCAGCATTTTCCTTATCTCTATTTTGCCGCTTCTCACAACCGGCTTTTCTGTCACTCTTCCAACGCCAAGAATAGCGCTTTCTGGGTAGTTGATGATTGGAGTGAAAAACTCAACTCCCACAGAGCCAAGGTTGGAAACTGAAAATGTGCCTCCCCTCAAGTCCATCAGGTTGACTTTCTTGCTTCTTGCGTCATTTGCGAGCTTATCAATGTCCTTTGCGATTGTTTTTATGTCCTTTGCTTCAGCCCCTTTAACCACAGGCACAATCAAGCCTTCCTCTGTGTCAACTGCCACCCCAATATTGTAGTATTTTTTCAGAATGATTTCCTCTCCTTCAAGTGATGTGTTAAGATAAGGATGCTCTTTTAAACACAAAGCAACTGCCTTCACAATGTAAGGCATGAAAGTAAGCTTTATTCCCTCTTTTTCATATTGTGATTTTTCCTTTTCCCTCAATGCAGCAAGCCCTGTCACATCAGTCTCGTGCATGTTGGTAAGCTGCACCGCTGTGAATATTGACTCTGCCATTTTTTGCGCTACAATCTTTTTAACCCCGTGCAACGGCACCCTGTCAACATAGCCAAAGAAGTCGTATTTCCTGGTGACTTTAATTCCGGCATGTTCTTCTTTTTTTGTTGCACCAGCAGCCTTCTGCACGTCCTCAATTGTAATCCTGCCTTCCGGGCCTGTTCCCTTAATGATGTTTAAATCAGCATTTAATTGCTTTGCAAGATTTCTAACAGCAGGAGTTGCCTGCACTGTTCCCAGCCCGCCACCCCCTCCTCCGCCCGAAGTTTTAGATGAAATAATTGGCTTTATCTCTTTTGCCTCTTCCAAAAACCCTACAACAGAGCCAGTGTATGGAACATCTGATTTTGCCTCTTTTTTTGGCTCATGTTTTTCCTGCGCCTTTGCTTCCATATGCTTTTTGGCATCAGCATCTGTTTCATGCTCCTCAAGGATTGTAACCATTGTCTCGCCGACATGGATTATGCCGCCTGCAGCAATGTGCAGCTTCAAAATTTTGCCTGATTTCGGCGACGGCATTTCAACAACAGCCTTGTCAGTCTCAATCTCTCCAAGAGGCTGGTCTGCCTTTATCCTGTCGCCTTCCTTGACAAACCATTTCACTATTTCCCCTTCATGTATTCCTTCCCCGACATCCGGAAACTTGAATTCGTAAGGCATTTTATTGGAAATTTTTTATTATTTTATTCTATTCTTAAATTCTTCGTAACATTGATTACGTTCTTCTTCGTTAGGTGCTTTATCACAAACTGACTCGTCAATACTTTCATTTGTTGCCATTGAATAGCCCATACTACAATACATATACTTGCCGATGTCAGACTCTAATTTATTACAAACTGACGGATCCTTGTTCGCTATGGCAAACTCAGTATAACACAAATAATCTCTTTCACCTCCGATTGACAACGTCTTGCCATCATGTCCAAGTAAATTGGTGTTATCACAATCTGACAATTTGTCTATCTGCTTGCCTTCAAATACTATACTTTTTGTTCTTGCGCACGAAACCAACAGTATAGCTAAAATTAAACTAATGATAGTCACAGCTTTTTTCATTCTTCAATCCGTGCCTTCGGCACATTAGTTACAGCTCGGCGGCATTAACCGCCTCGCCAATTTATTTGACGCAGTCAGGCAAAAAGTCCTGAGCTGGGCTCCCATTCCACCTAAGCAGATGCTGGGAAGCGACGTGATTGATTATTTAATTTTTGTTTATTGAATTGTATTTCCTAAAAACTCATCGCTTTCTCTATCCCTTTAATCACTCTATTAACATCCGGCAAAAAATAACCCTCCAGTTTTGCCAATGGGAACGGAACATCAGGGGAAGTAACTCTCACAACAGGCGCTTCAAGGCTTAATAATGCTTTTTCATTTATTGATGCTATAAGCTCTGCTGCAAAACCGCTTGTCCTTATTGCTTCATGCACAATGACGCACCTTCCTGTTTTCTTGACAGAACTAATTATTGTTTCTGCATCGTAAGGATTTATTGTCCTTAAATCAATCAGCTCAACAGAATACTTATTATTCAGCTTTTCAATTGCATCAGAGCATGTCTTAACCATTGCGCCCCATGCAATAAGCGTTAAATCGTTTCCTTCCTGAACAATGTTGGCTTTGCCTATCGGCACAATGTATTCTTTTTCAGGAATGTCCTGCTTTATCGCCCGATAAATCCTCATTGGCTCGTAAAAAATCACAGGGTCTGGATCCCTTATTGCTGCCGCAAGCAAACCCTTTGTGTCGTAAGGGTTAGACGGAATAACCATTTTTATTCCGGGTATGTGGGAAAATAATGCTTCTCCTGATTCGCAATGCAGTTCCAAAGCCCTTATTCCGCCTCCATATGGCGTTCTTAAAACCAATGGGCAGGTAAATCTTCCCCTGCTTCTCATCCTTATCCTGCCTGCATGGCTAAGCAGTTGGTCAAAGGCAGCATATACAAAGCCGCTGAACTGGATTTCAGCAACCGGTTTCATACCGTTCACAGCCATTCCTATTGAAGCCCCTACAATGCCAAGCTCTGCCAAAGGCGTGTCAATCACCCTGTCTGCTCCAAATTCCTTCTGCAATCCGTCAGTAGCCCTGAAAACCCCTCCATTCACTCCAACATCTTCGCCAAGAACAATGACATTCTTGTCCCTAGCCATCTCCTGCCTCAATCCCATTGTTACTGCCTGGACTATATTAGCGACTGCCATCTTAACCAAAAATATCCTCCATTTCCTCTTTCTGCTGCTGAGTCATTTCCGCAAAAACATATTTAAAGATGTCCTTTGGATCAGGAGGGGGCAGTTTCTCGAACTCTGTGACTGCCTTTTCAACGGCTTCCTGCGACTTAGTTAACACATTGTTCTTGTAAGCATCATCTAATAATCCCTTTTTGCGCATATACTTTTCAAGCCTTTCAATCGGGTCTTTTTTAGCCCATAATTCAAGCTCTTCCTTTGTCCTGTACTTTGAAGCATCATCGCTTGTGCTGTGGTCTGCCATCCTGTAAGTGTAGCATTCAATCAAGGTCGGCCCTTTTCCGCTTCTTGCCTTGTCAACAGCGTCTTTGGCTGCCTTATAGACTGCAAAAACATCCATTCCGTCCACCTGGATGCCCTCAATGCCGTAAGCAATTGCCTTCTGCGCGATTGTCTCTGAATGGGTTTGCTTGGCCCTTGGGACAGAAATAGCATACTGGTTGTTCTCGCATATGAATACAGCAGGCACCTGAAAAACTCCTGCAAAATTCATCGCCTCATGAAAATCGCCTTTTGAAGTTGCCCCGTCGCCAAAATAAACAGCAGACACTTGTTTTTTGCCCTGGAGCTTGGCTGCAAATGCAGCTCCTGCAGCATGGACTGTTTGGGTGCCTACAGGAATCGCAATAGGGAAATTATTGACATTTTGCGGGCTTATCGAGCCTCTCTCGTCTCCTGACCAGTATTGCAGAACCTGAACAATAGGCTGTTTTCTCGCTATCAGCAATGCGCTGTTCCTGTACATTGGAAAAATGAAATCCTTGTCTTCAAGCGCCATTGCGCTTCCAACCTGGCAGGCTTCCTGCCCTTTAAACTGGATGTAAGTGCCTAATCTTCCCTGCCTCTGCATGTTGAAGGCTTTCTGGTCAAAGACCCTTGTAAGAACAAGCATCTCATACAGATTCTTTATTTCGTCATTGGAAAGCTTAGGCATCAATGCTTCATCGCAGCTGCCATTTTCATCCAGTACCTGCAAGTACTCTACCTTGAACTCTTTTAACACCTTTTTTACCATAGCAACCTCTCAAAGCCAGATTTTCAGCGGATTTATAAAGTTTTTTGATTGGGTTTATTGGTGTCAAACAGGAAGTACAAGGCAATGCCTACTAAAAGAAGGGCCAATCCGTACACAAAGGTATTCAACTCAAAGAAGTACAGCATTCCCACATTTAATAAAATGCCCAAAAAGGCCAATAAGGGGAATCTGCCTATATTGACTGGCGCTTTAAACAGTCTTTTTGCTTCCGGCTCCCTGTACCTGAGGACTATCACAGACAGGTTGACAAATATGTAAACAGTAAATATTCCCAAATCAGTCAAATGAGCCAGTTTCTTTATGCCTCCAAGGAACAGGCTAAGCCCGGCAAGTGCGCATATGAACAGGATGGAGATATAAGGGGTGCCACGCTTTCCGACATTTGAGAAAAAGCCGGGCAGCGACTTGTTTTCTGACAATCCGTACAGCAGCCTGGAGCCGATAATAAGCAGTATAAGCACTGTGTTTGAGGTGGCAAACAATGCTATCAAAGCCAGTACAGCAGAGCCGTTTGGCACAACCTTTTCAGCGGCTTCTGCCAATGGCGCTTTTGAGCCTGCAAGGTTTTCCCAGCCGACAATGGAAACAGCTGCTATTGAAACAAGGACGTATATCACAGCAGAGACAGCAAGCGATATAATCAGGGCTTTGGGTATTACGTGTTTGGCGTCTTTTGCCTCTTCGGATATGTTGACAAGATTCTCAAAGCCAATGAAGGCAAAATAAATGACTGTTGTGGCTGTCAGTATTCCTGTGAAGCCTGTAGGCGACTGAAAGAAATCCATAGAGGCAAACGTGCCATGCTTAGTCCCATAGTACAATCCAAGCAGTATTATTGCAGCCAACCCCACAACTTCTATTATTGTCGATATGTCATTGTATTTTGCAGACTCTTTTATTCCGAAGTAATTAAGCAGGGACATCAAGGCTATCAATGCCAAAGCGATAATCGCCATATTCCCTCCAAATAAAAAGCTCCAGTACCCTGCAAATCCCAAAGCAACTGTCGGGATGGAAACAACAACCGTGAAGAACATAATCCACTGGACTATGAAGGCAAGAACCTCTTTTTTAAAAGCGTGCTTTGTGTAGACATACTCGGCTGCCTCTTTTGGGTACATTGATGACAACTCCGCATAGCTGAAGCCTGTGAAAGCGGCGATTACTGCCCCGACAACGAAAGAAAGCCACAATGCATTTCCGGCAATTCCTGCCCCGACCCCAATCAATGCATAGATGCCTGCGCCAAGAATAATGCCAATTCCATAAAGCGTTGCCTCAAATAATCCTATCCCTTTTTTCAGCTTGTATTTTGCCATTAGGTTAATTATTTCACAAACTCAACATTCGCCATTCCTTCAAACTCTTTGTCTCCTGTTAGAAACTTAAGATTATGCTGCAATGCCATGCAATAACCAATGCAATCCGCATAAGAAAGATTCTTGTGTTTGTGCTGCTTTCTGAATTTCATTGCTTCAAAAATAACATCGTCACTGACTTCATTAACACATTCTTTGAATTTGTAGTAAACGGTTTTTGCCCGCTCTTCGCCAAAATCTTTAAGGATAATGTAATACAGCTCGGCAAGATTAAAAATTGTAGTAATAACAACGCTGCCAGAATAGTCAATATAATCGGGATTATTTTTAGCTATTTCTATTAATGCGTAAGTATCAAAAAAATACCTCATTTTTTGGACTTTTCCTCAGCCAAAATATCAGAAGCGCTCATCCACCCAGCGCGCATTTCATCTTTAATCTCTTGTGTTGGACGTTTCCAATCCTTCAGCAGTCCAAAAAAGTCTTTTGCAAGAGGCCTCTTCTTTATTTCTATGACTATCTTTTCATTCGGCTTTATGCCTGCTTCTTCCACTAATGCCTTCGGCAGCACGACTCCAATAGAACTGCCCCATTTCCTTGTTTTTGCTTGTATTTCTACCATATATAACTTAGTTATATTTAGTTATATTTAAATTTATCGATTTTTAATATTTTACTCCCTGCTTCTTTAATTACTTTATAGTGGTTAAAATAGAAAGGTTTAAATAGTTAAACATATAATTAAAATATGATTCAAATGGATAAGTTAGCACAAATAGTTCAAAAGTTACAAACTCATGTATAACAATCTAGCACTCAAGATTTAGCTATGGTGGATTTACGTGCTTTATGGGGTGATAAATACATCAGCGATGGCAAGATTAGTAACGCTGGCCATATACTAATTGGGTCAATTGAATTTCTTAAAGAAAAAGGAATTTTACGCTTTAATGGTACAGTGGGAGTGTACATGGAAGGTAATGGGTTGTATAATAAACCACGGCCTGCTACATACGATTCTGAAGTTGTTAAATCTACACAAAAATTTGCCGAAGAACTTTTAAAGGATGAAAGTATGAATTAACATACAATAAAATAGCTCACAATTGCACTGGTATAGGGATAAATACACCTAGCTCATTCTCAATGACGGATCTTGAAACTGAATTAGGAGAAGTAAGAAAATTATTTGGTCAACCGCACGAGACTTATCCCATAGAAAGAGACGTATTTGGTAGATGATAAACATATTCTTAATTTATTTTAAGTGATGAATTTCCACTTCTCACCACATTCCTCACATGTCGAAAATCTGATAGATTTTCGAGCACGCTCAAAAACCACGCTCTGTCAATTAAACTATTCTGTTTTACATATTTTGTGAAGGTGGTTTTTGACGAACATCTCCCCAGCCCTGTAAGAGCTTCTGACGAAAGGTCCAGCAGCGCAGAATAAGAATCCTAATTCCAAAGCCTTTTGCCTGAAATACTCAAATTTTTCAGGGGCAACATATTCATTTACTGCAATGTGCCAGTCAGTTGGGCGCAAATATTGTCCAATTGTTAAAATATCAACATTAATTTTTCTTAAATCCTTCATTGCCTGCACAACTTCCTCATCTGTTTCGCCCAAGCCGAGCATTATGGAAGATTTTGTGTAGATTTTTGGGCTGAATTTTTTTACATTTTCCAAAACACTTAAAGATTGTTTGTAATTGGCCCTTACATCCCTCACTTTACTTTGTAGCCTTTCAATTGTTTCAATGTTGTGGGCTATGACTTCAGGCTTTGCATCAATTATCTTCCTTAATGCCTCAACATCGCCTTTAAAGTCCGGTATTAAGACTTCTACAATCATTTCAGGGTATTCTTTTTTTATTTCCCTGATGCACTCTGCAAAATGTGACGCTCCTCCGTCTTCCAAATCATCCCGGTTGACAGAGGTCAAAACAACATAGTCAAAAATTTTGATTTCAGCCAATGCCTTTGCTAATTTTTTCGGCTCATCAGCATCAAGCTGCTTCATTGGGTTGCCTGTCTTGACAGCGCAGAATTTGCAGCCCCTAGTGCAGACATCCCCCATGAGCATGAAAGTTGCAGTGCCGCCATTCCAGCACTCTGAAATGTTGGGGCAGTGCGCAGACTCGCAGACTGTGTGCAAGCTGTGCTGTTTTAATGTAGCTTTTATATTCGAGAAATTATCGTTAACTTCAAGCTTGATTTTCAGCCATTGAGGTTTTGCTAGACTTTGCTCCATCTTACATACAATTTATTAAGGGTTTTATTAATGTTTTGGCTTATCCTAAACCTTTTGGAACAAGTATGCTGAATGGAATAAGCCTAGTGACTCCACTCCTTTAGGCATTTCTGCCTTATCATCCATTATTGGGACAAACATCAGCAATGCCCCCTTTTTCGCATATTCAGCAAAAAATCTCAGAATATTGTCCTTTAGCTCAACTTGGTAATGATAGAATAAATCAACTTCAGAAAGATTAAAGTTAAATAATCTTTGAATGTCTATTCTTTCTGATTTTTCTTCTCTGGATTGAAGGTACCACCTAAACATGTCCATGCCATTGCTATCTTGCCTGATTTCAAACCCTTCTGGAAAAAAACTGCCATAAGCAACCATTGCATGATTTTTATCTATAAAACTGGCTTCAGCTGCAATGCCCATGTTCTCTAACGCCCCTTCAAAATGGTCCTTGTCAAATTCTGTTCCAAGCCCGTACCAGCCATCATGTGCGGCATAAATCACCATTGTCCCGATGCCGCATCCCAAATCATAAAAAACAGGCCTGTCTCTTGAAGGGGTGAATCTTTCTTTTTTGCTAAGCATTAGCCGTAAAGTAGCGCGATATTTTAAAGGAGAGGTTAGATTTGGAGTATGCCGACTTCCTAAATAGCCTTTTGGCGACACCAACAAAGTGCCAACAAGATTATGCCCTTCAAATTTGGCGCATTCCTCCCTCATCACAAGAAAATCCCCATCCATGTCTGTACGCAAATCCCTCTCAAACGCCTCTAGACTAACCAAATCCCCCAAGTCAGTTGACATAACCCTAAAAAAGGCAGGAAATTTATAAAGCTTGTTAATAAAAATTATATCTGCCCCAAAGCCCACGCCTTCAGCTTTTCATACTTTTGGTTGCCGCAAAGCTTCTTGCCTGTCTTCTCATTGTAGAAAAGAGGAATGCCGCCGCAGAACACGCTTCCGTCAGGATTCTTGTCAATGCTCTCAAGAAAAGCAGCATTCTCGGCATTGTGCCATACTTCAAGATGCTCTACCTTTAATCCAGCTTCCTTTTCAAGCTGCTCAACTAATGGATGCATTTCCCTGCAGTGCACGCATTCAGTGCCTGTGAACATTATCAAGCGGTTAGCCATTTTTTATCAGGGGATTTTTTAGCTGGATTTAATATATAAAGGTTTTGATAACATTTATATAGCTATTCATAATGGGGTACCACTTACATAACAAAAAATGTCCGAAAAAGCGATAGAGAATTTGAGGTCAAGATATAAAAAGGCGCTCATACAGCGACAAACTCTTAATTCTTTCGAAATAAGCAAGCAGCCTTAAAATAAAAGTTTTCTCTCAAACCAGCACAGCTCCGTAATAGCCAGCAATGCAAGATAGAGCGCCGATGATTATGCCTCTCAAAATTGGGCTAATCTTTCTTTTTAAATAATAAGCTGAAACAAGCAATAAGACAAAAACCAAGCCGGCAAAAAAAGTATATAGGGCTGCATCATAAAATATGCTGGTAAAAACAACTATTGCAAAAGCCCTTGCAATGTGCAGGTTTGAATCTTTAATTATAAAATAAAGCATGAGAATAACAATCGCTGCTATAATCATTTGATAAACAAAAACATTGTATTTTCCAATCACAGCCCTTACCACAACCAGAAAATAAAATGGAATGCTGCCAAAGGCAAACAAATCCCTGGCTGTTTCCTTAATCCATCTTTTCATATAGAACTAATAAGTCAGGATGTTTATTAAACTTTTCAAAAACCTAATCTATTTATTCTCCAAGAAAACCGTGTCGCCAGGCGTGAATGGTGGAGTTGAAAACAATATTATCTCAACTGGCGTATCCCCAATCCTCTCAAAGCTGTGAGGCACTCCTGCAGGAATTGCAACCAATTGCCCTGCCCCGACCTCTGCTGAAACATCCCCTACAGTGCCCTTCGCCCTGCCCTTATAGACATAAACAAAGTGGTTTTCCTTGGGGTGCATATGTAAAGGTATCTTGTCGTCCAGCCTTATCAGTTCAATGCTTCCTGTCTCTGTACCTGCAAGAACTGCGTATTTGAAGTACTGAGTTTCCAAGTCAAGCTGCCCCAGCCTTTTAGGCACGTCAAAAACATCGGCTTTCAGGGGCTTTTTGGCTAAAGTCTTTACATCACCGGGAAGGATGTAGCCAATGACAAGTCCAAGAATAAACAGAACAGCAAAAATAGCCTGCATAGTCTTTTTTTTCATCCTGCCTTTTCCATTAAAGTAGTTATATAAATACTTTTTGGTAGTGATTAAGAAATTTTACTACTTAAGAAAACAACAAAATTTTAGATTATCTCAATATCATCTTTGCCCATGCTTCTCTCGCAATAGTGGCACTTGATTTTCAAAGGATCTTTTCTCAGAACATAGAACTTTGTTGCAACCTGCTCGTTGTTGGTTATGCAGACTGGATTGGAGCACTTGACGACATTGTCAATGACATCGGGGGTTTTTACCTTGATTTTCTCCTTTACGTCATAATTCTTGATTATGTTGACTGTTGCATCAGGCGCTACAATTGCTATCTTGCTGACTTCTGCCTGAGTCAGGCTTTTGCCCCCCACCTTGATGATGCCCTTTTTTCCTATCCTCTTGCTTTGCAGGTTGGTTGCTATTGACACAATGCCCTGGTGGTTTTCCAGGTCAAGAATCTCGGCAACCTTGAAAGTCGCATCTGTCGGAATGTGGTCTATGACAGTTCCTTCATCTATTGCGCTTATCTTAAGCTCTCTTTTTATCTCTTCATTTGGGATTGCAATTGCTTTTTTAGCCTTTATTTTTTCTTTTTTCCTTGCCCTTTCCTTCCTTTTTGAGTATTTTTTTCTTGCCATTTACTTTGCCTTTCCCAGCACTAAAGCAAGCAGCGCCTTCCTTACCGGAATGCCGTTTGCAGCCTGCTCGAAGTATGCTGCATGCTGCGTTGAGTCAACGCTCTTGTCGATTTCATCAATCCTTGGCAATGGATGCATTATTTTCATGTCTTTTTTGGCATGCTGCAAAAATTCATTGTCAATCCTGTAAACACCCTTGAATTTCTCGTACTCCAGCGGGTCTGGAAACCTCTCCTTTTGTATCCTTGTGACGTACAATATGTCAATTTCCTTTCCGAACCTGTTCAAGTCGCTTGTCTTGAAGTACTTGATTTTTTTGCGGAACAGCTCGTCAAGATAGTTTTCTGGAATCTGCAATTCGTCAGGCGCTATGAAGTAGAAAGTTGGGTTGAAATGCGACAATGCGATGACGAGGGAATGGACAGTCCTGCCGTATTTCAAGTCGCCCACAAAGCCAATGTGCAGGTTTTCCAGCCTGCCTTTCACTTTTTGTATGGTGTACAGGTCAAGAAGGGTCTGTGTCGGGTGCTGGTTGCTTCCATCGCCTCCATTAATCACAGGTATGGAAGCCGCTTCTGCAGCAAGCCTCGCGCTTCCCTCCAATGGATGCCTTATTACAATGACATCAGCGTACTGCTCCGTCATCTTTAAAGTGTCCCAAAGCGACTCGCCCTTTTGTATTGAGGTTGTGTTTGCATTTGAGAATCCAATCACTTCCCCTGAAAGCTGCTCCATTGCTGAAGTAAAGCTCAGCCTTGTCCTTGTCGAGGGCTCGAAGAACAATGTTGCGAGGATTTTTCCCTTCAGGAGGTTGCCTTTCGGCTTCTGCTCCATCTGCCTTGCAACCTTGAGAATGTGCAAAAGCTCTTCCTTTGAGAAGTCGTTGATTGATATTACGTCCTTGTTTTTAAAATCCATATCAAGAAATTTGGGCATAGTTTATAGTATATAAATATTGCCATTATAGTATACAAAAATGGTTCAGAATCGGGTTTTTGAGAAAAAGTACCCCCTATAGGTGATGAAAAGAAAGGGCATTTTATATTTAAGGGTTGCGGTTTTAGGAGCTGTTAAGTCTTGTGGATATGGTATGTACTTGATGAACGGGCAAAAATTAAATTTGAATATGGGACGACCTTAATTCATTTAAAAAAGAAAACCTTATATAATATGTATTAACTCCTTAGTAAGTAAAATGAAAAATATGAAGTTTTGGGAATTTTGGAAAGATTTATATACTTCCCCTTTGAAAGATAAACTAGTTAAAAGAGGTTAATTAAATGGCTAATGGGCATACGCATAGGTCTTCTAATGAGGGTTGGTATACAAGATTTATTTCTGATGAAGAAAATTTTTTTACTACGACAATTTTGTTTGGAATATTAACTTTGAGTATCTTAATATTTTATGTTCTTAGTCGCTAATGGCATAACGGGCTTATAGTAAAATTAGCATTTGTTGCTTCTTTCTCATCAACAAATAGACGAACATTGCTATTATTAATTACGATTGCATACAGGTTACATGAAGGACTTTTGCTTTTGATGTTATAAGCCACTTTGGTAGATTCATCTCCTACATAATCCCTAGTAGATATGTACCCTTCATAACTAATGATAATAATTGCTAACCCAACTAATAAAATAAAAATAGTTACTAGTTCCGACCTTTTATTCATTTTAATCATTTAGTACTAACCGTTGAAGTGCGTATCCAGCTATTATACCAATAAAAATAATGACTGCAATTTGAGCAGTGAATAATTCAAGTAATGCAATTAATTTTAATAAACCCCTTGCTTTAAAATCCCCATATTCCATAGAGAAAAAAGTATAACCACTGTAGTAAAATGAGTCTCCAAATTTTATTGGGTACACCATTTCAACAGATGGATTTCTTGAAGTATCTTTTATAGTAAAATATCCATCAAATGATTTTCCAAGTGGTATCTGATGAATATAAAAGTTTGAAAAAGATAGTATATACAGAAATAAAACTAGACTAAAAAATATTAAATATCCTAAAAATTGAGATTCGGTGATGTCTTGTTCCTTATCATATTTCTTTTTTATTCTTTTAACTAATGCTATATACCCTAGAGATGTAACGTAAAGAGACACTACACCTATTAGAGGATAAAACAGAAGAAAATCAAACCACCATAGAACTGCCACAGTAACTAAAACAATATAAAAGACAAGATTTATGTAAAAGGTAAACTTTTGTTTTTTCCATCTGTCTCTACTCTTCCAATATTTAAAAGATTGATAAATGTGAAAAGAATTTAAAATAACAAGAATTATGAATAATATCACTAATATTAATTGTAGATTAACCATCTAGTTCATAATTTTTCCTTATCATTATTTAAATATTTCTATGCCTTATAGACTAGGTTTCAGAGGATAGTTTAATTAATCCCAACCACCTATTAACTCCACAATTTAAGTTTATTTCACGGTTTTCTTTATAATTTTTATCTCTTGTTCCAATTCCACTAACTCTTTATCTTTTTTCTTTTGTTTTTCTCTTAACTTTCTGTTTTTCTCTCTTACTCGCTTTTTGAGTACTCGTTCTAGGTAATGCTCGTTACCTACTCTTCCACTTATATCGTTATACTTTGGTTTAGCAATTCTAACTATGGCGGTTTCTACGTCCCTTAGATATTTTAATTTACTTATAATAAATATGCTTGCAGTATCCCAATTTAACCTATGGCTTTTTGAATGCCCTTTCATCCTCCAATAAATGTCAGTTGCTAACCCCACGTATACTAATCTATCCCCTTTGTAAAGTGCATAAATTCCAGACATATCTTTCAAAACCTGTCTAAGCTCTCTCTTTATTATATCAAAATATTTTCTCTTGACACCGTCCAATGCATATTTTATCAAACTACCCCTCTTTATTTTCGAAGTAATAACCTTCCTTTTCATTGTTATTCCCCCTTCTTCACAACCCCATGCCCCCCGAACTCATTCCTCAAAGCAGCGACAACCTTGCCTGCAAACCTCGGCTTTTTCTTTGATTTTTTTCTTTCGGTTAACGCCAGTTTAATTGAATCAGCCCTTACTCCAAACTCTTTTGCAGTCTTAACTGTCCACTCGCCTGTCTCTCCGCCTCCGGCAACGCCTTCAATTTTGCTTAGCCTTGCATCCTTTTTGAAGGCGTCTTCCGCCCATTCCATCATTCTTGATTGTATGATTGAGCCATTCTTCCAAACTGTGGCTATTTTCCTGAAATCAAGGTTTTTGTATGGGCCCTTGTGCATAATCTCAAACCCTTCCCCAAGAGCCTGCAGCCATGCGTACTCTATTCCATTGTGAACCATCTTTACAAAGTGCCCTGCCCCTGCGCCGCCCAAGTAGGCATAGCCGTTTTTGGCGGATACAGCCCTGCAGACAGGCTCTATTTTTTTGAATATATTTTTGTCTCCCCCTATTGTAAGGCAAGCCCCGTATCTTGCTCCAGACAAGCCTCCGCTTGTTCCAATGTCAAGAAAATGAATGTTTTTGTTTTTTAAATAATTGTATCTTTTTACAGAATCCTTATAGAAAGAATTGCCTCCATCTATCACAATGTCGCCTTTTTTTAAATACGGCAGCAATTCCTTTATCACAGCATCAACGGCCTTGCCAGCTGTAACCATTATCCAAATAATCTTCTGCTCTGGCAGCTTTCCAGCCAATTCTTTTATTGAATAAGCAACCTCAACACCATGCTTTTTTATCTCTTTCACAGGCTCAGGGCTTCTGTTGTATGCAACAACAGGAATCTTGTGGTCTTTCAAGTTCAAAACCATGTTGAAGCCCATTCTTCCCAGGCCGATAAAACTGATTTTCATAAGAATAAGTTAGTTTAATTGGAATTTAAATAATTTACCATCAAATATTTGTCATTTCTTTCTAGTAGTTAAAATAGAAAGGTTTTTAAATTGATGTGTATATCAAAAATTCATGGCAAGAAAATCCAGTGGTATGCAAACGGCTGCGGGGGAAGGAACAAGATTATGGCCATTTCTTCTTAGCGGTTTGGATGATTATAACACAAAAGGCCTTGTTTATGTGATGGGGGTACCAATCGCTGAAGGGCAGATATTCCAGTTCAAAGACGCAAAAATTAGAAAGATACACATGGTTGTAAAGGACAAAGGCAACAGGGTTCCACTATCCAGAAGGTTCAGCGATGGAAGCCGTTACGGGGTTCATATAGAATATTCTGATCCTGCTGAAGACTCAAGAAACAGGGGAAGCGGAGATGCCGTTCTTTCTTATATAGTGAATCGAAAGCTAAAAGGAGATGTCTTATGCCTTGCCAATGATAATCTGTATGACCATAATTTTTCAAGATTGATGGAGGAGCACAGGAAATCCGGAGCGTTAGTTTCAATACTGACCACAAGGGTTCCTGCAAGGTTTGCCATAGACAATTATGGCGTGGTGGCTGTCGACGCGCAAAACAGGGCTTTAAAAGTCGAAGAAAAGCCAAAGACAGACGACGAGATAAGGGGGGCATTTGGTTATCTGCCTTCCGAAGACTTATCTGGCAAAAGAATCCCAATAAACACAGGCGGATATATTTTTGATGCAGGTGGCTTGGCTAAAATAGCAAAAGAAAGCTGGGTAGCAAAAGCAAGAGCCCATGGGGAATTTGATATGGCCCGAGTGCTGCTTAAGAAGCTTGTTGATTCAAGACGCTATGTGCATACAATCCCTATAGATGAATGGGGGGACCTTGGAACACTAAGTGCTTTCCTGACAACCTTTCCTGATGCTTTGTCCGGCAAGTTTAATTCATTATGCAGAATACTTGAGACAGCAGAATACTCACCTAAATCAAAAAAATACCATCATGACAAAAAACATAATGCGTGGATACATATTGAAACATTGCGTAAGCGTGTTAGCGGGGTTACACTTGACAAGCTCCTATACTCAGGCAGGGTTAATTTAGGCAAGAACATTTTCGTAGGAAGGGGGGTTACAATTGAGCCGGATACTTCAATTAACGATTCAGACCTGGAGAAATATTCTTCTGTTAAGGGAGGTGCAGAGCTGAATAGAGTCTACCTTGGGGCAAGGAGTGTAGCCGGAGCTGCAAGGTTAAGAGACTGCATAATATCTGACGACGTTACAATAGAACCCTCAAAAAGAGATACTTACATCAATGGCGGAACTGTAATTGCGCCTGGGGTATCTGTCCCATCCAATACCAGGCTTATAGCAACCGTGGTTTATCCTGGCTATGAATTTTCTGGACCGGGGGAGGTACATCAAGAAAGCCATTTGTTCCCTACGGACGCGATGGTTGTGGGGAGGTCTTATCGCGCTTTTGGTTTTACAAATCAAGCAGATTTTGATAAAGCGAGGGCACTTGGATTAAAAAATGTTGTCGAGTACAGAAAACATTTAGTCAAGTAAAACAGCCCTAACAGGACTCGCATCACCTTTCCTTATCTTCAAAGGCAATCCATGGAAAAAATACCTGCCTTGCTTCACTTTGCTCAAATCCAAGCCTTCAAATATCAGAATATTGTTTTTTAATAATATCTTGTGCGTTTCATGATTTGGCTGGCTTCTTTCAATTCCAAGATTATCTATTCCAACAGCCTTGATTTTTTTTGAAGCCAAATATTCTGCACCTGTTTTTTCAAGATAAGTGAAGTTTGGGTTAAACATTCTTTCAGCTTTATTTTTTGTCTTCAGCAAAACAACCTCATTTTTTTGTATTTTAACGTTTTTAAAATTGTTTTTTGTTATTGCGTCTTTCACTTTTGTGAAATCTAAAACTATTGCTTTGCCCATGAACCTGTCCAATGGAATTCTCTCAATTGTTTTTCCATCCTGTAAAACATGATATGGAGCATCTACGTGGGAGCCGGTATGCACATAAATCTCAAGCTTCGACTCGTTTGCGCCCTCTCCTAAAGTTCTTGTGGCAATAAGTTTTGGCTTTTTTTCTATTTTGTTCTTATAAACAGCCATATCTTCTGATATTTCCGGCGACAAGTCATAGATTTTCATTGTTATTGCTTGTACATCTTCTCCAATTGCTCCGCATAAGCAGGCTTACTTGGTCCAATCCATTTCCTACCATCTCCCTGTATCAATTTATCGGCTTCTTCCGGGCCCCATGTTCCTGCCCCGTACTTATGCGGCTTTTTACCTTTAAATGCGCCTATCAAAATATCAAAAATATGCCATGCGTTTTCAACCTCTTCCCAGCTTGTAAACAATGTATGGTCCCCAATCATAACGTCATAAAGCAGCCTTTCATAAGCCTCAGGCGAGTTTGGCCCAAATTTGCACTCATGGCAGAAATCCATCTCTACATTGTCTATTACAACCTTGTTGCCAGGCACTTTTGCGTTAAACTGCAGTGTTATACCCTCATAAGGCTGGACCCTGATTATCATCATGTTGTTGCTTGGGCTTGATTTTTGGAATAAGTATGACGGCGCATTCTTATACACGATTACAATCTCTGTCGCCCTTTCCTTCAGCCTTTTGCCGGTTCTCAGGTAAAATGGCACGCCTTTCCACATCTTGTTGTTTATTTCAAGCTTTGCAGCAACAAAAGTCTCGGTTTTTGAGCTTTTGCTCACTTCGTGCTCGTTCGTATAGGAAACCAGCCTCCTGCCGTCTATCATGTTTCCTGTGTACTGCCCCGTCACTGCAATATTTTTTACGCCGCCCTTCTTAAACTTTGATACGGATTTCAGCACCTTTACCTTTTCCTTCCTCAAGTCGTCTGCATCAAGGCTTTTCGGCGCTTCCATTGCAACCAATGTAAGCAATTGCATCATGTGGTTTTGCATAACATCGCGAATAGCGCCCGCATTGTCGTAATACTCACCTCTTCCCTCAACTCCAAGGCTTTCCGCAACCGTAATCTGCACATGGTCTATGTATTCCTTGTTCCACAAAGGCTCGAAAATGCTGTTGGCAAACCTCAAGACAATCAAATTTTGCACAAGCTCCTTTGCCATGTAGTGGTCTATCCTGTAAATCTGCTTTTCACCAAAAACTTTTATTATTGTATTGTTCAGCTCCCTTGCAGATTTCAAGTCATGCCCGAACGGCTTCTCGAACATAACCCTGTTGTAAGGCTTGCCATAATTATCTTTTTCAGCAAGCTCCAATCTTTTGAGGTTGCTTATTATAACCCCAAAAAAAGATGATTGTACTGCCAAATAAAAAATCCTTTCGCAGTCGCTGCATTTGTCTCCGGCAAGTTTTTCTATAAATTCTTTAAGCTCGGCATATCCGTCTGGATTAGAAAACTCAAGATTGTAGTAATAAAGCCTTGAAACAAGCTTCTTGAGGACATCGTCATGTATCTTCCTCTTGGAAAATATTCTTACAGATTCGGAAGCTTCTGCTCTGTAATCCTCGTCAGTTTTTTCTTTCCTTGCAACCGCGATTATTTTAAAATTTTCCTTCAGGAACCTTTCCTGCTCAAGATAGTACAGGGCAGGAAGCAGCTTCCTGCTTGTCAAGTCGCCAGTCGCGCCAAATATTGTGAAGATACAGCTGTGCTCTTTCATTTTTATAGTAATCTGCTACCGGCAAAGCCTGCCCCAAGCAAGCCAACATCATAATTTAATATTAAGTATATAGGCATTCTTTTTAAAATATGCCCCATCTTAAGGCTTTCTTCAAAAATTTTTACAAAGCTCTTGTCGAAAATTTCCCTGTTTTTGGGAGCTATGCCTCCTGCAATGTAGACTCCGCCCAGGGCAAGTCCGTCAAGTGCCATGTTCTTGGCAAATCCCGCATAAGCAATCTTAAATATTTCAAATGTTTCTTTGCAGGTTTTATCAGCTTTTCTGTATTTGGATATCAGCTCAGGCTTGCTTTTTGACTTGTCAATCTCCTTTGTGTATTTTGCCGCCTTAAATTTTTTGTTGTTCCTCAAAAACAAGTAAATATTGCCCAAGCCCTGCCCAGACAATACCTGCTCATAGCTTACGCTCTTAGCCTTTTTGCGTTTTCTAATAAAATCAACAAGCTCAAAGTCCAGTTTGCTTTGCGCTGCAAAGTCGCTGTGCCCTGCCTCTGATGGAATCGGTTTGTATGCTTTCTGATGCCGGTCATAAACCAATGTTGTTTTGCCTAATCCTGTTCCGGCCCCGATAACTAGGATGGGCGCTTTTGGGGTTGGTTTAGCCTTCTTGATTGCCATAACATCTTTTTTAGCCAGCGTGTTTATGCCGTAGCCAACTGCCTCGAAATCATTGATAAGGGCAATCTTTTTTAAATTTGTTTTTTTGAGCAGAATTTTTCTGCTTGCATCCCATTTTGCATTTGTAATTTGCGCATAATCACCATTAGCGGATAAAACGCCTGCAACGGCAAAACAAGCTTTAGTTATATTTATTTTATAGTTGTCTTTGGAGTAAGCCAAGGCTTCATTGACAGCATCGTGCAAAGCCCTTAATTCCCTGCTTTTGAAATGAAATGAAACAAGCAACGCAGGATTGTTTTTCACCCCGAAAATACCGAGGCTTGTGTTTGTTCCGCCGATGTCGCCTGCCATAAGGAAAGAATCATATGTTTTTTTGTTGAATTTTTTATATTCCCTTATTGTAAAGCGCATTTTGATGAACTTTATCTTTGTATTTTTATACTTATTGCTTGGCATTTGGGCATAACAAAGTTTAAATATTGAAATGAAACTGCATTGCAGATGCGGGTGATTTTGAACAGATTTGCGGTTTTGTGCGCTGTGCTGGCTTTATCGCTGGCTGCCTGCTCGCAAAATAATCTTATCAAAGAAATAAAAATCAAGTTCGACAACGAGCTTAATGCCCAGGTTGATACAAAGATTCCTGTTTCTTTGCCTGTTAAAGGGGAGGTGAAGGCAGGCATCAAAAGGGAAGTGCCTGTGGAAGTGCCGATAAGGGAAACGTTTGAGATACCCCTTAAACAGGACATTGAAGTCAGGCTGAACGAGCCGATAAGCATGCCTATTGACCAGGACATCACAATAAATGCAGTCATTCCCGTTGACATTATAGTGCCGATTGACACAATTGTCACAACAACCGTTGCAATCCCGCTTGTAGGCAATGTTGAATTGAGCATTCCGATTGTGGCAAATGTGCCTGTGCGGGTTAATGTCCCGATTGAAAACCAAAAGGTAAGGGTAAAAGACACATTGAGCGTGCTGCTTAGCCAAAAGCTGAGAGCCTCCATTGATGATGTAATAGAAGCCCCTATTGACACAAGGCTTAAGACGACAGCAGAGATTGACGATGTATTTTACGTGCCTGTAATGATGAATGTTGACTCGTTAGTGCCAATAAGCCAGAAAATCCCCGTAAGGATAAACCAGACTTTGAGCATTAAGCAGGGCGACATAACTTTGGTAAGGTAAAAATAGTCCATTAGTTTAAAACATTTATACAGCCGCACGCCACCATGACGGCGGCTGTCGTCACTTCGTGACTTGCTTGACACCCCGTAAGGGACATCCCCCGTCAAGCCAGCGCCGTCGTGGCGTGCGGCGAGGCAGGGGTTGCTCCCTGCGGGATGCCGAGTAGGATTTTTTCTCAAAGAAAAAATCCGTCGCACCGC
>Ga0209542_10007953_pt1 | contig 19965 bp, 20 predicted proteins | sample RifCSPhighO2_01_FD_184028 | JGI IMG/M metagenome (GOLD analysis project Ga0209542, IMG submission 184028) | Soil microbial communities from Rifle, Colorado - Rifle CSP2_plank highO2_0.1 (SPAdes) (version 2) | ecosystem: Environmental > Terrestrial > Deep subsurface > Rock core/Sediment ...
CTGCTCCTCGGACTTGTTTTGATAGCGATGCAGATGCACAGGATCTCAATGGTTTTGATCCGTTTGAAAAGGGATCAATCACTTGGAAGGTCGGCTCAACAATAGGGGGACCAGTTGATGACGCCTGCGCTTCTGAAACACTGCTTAGGGAGAATTATTGTTCTGGTAAGTCAGGTTCGACAGGCGTACGCCTGACCAAACCGGTTGATTGCAGTCAATATGATGCGAAACTGGGCGGTACCTGGAAATGTGTTGATGGCGCTTGTGTTGGTGAGAAGAAGGAAACTACTCCAGCCGGAACTGTTACTCATCAATTGCCCACCTGTGGCGATGGTAATCAGCAAGCTCCCGAAGAATGTGATGACGGAAATACCATCAATACTGATACTTGCACTAATGAATGCAAAAAACCAAGATGCGGGGATAAAATTGTAACGCCTCCAGAAGAATGCGACGACGGCAATAATGCAGATGGGGATGGCTGTAATGCTGATTGCAGGCTTGAAGATAAGGAACAAACTCCAACTGCGCCAGTTTCCGGCGAAAAGGGATTTAAATATGCTTATTGGGAATGTTACAATGGTGAAAAACAAAATCAAGGGGGCGAAACTTCTTGTAAAACTTCTGTCACATGGCAGGACTATGCAGAACAGTTTTGCTTAGGTAAGTGCAACGTGGACAACAGCAAGTGTGGAGTGAATTCTTTTAGCGTAACAGTGGAATGCCCTTACAGTTAGATGTTGAGGGAGAAGTATTTTTTTCTTTTTTTTAATCTTTAATACCAAAATGTTTATATCCTTCTAAATATTATCTTAGTTAAATTATCAAAGAGGTGTTTAAATGGAAAAAAAGATTTTAATCTTATTAGGTTTAGTAGTAGTTGTTGCGTTAGTAGCTGGTTTAAGCGGGAAAATAACCGGAAATGCGTTTGCCTATAATCTACCGCGCAGCTGTGTAGAGAGCGATGGCGGCAATAATCCTTATGAACTTGGAACAGTAGAATACAAGGACTTGTCCTTCGCTGGACCAAAAAGAACGACGGCTGATAGTTGTGTCAATGAGGGGAATTTGCTTGAGCATTATTGTGATGGTGCAGTACATTTGACAGAAACCATCCCTTGCCGATGCGAGGATGGTGCTTGTAAGAAGTAGACATTAATTTTTATTTATTTCTTTTTTTTAAGTTATTTTCTTTCACGAAAGGTTTATATTGGCAAAAGCTTTCTTTAACCTATTATAAAGAGGTGTTAGAATGAAAAAAGTTTTTTTTGTGGTTTTAGGATTGGTAGTAGTTTCTTTGGTAGTGCTCAATTTAGATGGTAAAATAACTGGAAAAGCCGTGTCTCCTTATACCTGTAAAGATAGTGATGGGGGGAGAGATCCAGCAGTGCAAGGAACTGTTGAAAATCTATTAGGTTCTTATACAGATACTTGTAAAGATGCAAGAACAGTTTATGAAAATTATTGCAAAGGAAATGTTCAGAGAAAAGAGACCGTACCATGCCGATTCGGCTGTAAAGATGGGGCCTGTGTTTCTCCTTAAGGTTTAACAGTTACTATTTTTTCTATTTCTTTTAATTTTGTAATTGCTTCTTCTAAATCATCATTTTCTACTTCAATATCGAAATTCACATTTTTCAAAGTATGCGCATAAAGAATATCATAATATTCTTTCAATAAGATGTTAGCAACTTCTTCGTATTTCCCAGCATCAATTAAAGTGATTGTTTCTTCTTTCCGATTATTGCTGATGATATCCCTTAATTGAGGAGTGATTCCCCTAATCTGCTGCACTTTTTCTTGAGAGGAAAAGTATTCCTCTACGCATTCCTTAACCCGCAGCTCAAAATCTTTTTTGATCAGTACATTTATGCCTTTTTTCATGGCTTTGAATAAAAAAGGGGGGATTTCAGCATCACCGATCTTTCTGCTCTCTCCTTCTACAAAGATACAGCCATAATGGTTCAGTTCCTTCAAGCGCTGCAAAAGCAGATTTTCAAATCGCTTCTGGCGGTTTGGCTGCAATCCTACTCCGCCGTAGAGGCTGCCGCGGTGCTGGGCCAGTTCTTCTAAGTTGAGAGAGTTAGGTAATTGTTCCAGTAACTTTGTTTTTCCAGAACAAGTCAATCCGTACAAGCAGATGATTTTAGGTTTAAGTTGAAAATTATAAATCTGTTCAGTGATGTGATGCCGGAAACTTTTGTAGCCACCTTCTACCTGAAGTACTTTGAACCCAATAGATTCGAGTAAGGAAGCGATAATGCCGGAACGCATTCCGCCCCGGGCGCAATAAACTATGATGGTCTTGTCCCTATGGTCTTTGACTGCATGGTAAATAGAAGGGATTTTGGTAGGGAATAATTCAATTCCTCTTTCGATCGCTTTCTCTCTGGAATATTGCTTGTAGATAATTCCTATTTCGTGACGTTCCTGATCGTCAAGCAATGGTACGTTTATAGCTCCAAGAATATGGTCTTCTGCATATTCTTTTGCTGTTCTGGCGTCTATGAAAAGTACATTCTTGAAGGCAAGAGCTTCTGTAACAGATATTTTCTGGACCATGATAGGTCAAGAAGCTGTTTCTTTAAAAATTGTTAGCTAAAAAATAAAGGGGGTCGCAAATGATATCATCACAGCAGATCCATGACAGAATGAACTTGTTCTACTACCTGATCCTGTTTGCTGCAGTATGGGCATAAGGTTCCTAGCGATTTGAATTTATACTTGCAACGGCCGCAGAAATATTCTCTTTTGACTTGCGGCTTTTCTGCTCGTCCAAGACCCAGATCCCTGTTAACGCTATAGCAAGATCGGCAGCGGTAGCGCATTTCCCGGGAAGCGCCGGTCTCTGCAAAGGTATCGAGCTTGTTGACTGATTTTCTGCAGTCAGAACACTGCACTTGGACATTGGAAAGCATCATGGTAATAGGTAAATTGTCTTTACTATAAAAATATGTGTTACCCCTAGTTTAGAGTACGAAATATACAATTCTCCGGCACAGTTCGAAAAGTGAGTGATACAGCGAGTCATCATAGTATATTTACTTCGAATGACGCGACCGAGTCTATACGCCATCGCCGTCAAGATCCTGTGTGGACTCTGGGCTGTATCACTCACAAAAGGGATTGTGCCAATTCTCCTCAAAATTTATATACAACAATTTCTTCTTTCTATATAATGACAAAATGGGGCCGTTGGATCAAGCTGCTATTAGTGGTTACAATTCTGGCTTTGTTATTTTGGTGGATCGCCCAGAGCGATATTGTACAGGAATCATTAGCTGATCCTGAAGCCTTGCGCTGGTTTGTCTTGCGGTTTGGAATTCTTGCTCCCCTAGGCCTGATCGTCCTACAGATGTCCCAAACCATGTTTTCTATCATCCCTTCCCAACTTACTACGATTCTGGCAGGATTTATTTTCGGCCCGCTGTGGGGCTTAATCTATAGTTTGATAGGTGCTTTTTTAGGCTCACTCTTTATCTTTTTGCTGGCACGCAGGTATGGCAGCAAAGTTGCCTCGTTTTTTTTTACGGAAGAAGAGATCCTCCATTTCATCTTGTTCTTTAAGCAAAAAAAGCTGTTAGCTTTATTCATGGCAAGGATAGCACCGCTTTTTCCTAACGATTTAGTAAGCTTTTCTGCGGCACTCACTGACATCTCGTTGTTCCATTTTAATTTAGTCTCTACCGCGGGATTCATGGTGCAGATGGCGTTGCTGACGTTTTTCGGCGCTGAATTGCGGGAAGGGACATTCACTTTTCCCTTGCAGGTCATTACTCTGGCAATCAGCTTTCTGCTGGCTCTATTTTTGTTCAAGGAAAAGATACATAAAGTACTTATACAGGATCTCAAGCTGTTAGAAAAGGGAGAAAACACTTTCCGGAAAGTGATACGAAAAGATCTGAGGAAATTGAAAAATGAAGCCAGTACTGCAAAAAATAAAACCAAGTAAGGAAGAAGAAAAAAAGTTTACGACCGCGACAGCTTCTTTTCTGAAGGCGCTTAATGCTGCTCTTTTTTCACTTACTGCCAAAGCCATTCTGGGTGGCAGCGGAGCGAAAGGCACTTGGTTAGCTGGCAGTCATGACGTCGATATTTTTGTCCGGTTTGATCTGAAAAAATATGGAGACAAGTCTGCAGAACTTTCTGAGCTGCTGGAAAAGGTCTTGAAAAAAGCCTTTCCTAAAATCAACATAAGCAGATTGCATGGAAGCAGGGATTATTTTCAATTATGGTATCAAGGGCTGATGTTTGAGGCAGTTCCTATCCTGAAAATAAGTAAAGCAGAACAGGCGCTTAATATTACTGACATCTCACCATTGCACTCCGCCTGGGTCAATAAGCATGCTGTTAGAGCGAAAGATGATATCCGATTATTGAAACAGTTCTGCAAAGCAAATAATCTGTATGGGGCTGAATCGTATATCGGCGGATTCAGCGGATATGTGTTAGAAATATTGACTGCACACTACGGCTCTTTTGAAAAGGTGCTGAAAGCGGCGCAGAAATGGAAAGAGAAAGAAGTAGTTGATCCTTCCAAATTTTATCCTACTCAAGAGATGGCTTTGTTTCATATCAATACTTCCAAATTGCAGTCTCCTTTGATCGTGGTCGATCCGGTCGATAAGACTCGGAATGCAGCTGCCGCTTTGTCGATGGAAAAATTGTTGTTGTTTAAAGAGTTAGCAAAGAAATATCTGCAGAAGCCTGCGCAAGAATTTTTTGTGAAGGAGAAAATTACTGCTGATTCTTTGCGGCAAAAGTATAAAGGAAAAGGAACATTGGTAATGGTATGTGTTATCCCTACTGAAGGCAAGGAAGACGCAGTTGGCGCTAAATTATTGAAAGTGTTTGATTTTATGCAGGAGAAATTGCAGGGCTTTGGGCTGGTGCACGGCGGCTGGGTCTGGGATAAAGATTCTGAGGCATTGTTCTACTTTGCGGCAAAGAAAAAAGAACTGCCGGCAGAAGAAGTGCGAGTTGGCCCTCCGTTAAAGTTGAAAGAATATGTGGACGATTTCAAAAAGAAAAACAAGAATACCTTTGAAGAGAAAGGCCGAATGATGGCTAAAGTCAAAGTTGAGAATCCTCGCTTGCAGGATTTTGTAAATGCGTTATTGAAAGAAGAGTATGTGAAAGAGAGAGTTGGGAAGATTAAGAAGGTGGATGTATTCTAGAAAAATAGAAAATAAAAATGTCTCAGCTTATCGAGCTTGACTATTCCGACAAAACGACCATTATTATTAAGGTTGTTGTTGCCATTGAGGCCGTTGTAATTATTGTTGAGGAAAAGGACACGGCCCTCCAAAGTAGCCCTTCCACGTTTTTGTGAAGTCACTGCCGCTTCAGATGCTCAAAAAAACTACTACTGTTTTTTGGCAACTCTTACAGAGTCATTAGCTGTCGCGGCTGTATTTTATAGCAGTATACTGCCGTCGTGAAAGAGCGTGTAGTTCCAAGCCACTTCTTGCTCCATCTCTGGATGAAACAGCTGAGACAGCATTATGATTTGAGAATACTATAAAAACCTTTGCGCCTATTTTTCGCGCTGCCTTCGGCTCGCTTACGGATGCGCCTCTGGCGCTACCCCGACAAAACGACCATCATCATAAAGGTAGTCGTAGCCATCGAGGCCGTCGCAATTACTGCTGAGGAAAAGGACACGGCCCTGAGGTTGTGAAGCATCCCTGCCAGCGAAAGGATGATGATTCCCAAGAGTATCTCTTGTATTTCCAGTTGCTTCTTGGTAACGCTGCAAAGCAAGATCAAAATATGCTTCCAGATGTTCTACACCACCGGCTCTGGCGATAACTAACGGATTCTCAACAAATACTTTTTTCTGATAATATCCTGATGCTGTTGCTTGTGCAAATGCGTAAGGCATAACTACTCCAAATTGATGAGGCAAGTTGGAGACTCCCACTTTTATCTCTTCCAGTCGATATAACGGAATATTCGTTCCGTTAGTAAGCTTTCCATTTAAAAGATTATCAAACTCTTCATTACGATATTTTGCACTGTGATTGATGAGACCCTCTGCGTATGCTTCTTTGATTCTCTGAGGAGTCAAAATTCCACCGCCATTGACGATAACGAGAACCGGTTCATTAGCAGTGTAAAATCTTCCTTTAGTATCAATCCCAATATTCTCTTCAGTATGAACAGTATACCATTGTTTCCAAAAATCATGATTTTTATCTGCTTTTATCTTTGCGACAGTCAATTCTGGCATGGTTGCAACGATTCCTGCCGGAGTAACAAAATCTAAAGCTTGTTGCAGTGCAATAGGAAGTCCAATCCAAGTGCCTGCGGCATCTTTATCCGTATTCAGAAACGTTTTTCCTTTTAGAATATCTTCTATGTTATACAGCTGGCTACTTTGAGGAAATTTAGAAACTTTCGGCAGTTCTGGCTGTGGCTGCCCCGGTTTCCATTCTAAGTGCTGAATTAAATTTCGTGGGATTATCGGATTCATTGTAGTGTAACTCCTATTTTTTTGCGCCGTGCGCCTCTGGCGCTACCCCGACAAAACGACCATTATTATTAAGGTTGCTGCCAAAGAGGCCGCTGCAACTAATGAAGAGGAAAAGGACACGGCCCTGAGGCTGTTGAGGATCAATTTCAGCAAATCTATGCCAACTGCCAACTTTGTCCTTAGCGTCTCCTGAATTACCTTTTGCTTTTTCAAAATATTCATCTAAGTATTCTAGAGTTCCAGCTCGTGCAATAACGAGATCATTATTCATAAATTCGGGTTTGGAATGATAACCAGATTTTGTAGCTTTTGCGGTTTCATAATTCACTAAAATGACATATCTTCCAAAAGGATTAATACCATTCTTGAGATCATCGACAGTATACACTGGAATGTCTTTCTCAAATTTACCTTTTATTGAGTTGTTAAATTCTTCTTCGGCTAATTTTGCAGCGTTCTGCGGCGTTAGGCCGTCAGCATATGCTTTCATTATTCTATCGTATGTCCTTAATACGCCTCCTCCGTGCACGACTGCAAGTACTGGCTCTCCTGCCTCAGCAACACCAGGGATTCTGCCTTCGGAAATTCCCACATTTTCTTCACTCAATGCAGTAAGCCATGTTTTCCAGAGGTAGTTTGATTTATCTGCTTTCACCTTTCCAGCCAGCAAATACGGCAAGGATGCAACTATTCCATCAGTGCCAGCATGAGCCGCTGCCTGCCGAAGAGAAACGGCAACGCCAATCCAGTTATTGTTGCTGTCTTTTTCTTCGCTGTAAAAAGGCTTGCCGCTCTTAATCAAAGTGTCAATACTGAATACGTTTCCCTGCTCGCGTGAAGCAGGATTGCCTGCTGGCAACGGAGGTATTTCTTGCCCAGGTTTCCATTCTAAGTGCTGAATTAAATCTCTTGGGATTATCGGATCCATGTTTTTATCTCCTTATTTTTTTGCGCCGTGCGCCTCTGGCGCTACCCCGACAAAACGACCACCATTAACAAGGATGCTGCCACTGAGGCCGCTGCAATTAATGCCGAGGAAAAGGACACGGCCCTGAGGCTGTTGAGGATCAATTTCATGGAACCAGTGCCAATTACGTACATAATGTTCAGAAGAGTGCTGCGCTTTTTCAAAATAATCACCTAGATATTCTGGAGTGCCTACTCTCGCAAGTACCAAATGGTTTTCTACAAATTCACCTTTTTTATGCTTATGATCATATTTCATGGCTTTTGCTGCTTCAAGATCAAGCATTACGCCGTACCGACCAAAGGGATTTGCAATCCTTCCATTCTTAAGATCATCAACAGTGTAAAGCTCAATTGATTCGCCACTAGGGAGTTTTCCTTTCAACAACTCATCAAATTCGTGCTCGGTGTATTTTGCAGCATTTTGAGCAGTTAAGCCTTCTGCATACGCTCGCTCAATTCTGTCCGGCGTCAAAATGCCTCCGCCGTGCACGACAACAATAACTGGCTTCCCGTTCTGCTTGTCAATTCCAACATTCTCTTCACTCAATGCAGTAAACCAATCTTTCCAAAGATAGTTATTCTTATCCGCCTTCGCTTTTCCAGCGATATGATAGGGCATTGACGCAACAATACCGTCAGCAGTTGCATGAGCTAGGGCTTCTCGCAAAGCAATGGGAACAGCAATATAACGCTGTTGGCTATCTTGCTTATCGCTATAGAATGGTTGTCCACGATTGATAAGATCATCAATTGTAAATAGTGGTTGTGCTGTCGGAGTTACGATTCTCGGTACTTCTGGCTGCGGCTGTCCCGGTTTCCATTCCAAATGTTCGATTAATTTTCTCGGAATTATCGGATTCATTTTGACAACAACACCTCTAATCCTGCCTGAAGCATTTTCACTTTGTCATGCACTTGATGATATACGATATTAGGATCGCTCTTAACCGCATTCCCTAAATCATAGGTCGCTCCAATTTCAAACAGGACAACATTATTCGTAGGATTCTTTGCCAATTGTTTCAATTTGTTTGCTTCTCTCTCCGCCGCTCCGTCGCCTAATTCGCCATCAGTGACTACTACATACGTTCTCTTCTGGCTGTCTTTGTATGGAGTTATGTTTAAATTAGTGCTGTATCCATTTTCCGGCTTGAACAAGACGTTTAATGCAGCAATGTCGCCGTTCCAGAACTTGTCAACGGGAATAATCTTGGAAGTTACTTCACTGCTCGCAAAGTTGTGTAAGCGCATTTTGCTTTGTTTTCCTAACTGTCTGCTCCCTTGCTGCAGCGCGTCTGCAAATCCATACAGCACATGGCTAAGCATATCAAATCTTCCGCCATCATTTACCATGAAATGTCCAGCTGTTCCATGAAACATTGACCCTGAGCTATCAAGGTAAAACTCAACAAGATCGGGAACATCTATCTGGGCATCAACATACTTTATATCTTTAATCTCCCGCTGGTTTAACTCGTATTCATTCAATCTATATGTTCCGTTGCTTAAATCAATAAGCCACGGTAATCGTGTCCTTCTTTGCAGCTGGTCAATCTTTCTCAAATCAACCCTGCTCAGCTGTTCTGGAGTTAAAACAATGCTTCTCTGCAAATTCCAATAATCTTGCTTGCCTACCACAACGCTCTCACCAACTTTATTTCCTCCAACGATAACGACTTTAGGATGGTGTAGTTTGTAATATTCATGCGTGGCTAAGACGTCAAGATTCTTCATTTCGTCAACAGGAGATGCGCCGCCGCTGATTGAAGAGGTAGTAGGTAGTTTTATACCTGCAGCTGCCTGTTGCAGCGCTTGCGGACTTTCCTGCGCAAGTCCCTGCACGAACTGCTGCTGCTCTTCCGGAGTCATGTCGTTCAATAAGTTCTGTAAAAGGTTTTGCGGCGTTCCACCGGCTCCTTCACCGTGCATATCCGCTCTTCCCTGCGGCATCCCTTTCTCTATGTAAGGACCAAGGACAGCCATGAAACGTTCAACTGCTTGGTATCGTGTTCTGTCTCTGGGCTCAAAGACCTTTCGGATAGCAGGAACAAAATCAGGGATGCCACCAACTTGCTTTCCTATAAGCGCAGTAAGCGCTTCTTCTGCAACTTTAATGCCGTCTTTTCCTGCTTTCTCTGTAAAGAGAGCGTGAGTTTTTTCCGGCCCGTACAGCAGACCATATAATAATCTTGTAACAGTGTAAAAATTAGTTTTAGAAGGGGAATCTTCTACTTCCAGTACGTCCCAGGTGGGAATGATGTCGGAACGGAAATATCTCTGCCGTTGATTATCGATGAAAACCCTATTGTCAAGAATAAAATCTTCCACTCCATTTTCTGATGCCTGTACTTTCACGTATTGTTCCAGCGGACTCAAGTTTGGTTCGGCTTTAAGAATTCCCCGCCTGATAGCTTGGCGAATCTCTTCCCGATCGTTGTCTTTTCCTTCAACACTAAACGGCGCTTCAAGAGGATGATATAGTTCGTGGAATAAAAGGTAGTGTAATGTCTCTCGTGCTAGTTCTTCGGGAGTTCCATCCCAGTATTTTGTAATAACCTCTTGAAATTTATGTTGTAGTCCTTTGTCATTTGAAATGTGCGCAAAAATACTTCGCAGATCAGTTGAGAAATGCCAATCCCGCCCGTTAGGCTGAGTTTTTTTAATTACAGGCGTATCACTACGCAAAGGAAAGTCTCTTCGGACTTCTTGTCTCCATTCACGTTCCGCTTCATTCAGAAGCAAGTGTAGGCTATTCATTTTTCATGTAACTCCTATTTTTTTGCGCCGTGCGCCTCTGGCGCTACCCCGACAAAACGACCATCATTATTAAGGCCGCTGTCGCCACTGAGGCCGCTGCAACTATCGTAGAGGAAAAGGACACGGCCCTGAGGCTGTTGAGGATCAATTTCAGCAAATCTGTGCCAATTATGTACATAATTCTGAGACGAATGCTTAGCTTTTTCAAAGTAAGAATCTAAGTGTTCCTTTGTTCCAACGCGAGCGAGTACAAGAGGGTTTTCTACAAATTCACCTTTTTGATGCTTATGATCATATTTTACGGCTTTTGCGGTTTCAAGATCAAGCATTACGCCGTACCGACCAAAAAGATTTGGAATTCTTCCTTTTCTGACATCATCAACGGTGTAAAGATCGATGGAATCACCGGTAGGAAGCTTTCCTTTCAGCAACTCATCAAATTCATTCTCTGTGTATCTTGCCGCATTCTGTGGAGTTAAGCCTTCAGCATACGCCTGCTCAATTCTGTCCGGCGTCAAAATGCCGCCGCCATGCACGACAATCACAACTGGTTTGCCGCTCTGTTTATCAATTCCGACGTTCTCTTCACTCAATGCAGTAAACCAATCTTTCCAAAGATAGTTATTCTTATCCGCCTTCGCTTTTCCCGCAATATGATAGGGCATTGACGCAACAGCGCCGTTCACACTCGCGTGCGCCAGAGCTTCTCGCATGGCAATGGGAACACCGATGTAACGATTTTGGCTATCTTGCTTATCGCTGTAGAATGGTTGTCCACGGTTGATAAGATCATCAATTGTAAATATAAGTTCCTGAGCTGTCGGAGTTACGATTCTCGGTAACTCTGGCTGTGGCTGTCTTGGCGTCCATTCTAAGTGCTGAATTAAATTTCTTGGGATTATCGGATTCATTGTAGTGTAACTCCTATTTTTTTGCGCCGTGCGCCTCCGGCGCTACCCCGACAAAACGACCATCATTATTAAGGTTGAAGTTGCCATCGAGGCCGTAGCAATTATTGCCGAGGAAAAGGACACGGCCCTGTGGTTGTGAAGCATCCCTGCCGGCGAAAGGATGATGGTTTCCTAAAGTATCATCATTTGTGTCTTTTGCCTTTTCAAAGAAGGCGTCAAGATGCTCTACTCCGCCCGCTCTGGCAATCACTAACGGATTTTCCATAAATACTTCTTTGCTGTGATAGCCGGAGGGAGTTCCTTGTGCCACAGCATAAGGCATTACCACTCCGAATCTATGAGGCAAATTTGAAACTCCTGCTTTTATCTCTTCTAGTCGATATAGAGCAAGAGTATCTCCGTTAGGCAATGCGCCATCTAAGATCTTATCAAATTCTTCCTGCCGATACTTTGCGCTATTATTAATCAATCCTTCAGCATAAGCAAGTTCGATTCTATCTGGTGTCAATATTCCGCCGCCATTAACGACAACTAATACTGGTTCATTGGGAGTGTAAAATCTTCCTTTAGTATCAATCCCAATATTCTCTTCAGTATGAACAGTATACCATTGTTTCCAAAAATCATGATTTTTATCCGTTTTAAGCTTCGCGGCAATAAGTTCCGGCATCGTCGCAATAATTCCGTCGGAACCAGCATACTTTAGTGCTTCTCGAAGAGCGATAGGAAGACCAACCCAGTTATCACCATCCTTCTGGTTGCTATAAAACGGTTGACCTTTCAGAATATCATCTATGCTGAACCTTTTAATTGCAGGTGAAGACGCAGATACTGGAGCAGGTTGAGGAAGTGCTTGTCCCGGCGTCCATTCCAAATGCTTAATAAGGTTGCGAGGAATTATCTTTTCCATAAGCGTTACCTCATGATGGAACCAAGCCTATGCTCGTAAATGCTTCCTTCTGCCTTCTTGGCAGCGTAAAGCTTGGTAAATGGTTCGACTGCTTTCATTGCGCCCCTATTCTCTTGAAGTATAGCTTTCACGTCTGCTTCCTGTGCGGTTGAAAAGTGCTCCAGAACAACGAGGTCTGCCAAGAGGCGGGACTTGATTGTTGCCTGAGCTGCATTTAGCGCTTCAGTGTTAAGTTGGTTCATTCCATTCCTGATCGTATGTATGTATCCTTCAAATCCGTGTTCAGATCCAGCATTCAGCGCAGATTGCCAGACTGCTTGCCTGTATCCATATCCTGATGGAATGTTCAATATTTTATGCAGGTCTCTATACGTTGTCAGCGCGCTATTGACCAACGTCATCAAGCTGCCGTATCCAGTACCAGTTACAGTCTTACTTTCTAACACAATGCCAATAGCCGAAGCGACGTCATTAAGGTTAACCTGCGCTTCATAGGTCCCGCTTTTAACTCCTTTGATAAAGGCTAGCAGACGGGACAAATTTCTGATTTTTCCCAGATCACGCCGTACAAATCCATGTTTTAATGTTCCCTGCGCCTGCAAGATCTTGCGATAATCGTTGTCATCTTTAACCGTGAACTGAGGCTGTACATTGCCTTGCTGCATTAATTCCGTATTTCTGGCATGCGTTTCTTTTGGATCTTCTCCAACGTAACCAAGAGCAACGTCAATGAATTCTCTGGTTTGCCCGTCTAAGACCGCAGAAAATTGCGCTGAATCAGTTGCCAGTGGGTAAATCTCTCTCCATTCTCCATTCATGCCTGATAGTTCCGCAAACCTGTTCCAGAATCGGCCATGTAGATCGCCAGTCAATTCTTTTTCTAATTGGCTGGAGCCAGCTTCCGCGACACCATTGGCAGCTTTGAGCTTTAGAAATCTATTCTCTCCCGCGACAGTCATCTCTCTACCATGTGTATGCAGTCCATCAGAAGGGTTCATAGTAGCAAGGATAGCCATGTTTTTGTATCGCCCAGTATCGCCGATAGGCATTCGCAATCTGGCGATGTTTCCACTAATGTTAATATATCCTTCTGACATGGTTCTGATGTCGTTAAAATTGCCGGTATTAATCTCTTCAAAGACAGTTAAGCCATATTTTCGACATTTTTCCTCATCAGGCAGTACTTTTGGAAGCCCGTTTTCCATTACTGATTTTGTAAATGGTTCAGTAGGCGAGCTTGCAAAAACACCCGATTCAAGGTGCAATTCAACGTATCCGTCTTTTCCAAAAATAGTTTCCCCTAAAGCCTTTGCCCGGTGGCTTTTACCTACCCCAGTATGTCCTTCCCAAAGTAGATGAATATCATCATAAAAGAGGGATGCGACATCTAAATCAATGTCATTGATTTCAACAGTATTTGGTTTCGGCAATCTTGCCTTTCCGTTCAAAAAAGCAACATCTACCGTTTCTCCTTCGGTAATTTCAAAGTATGGTGTTGGAGATACAACCCCATCCAGAGTTTCATAAAGTGCCCCGATAAAGTGAGTTCGCAGCTGTTTTTGATCAGGTTGATTAGTTGCCATAATTGCCTCCATCAAGTATCTTAATCTTGACTTCCACCAGCATTTTATGTTTTAGTTTTTCTTTTAGGAATGCTGGGATGATGATTATGTTTGAGGAACCTTGCTTGCTGATTTGTTTGGTTAAGGTGAATTCTTCCATGTGTTTTCTCCATTTTTTCCACTATTGTTATTCATTACTATGCTTTCCCCATAATAACAATAGGTGTTTACTATGCTCAGTAAGGGGCTACTTTATAAATCTTTCTTTAAATTTATTACTTAACAGTAAGAAATAAAAAGAAACGCTGATAATCTCGCAACCATGTCTGAAACGAGCGAAATGACTGATCTTTACGAGCAGTTTTGCTCTTATGAGAACCTCGAATTGGCGTTCAAGAGAGCCAGAAGAGGCAAAACGCTCAAGCTCTATGTCATTGAATTCGAGGAGAATCTGGAAAAAAATCTCTTGCAGCTGCGCGCCGAACTGCTCTCACAAACGTATAAGCCAGAGCCTCTTAAAACCTTCATCATCCGCGATCCCAAAACCAGAAAGATCAGCAAATCTGCCTTTCGGGATAGAATTGTTCATCATGCCATTTGTAATGTTATCGAACATAATTTTGACAAGCGTTTTATCTACGATTCATTTGCCAATAGGTTACGCAAAGGAACACTTAACGCCATTAAACGCTTTGACTATTTTAAAAGAAAAGTATCACAAAACGGAACAGTCAAATGCTATGTCCTTAAAGCTGATATTAAACAGTACTTTGAAACGGTAAACCATGAGATTCTTCTTAGTATCCTGAAGAAGAAAATACAAGATGGGCGGCTTTTAGCGCTAATCAGAAAAATTCTTGCAAATTATTTGGGAAATGTTCCAGGAGTAGGAATGCCTCTCGGTAATTTGACTTCACAATTCTTCGCTAATGTCTATCTGAATGAGCTTGACCAATTTGTCAAACACAAATTGAGAGCAAAGTACTACCTGCGATATGTTGATGATTTTGTCATACTCCACCTATCTAGGAAACTTCTGGAGAGATATAAATCAGAAATTAATCAATTTTTGCAGCAACGCCTTGCGCTTACGCTTCACCCGCAAAAATCGCAGGTCATAAAATTACAAAAAGGAATAAATTTTCTTGGTTTTAGAATTTTTCATTATCACCGGTTAATCCGCAAGAAGAATATGAAGAAATTTGAACGCAAATTTGAAGTGATGAAGAGCCTCTATCAACAAGGGCTGCTGAACAGAGAAAAAGCAGTGGAAAAGTTTGAAGGCTGGCTGGCCTATGCCTCGCAAGGCAATACCTACAAATACCGAACTGCAATGATGAGCAAATTCAACCAATATTTCCCTGCGCAAAAAGAAATTCTGGTCACCTCTGTAAAAAAGCATGAAAATTTTAACCAGAAAGTAGAAGCCAACAGGCTAGACTTTACATTTCAGAAGACATTATATCTGTTCAAGAAAGGGCTAACTATATTAGAAATCTCGCAGCAGCGGGGACTGAAAGAATCGACTATCTGGGCGCATCTTGCCTACATAGTAGAACTTCATCAATTGCCGCTGAAAGCTGTACTCCCTGACCATAAGATAAAGACAATTCTTGCCAGCATCAAAAGCCCAAATGATACACTTAGACAAGTAAAAGAGAGAATCGACAACGATACTATTACCTATGATGAGATACAATGTGTCTTAGCGAATATCAAAGGAAAATATCAACAGAAAAGCATGCACTATTTCATTGAATGGTACAAGCGAGTTAATTGTTTCCGAAAATGCTACTTTAACAAAAAACAGCGCATGGAATGTAGGAATAAATTTCAGATTCTTGCTGCAAAAAGTCCAGAGATGAAGTTTACGAAAAAGGAATTCTTAGATTTTTTTCATAGTAATGTCAATATCTGCGTCCTGCCGGATAAAGAAAAGAAACGGTTTATGTCTTGGAAGGAATTTCAGTTAAGGATGAAGGTAGCAAGACAAAGAGCAGGTGAAAGAGAAGGCTGAAGTAATTAAGAAAGTGAGTGATCTAGAACCTGCTGAAATTTCATTATTCCTTCAATCTCCTCGCTTTCTTAACCAACGCGTCTTGATAACACTTGAAAGCTTTGCGATTTTCTTTTTTGTAGATGTAAGGTGTTCCTAAATCTTCTTTGCATTTTGGGCATTTTAATGTTGAAACTTTAGTTAATGTTTTTTTTCCAAGATTGGTTAGTTTTGGTGGATAGAAGATTCGATCAAAGTAAAGCCTTCGCAACCTTCCAGGATAATCATCTTTCTGGTAAATCATTATTTTTTCTTTGCAAACTCTACAAAATAAATTTACTAACCTGGTGCGATTGCCTCTTGATTTTCTATACTGATCATTCTTAAATGTAAATTTCATTAAGCTCTACTCCCCTTCGTATGCTTTTTCCTTCGTCCATGATGTACTTTCTCAAACAAATGTGATTTAGTCACCACTCGCAGAATCCGCGCGAAGATCCTGATAAATCTGGCAAACTTTCCACCTTCCGCCAAGACCTTTGCGCCTCGGCTTGCTTCTACGGTCTCATGCAGGATGGCTTGCCCCAGCACGATTCGTTCGGTGGCGACGGCGGCTCTATACAGGGAGTTCGCTAAGCTAAAAAACAACACAAAAGGAAATACGGCGATGACATCCAACCAGTATTTCTTGAAGAAGAATTTGACGCTCTTGGCTTTATGCGCCAGAAAGACTAAATCAATCACGAAAATAGTGATGACTAAGGCATCAGCGATCTTGACCGCCAATTCAATGGTATGATTTTCAACATGGAGAAATAATTCAAAAATGATGATGCCCAGAAGAACAATAAGAGCGGGAGTGATAAGCTTAGCATTATAATGTTCTAATTTTTCCCAAAATGGATGCATGAAAGAGAGATAATTCTGGAATTTTTAAATGATTTGGAATGGTCCTGTTATTTCTTTAGAGTAAAAACAACTCATAAATCATTATTTTCTGCACCCCAAAAGTATAAATATCTCCTCCTATTTTGAAGCGACATGGACGAACTAAGAATACAATGCGGCGCTTGCAAGGGATTTGCTCCAGCCAGCCAATTTAAATTGAATTATAAGTTCAAGAAAGTGGTCTGCCCCAGCTGTTTCAGCGGAAGAACCGAGCAGGAAGAAAGAAAAAAAGCAGCCGCTAAGGAACAAGAGCAGGCTCAGCCGAAAAAGCCAGCCGGATGGGATAAGGAAGATGAGTATCTGGAGCGCATGGCCAGAATAAAGGAAAATGATCTGAAGACGAAAGTGGAAAAGATTCCTGGAACGACCTTAGTGAAATTTAACTGTCAAAAATGTAATTATCCTTTCAAATACGATCCTTATAGAAAGATGCCTAGAGCTTGTCCTTATTGCAACATAGATATCCCTAATCTGAAATCATTTACCTTATGAAATGGTCTTGTACAAAATTTCTTTTGCTATTTTTCCTGTAAAGGATATTTACGCTCGTTCTCGGGATGATATCGAGCGATGGCTGGAATCATATCATCGGAATCCATTTGAAGTTGTTACCAAGGATGGTAAGGATCCAGGAAGTATCGCTGACCTTGTCCAAATTGAAAAGGGAGAGGTTATGTTTGATTTCGGAGGCATTGCGGCCGGAAATAAGTTTCCTATGTTGATGTTCTTCCTGACTTCGTGGCTAAGATCAGATTGGAGTCAGTACCTCTTTTCCAGCTGCATCAATCACAACTGAAAGAAGAGAAAAGTGGAAATCTCTATGCAGTACGAAGTTACAATGGCGGCTTGAATCCGCTCTGTTATGTCCCTGAGGATGTTTTTGAGGCATTAAAGAGATGCGATATTTCTGCCCATGAAGGAAGAGCAGAGCAGCATCTTGAAAGATTAAATACGGCGCTTTCAGATAGCAAATCTTTCCAGGTTAGACCAAGAGTGACACGTAAAGGAAGGTTTAATTGAACCTATTTTCTCCATTACCGATATTTTCTTAAATAGGTTATGCTAGAAAAAAATATGCCGACACATGAACAAAAAGTATATAGGATTGCACAGCAGTTGAAGAGGCGCAAAAGTACTAAACCTGTCTCTTTAAAAAAGAAAGCGGTTGCTCACCAAGTGCCTAAACCGCAAGATAAAAGATATTCTGATGAGAAAATAGATATCAGCGATTTAAACGAAATTATTCTTATCGATAGGGAAAAGCAGATTTGCATAGCTGAGCCAGGTGTTACGTTTGTTGATTTAGTAAAAGCCACGCTGAAGTATAGCCTTGTCCCAATTGTTGTACCAGAATTGAAAACCATCACTATCGGCGGAGCAGTGGCCGGATGTTCTATTGAGTCTATGTCCTATAAATATGGCGGCTTTCATGATAGCTGTCTGGAATACGAAGTAATTACCGCAAAAGGAGAAGTTTTAGTTTGCACACCTGATAACGAAAACAAGCTTCTGTTTCAAATGGTACATGGCACTTTTGGAACCCTTGGCATTATATCAAAATTGACATTTAGATTAGTGCCGGCAAAGAGGTTCGTGCAAGTAACCTATGAGAAGTATAGGACGTTGGAAGAATATAAAGTAGCCATATGGGGGCACTACGAAAATAAGGATGTTGATTTCATGGATGGCATAATCCATTCGCCAGCACTCTATGTGCTCAGCATCGGCACTTTTGTCGATGAAGCGCCGTACACGCATAGCTACGATTGGATGAGGGTTTACTATAAGAGCACCAAAAAAAGAAAAATGGATTACCTCAAGACAGCAGACTATTTTTTTAGGTACGACAAAGGCGTTACTACTGCGCACCCCAAGACCTTCTTAGGCAGGCTTATCTTTGGAAAGTTCATAGGCTCTGCGGAATTGCTAAGGATCGCTGAAAAACTTCACAAGATCATTCCGCCCAGCACCATTCCGGTCACTCTCGATGTGTTTATACCATTTTCAAAAGTGAGCCGGTTTATGGAGTGGTATCGGCAGGAAGTGAATTTCTTTCCATTATGGTGCGTGCCGTATAGGTGCGCTCACAAGTATGAATGGATATCAAAAGATTTCTGGCGCAAAACAGAAGATAGCCTTTTCTTTGATTTAGCCATCTACGGCATGAAAAAGAGGGGCGGCAAAAACTATTACCAGGTTTTGGAAGACGGACTTATGAAGCTGGGAGGACTAAAGACGCTCATCTCGACCAATTATTATACCGAACCGGATTTCTGGAAGATTTGGAATAAAGAGAATTATGATGCGGTCAAGGTTAAGACAGATCCTAACAATATTTTCCGCAGTCTTTATACGAAGATGTGTAAAACCAGTCAAGGATTGGATTGAGATGGAAAAGTTATCCGTTCAACAGCTCTCTGAATATGACGAACAAGGTTATGTTATTCTGAAAAATTTTTTTTCTGCAGAAGAGATCACTGAGATGAAATATGCGATCAATAGGCTGCAGCACCAAGCTCTTGGTTTAGACCATAAAGTTGAACATAAAATTGAAAAAAATGGAAGCGAGTTTATCATCCAAAACGGATTATTGGAACGGGTAGTCTGGGCGGGCGCGGCTGAACCTTCTTTATTGATCTATGGCCGGCATCGCAAGCTGACTTATCTTGCTGCACAGATATTGGAAAGCAAATATGCAAACCATCTGATCAATCAAGTACACTTAAAATTACCAGGTGGAGGTTTTTATCGCTGGCATCAGGACAGCGGCCATCGCGGTTATGGCACTGATAATTGGTCAGATCTAAATGGAAAAGGAAGTTATGTGCAGACGGTCACTGCGATCGATGAGGCAACTATGGAAAATGGCCCTTTGCTTATCATACCCGCGGCTTGTTATGGAAGAGGACACTTGAATTTACCTTATGACAAAAACAAACAAACGGTTTCATGTAAATTCGATCCAGCTGATGCTGTTCCTGTACTGATGCAGCCAGGCGATGTGGCTCTGTTTGGCCCCTACACTATTCATGGAAGTGAAACTAATAATTCTGATACCTCGCGAAGAGCTTTCATCAATGGCTTTGCCTATCCTGGAGCGAATAGGAAGATGTATTCTGGCGATGGTGCGGGAGAATTGGTGAAATTAATCTGATAAAGCCAAAAATAAAAAACAAAAAAGAATTAAAATTTAGATGTATACTTTGAATTAGAAAAACTAATAATTGCTTTTTCTTTTCTTGTAACATTCCCTGCAGAAAACTGGCTTTCCTTCAGTAGGCTTGAATGGCACTTCGCATTCTTGCTTACATTCAGAACAGGTCGCTTTATGCATTTCGCGTGGACCAAAGTTATTGGTTCTTTGGAATCCGCCGCCGTTACCGTTGCGGTTAAATCTGTCCATTGTTTATTTCCTCCTATATATCATACAATTTATT
>Ga0209542_10007955_pt1 | contig 19964 bp, 24 predicted proteins | sample RifCSPhighO2_01_FD_184028 | JGI IMG/M metagenome (GOLD analysis project Ga0209542, IMG submission 184028) | Soil microbial communities from Rifle, Colorado - Rifle CSP2_plank highO2_0.1 (SPAdes) (version 2) | ecosystem: Environmental > Terrestrial > Deep subsurface > Rock core/Sediment ...
AAGCCGACGACGCGCCGGCCCCGCTGACGCGGCCAGGTCGTCCCGCCTCTCTCGGGTGAGGGAGGCGCGACAATCGGAATTCCGCACATCGCGGAGGAGGCAAGGATGAACGGTTTCATGCCGCCGTAGCGGCGAACAAGTGACCTACATAGTCGTCGATGAAAGGCCATGGGCCCCTTAGGTGCAAAGCATCTTCGGGGCCCGAACTTTTTCTTGACTCCCTTTGTGCCCTATGATATATAGTAAGTACTGGATGAAACGATTGAGATGTCCGCTGGAAAGCGGATTTTAAATTCTAACAATACGCGAATACGCGCATGATTGACTTAAAAAATCTCGCATTGCTTGTTGACCACATCTCTTCTGAAAAAGGATTAGCCAAAGAGGTGGTTTTTGACATGGTTGAGCAGGCCCTGGCTTCCGCGTACAAGAAAGAATACGGAAAGCGCGGCCAGGTTGTTGTCGCAAAACTCGACCCCAAAACAGGAAAGATAGATTTTTGGCAGGTGCAAACCGTGGTGGATGATTCCATGATTTACTCTGAAGAAGAGCTGGCTGAGCTGCAGGCCCGCGTGCCAGACGGGCAGGAGAAAAGAGTGATCCTTGAAGAGGAAGAAACTCCAAGCGAAGAAAAGAAGGTGCGTTTCAATCCTGAGCGCCACGTTATGGTAGAAGACGCCAAGAAACTGAAAAAGGGAGCAAAGCCGGGAGAGACCATTGAAACAAAACTCCAAACGCACGCTGACTTTGGAAGGATCGCCGCCCAAACAGGCAAACAGGTTATTCTGCAGAAAATCAGGGAAGCTGAGCGCGACATGATTCTCAACGAGTTCAAGCAAAAAGAGGGAGAGCTTGTCTCGGGAGTCGTACAGCGCCTGGAAGGTTCCACCGTGCTTATTGATCTAGGAAAAACCTTGGGAGCGCTTCCCCGGGAAGAACAAACCCCAGGAGAGTTTTATCGGCCAGGCCAGCGCCTGAAGTTCTATGTTTTGCAAGTGCAAGACAGCACGCGCGGCCCGCAGATCATGCTGTCGCGCGCGTATCCCAAACTCATCTCTAAGCTCTTTGAGTTGGAGGTTCCGGAAATTCAAGGAGGGACCGTTGAGATAAAAGCCATCACAAGAGAGCCGGGTTCCCGTTCCAAGATAGCTGCTTTTTCCTTAGCAGACGGAGTGGATGCCGTGGGTTCTATGGTGGGTCAAAGAGGAACCAGGGTGACTGCGGTTATCAACGAACTGGGAGGGGAAAAAATCGATGTCATTGAATACGCAGAAGACCCCAAGAACTTTATCGCAAACGCCCTGTCCCCTGCCAAAGTGGTGGACGTGGAAGTACACGAAAAGAACCGGGCCGTTGCCTTGGTTGAAGAAGACCAACTTTCGTTAGCCATTGGAAGAGAAGGCCAGAATGTTCGTCTTGCCGCCAAACTGACCGGCTGGAAGATAGACGTGAGAACTCCTGGAGGGAAAGATGTGTCTTTGGAGGAACCTGCCTCTACTGAAGCCACGGCGCCCGAGGAGGAAGTTGCAGAAGAAAAGAAAGAGGAATAACATAAAAGAACATGAATCCCGTTAGAGATTGCACCTCATCTACTTACAAATACATGATTCCAAGAGCAAGGTACACAACCAGTCTTATGTCTATATCCGTAACCGACGGAAACGCTTTGCGTAAAAGCGTTTCCTATCTCTAACGGGATGAATCTCATTCCCACGGTCATTGAGAAATCGCAATACGGAGAACGCGCGTACGATATTTATTCAAGGCTTCTTAAAGACCGCATCATTTTTTTGGGAGCTCCCATTAACGACATGGTCGCGAACTCCATCATCGCGCAGCTTTTGTTTCTGGCTTCTCGTGATTCTACAAAACCCATTCAGTTCTACGTCAACACCCCCGGAGGTTCGGTGACCGCGGGGTTAGCCATTTACGACACCATGCAGTACATCAAGTGCCCGGTGTCAACGGTGTGCGTTGGCATGGCAGCCTCCATGGGAGCAGTGCTGCTTGGGGCGGGAACCGCGGGAAAACGCTTCGCGCTTCCCAATTCGCAGATCATGCTCCACCAGGTTGCGGGAGGCGTGACCGGAGAAGCAGTGGAAATTGAAATAACGGCAAAGCAAATAGTAAAGATACGCGAGCGGTTAAACTCCATTATCTCAAAGCACACCAAGCAATCTCTCGCGAAAGTGGAAAAAGACACTGACCGCGATTTTTACATGACTCCCGAGGAAGCAAAAGCATACGGCCTCATTGATGAGGTCATTGACGGGAAATAATCCCCATGGATGTTCTCATTATTCTTTTCGCGCTTTTTGCCCTCTTTGCGTGTTTTCTTCTTACCTTTGTGCTGCGGGCTTTGAGTTTGGAGCGGGGCGAAATATTCGCGCTGTTTCTCGTAGCCACTTTGTCTATTGGGATTTCAACTCTCGTTCTCCTCTTTACTGTTGCGTAAAAGTGTGCTATGAACAAGGTATTAGTCTAGTAACCTTGACCTTTGGATTTGCAATGCACACAGTCCAATCGATCAACATAATCTATGAATCCGTTAACCCTCGCCGCTCTGGGGGCTCTTGCCTTGGCCCTGGGGCTCGTTTTGGGATATGTCGCAAGGCAGTCGATCGCACGGTCTCGAGCAGGCTCAATTGAGGAGAAACTCAAGAAGCGCATCGCGGAGGCCGAAGAAACCGCGAAGAAACTCGTAGAAAGCGCCAAGGAGAGGGCGCAGGAAGTATCAGACAAAGCAAAGGCAGCTGAAGACGAGCGGAGAAAATCTCTGCTGCAAACAGAACAGCTTCTCTTGAAACGAGAGGAGGCTTTCGACAGAAAGCTCTCCGACTTTGACGCGAAAGAAAAGGATTTGCAACTAAAACGGGAAACGCTCGAGAAAGGAAAAGAAGAACTGGAAAAGGGAAAAGCAGAAGTCATCAAAAAGCTCGAAACCATGGCAGGTCTCTCTGAAAAAGAGGCCTTGGAGGAGTTGTACCGAAGAACTGAGGAACAGCACGGAAAGGAAATAATGGAACGCATCAAGAAACTGGAAACAGAAGGAGAAACACGGTTCTTGCAGCGCGCCAAAGAAATCATTGCCTATGCCATTCAGAAGAACGCGGTTCCCCAAACGCAAGAGCTCACCACCACAACCCTGGCGCTTACTTCTGAAGAGCTCAAGGGGAAAATAATCGGGAAAGAAGGACGGAATATCCGCGCCCTGGAACGGGCCGCGGGAGTTGAGGTCATTGTCGATGAAACTCCTGAAGCCGTTGTCATATCCGGGTTCGACCCTGTTCGAAGACACGTCGCAAAAGTCGCTTTGGAGCGGCTTATTAAAGACGGCAGGATACAGCCCGCGAGAATTGAAGAAGAGGTGGCAAAAGCGCAAACAGAGGTAGACCAGCAAATGAAAGAAGCGGGAGAAGCCACGGTGTTCGACCTTGGGATTGTGGGTTTGGACCCGCGGCTCATTCAGCTCTTGGGGCGCCTGAGATTCAGAACAAGCTATGGCCAAAACGTGCTGCTTCACTCAATTGAAGTGGCTCACCTGTCTTCTGCTTTGGCTGCTGAAATTGGTGTGAACATGACTATTGCCAAAAAAGCAGGGCTCTTCCACGATATTGGGAAAGCGCTTGACCACCAGGTGGAAGGTTCTCACGTTGAAATTGGAATGAGAATTTTGGAAAAGTTCGGAGTGGAGAAAGAGGTTATTGACGCCATGAAGTCCCACCACGAGCAGTTTCCGTATGAATCAGTGGAAGCTATTTTGGTACAGACGGCAGACGCCATTTCCGCTTCCCGCCCCGGAGCGAGAAAAGACACTCTTGAGAACTATTTGAAGCGCATTGGAGAACTGGAGACATTGGCTTCTTCGTTCCAGGGAGTTGAAAAAGCGTACGCCATTCAGGCAGGAAGGGAAATTCGGGTGTTCGTGAAACCCGGAGAAGTTGACGATCTCACTGCCCAGAAAATGGCAAAAGAAATCGCAGACCGCATTGAACAGGATTTGCGCTACCCGGGAGAGATCAAAGTCACCCTTGTTCGCGAAAACCGCTTCGTCGAATACGCAAGGTAAGTCACCCCGTCCCGCTTTAAACGTTTCTACTTCTGTACCTGAAAGTATTTGGACTGTATTGTACTATGGATAAAAGATTTTGGATAAGGACTGTATCCTCGTAAAAGTCTACTCCACAAATAGCTACTATCCAAAAGTTAATACTTTAGAGCAAAGACCTATTGACAAAGTTTTGTTTGTAGGACATACTCCAAGTAAAGCCGAATTTAATATACCACGAAGTCATTAACCTATAGTAGTTAGATTATGAATGAAAGAGTTAAAACAGTATTGCCTCCATACTTGGCGTTGGCAAGATTGGAAAAGCTCGTAGATTTGTTTTCTACGAGGAGATTTGAGCAGGTCTCCGGAAAGGAGCTACGGAGCTATGGTTTTACAGGGACCGACGCGAGTGTTGCGATGGGCACTCTTCGTTTTTTGGGTCTTGTTGATACCCAAGGGGGCATAACCGAGAAAGCCAGAAAATTCCATCTGCAGGGAGACTCAAGAAAGAAAGAGCTCCAAGGGATTATACGTGATGCATTTCAAGAGCTTTTTAAGAAGGTTGACGAACCCTATAAACTTTCTAGGGTGGAACTGGAGAATGAGTTTTTGGTTGTGTATGACATCACTCCGCGAATTGCTCGAACGGCCGTGCCTGCATTTCTATGGCTATGCGGGCAGGCAGGTTTAGTAGAAGAAGGGTTGGTGAAGGTGAGGGATATGGGACAAAAAGAGAAAGCAGGTTCCCCCAAGGAGAGAATACGGAGTTCCTCTAGCTCGGTTTCTAAGAGAGAAAGAGGAGAGTTTGCTTCGGAATATAGCTTTGAACACGAAGGTATTCGAGTGTTCGTTCCAACAACACCAGGCTTTACAAAGGCAATTAACCGAGGAAAGCTTATGTTGATTGAAGAAGCAATCTCGAAGTTCGTTCAGGCAACGAAAGAAATTGATCTTGAGGAGGAAATTCCGGGGAGAAATCCTGCATCCCACCAAGACGATATGCCTCCAGCATAAAAGAGCTTGAGGTATGGTTCCCTGGAGCGAGTGGATTTCGAGATAACTCCTTTTGCTCCAGGGAATCACTAGTAGAGATTTCTTGGCAAAGCAAGGTGAACGACGGTTTATCTTGGCGATTTCTAAAGAAACAAAAACCCCCTTATTGCACCAGCGTTGTAGGTTGGGAGAACAAGGGGTTGGTGTTTCTAGAGAAGAAGTCTGGGAGGTTGCTATTCCCTAAGCATTACCATTCAAAAGCACTTCTCTTATTGGTAGGAGGGGTGTTTTTGTTCATGTAAACATTGGAGCGGGTGATGGGAATCGAACCCACGTAAACAGCTTGGAAAGCTGTCACACTACCATTGTGTTACACCCGCGCGTACTCTTCTTTCTGTCGGGGCGTCCAGATTCGAACTGGAGCTAAATCTTCCCAAAAGACTCGTGCTACCACTACACTACGCCCCGATGATGCTTTTGTTATCAAAGATGGATCTTTTGGTTGTTTGGCGTACCCAATTGAGGTAAGCCCGATAATACACCATCTAGTAGTCCCTTCAATTTTAGGTAGGTATCTTTATCGCTGTACCTTACTTTACACGTACCCTTACTCTTGCCAACCTTGTTACCTTTTGGCCTAATGATTGTTTTTGTGAAACGCTCTCGAGGAATTTTCGTTATCCCAGACCAGTAATCCTCCATCTTTTCCTGGTCATCTCCCTCGTGGATTTGTAACTGTAATTTTAGTCTAGATTCTACAATTCCAATATCTTTCCTCAAGAAATCTATAAAGATTTTTATTATCGCAGGATTTGTATTGGTTACGTCAACGTTGTAAATCCAGACATTTTTCCAGCGCTTATCTTTGTAGGATTTTGTTCCTTCGGTCCACCACAGAATTATACTAATAATCTGTCTAAGATTATACTTCATTACTGAATTTTAGCACATCCATGCTGCATAGCAAGAGGTAGTAGACAATCGATAAACGAGTTTTTATTACTGAGTAACCATGGTATAATTTCTGAATGGATTTTGCGTTGTCTGAATTCAACGTGTTCCATCACTGCAGGAAATACGGCTTGTCTACTTTCCAATGCCCGCACTTCCTTTTTTTGCTCATGGGCGCGGTCATTATCATATCCATTCTGATGTTCTACGCCGTGGGCTCAAGATACATTGCAGACCCGTTACTGGTGGCATTCGTCACCTTGCTCTTGGCAGGCGTACTTTTGGCAATCGCGTTCATCATTACCGACAGTTTCCAGCGCCTAGCTGAGAACGCGAGGTTGAAAACCGAGTTCGTGAGTATTGTGTCGCACCAACTGCGCTCTCCCCTTTCGAATATGAAGTGGGGGTTGGAAATCCTGCTTTCGGGCCGGGTGGGGAATGTGGAAAAAGGAGAAGCAGAGTACCTTCAGATCTTAAAAGAGAACAGTTCCCGAATGCACGAACTGGTGAACGACTTGCTGGTTGCTTCCCGCATTGAAGAAGGCCGGCTCGCGTTCCAGAAGCAGGAGTTCTCTTTAAAAGAACTCGTCCAAAGCGTGGTGGTTTCGTTCCGGCCCTGGATGACCGCTTCGAATATGAAGTTGAAGGTTGAAGAAGACGGGAAGGTGTCGAACGTGACCGCAGACCCGGTTATGCTCCGCCAGGTTTTGCAGAATCTTTTGGACAACGCCATTCGCTACGGCAAGAGCGGGGTTGGCCTGCGCTACCAGAAAAAAGGGAACAAGGTGCGCTTTGAGGTTGAAGATGACGGCGTGGGAATTCCAAAGGGAGACCAGAAGTTCATCTTTGAGCGGTTCTTTCGTTCCGCGAACGCCAGGAGGCACCAAACCGAGGGTTCGGGCCTGGGTTTGTACATAGCGAAAAACATGATCGAGAAATCCGGGGGAAGCATAGGATTCGCTTCCGAGGAAAACAAAGGGTCGACGTTTTGGTTCAGTATTCCCATTACCTAATACCCTTAATAGCCCTAACTACCATGAAGACTATTTTAGTCGTTGAAGACGAGGGAGCTTTGCAAAAAGCCCTGGGAGACGTGCTTTCGCAGGAAGGTTTTGAAGTTATTGCTGCTCTGGACGGAGAACTGGGCCTCCAATTGGCTCAGGACAAAAAGCCCAACCTCATTCTTTTAGACCTCATTCTTCCCAAGCGCAACGGTCTTGACGTGTTGGAAGCTTTGAAGAAAAACAGCAGCACCAAAGACATTCCGGTCATCGTGCTGACGAACCTGGAAGACATGAAAAACATACAGCGCGCCGTTGACCTGGGAGCAACCACGTACCTGGTGAAAGCGAACTACTCCATTGAGGAGGTGCTTCAAAAAGTGAAAGAAACAATTGGATGAGAATTGAGAACGAGCAACTGAAGGCCTTTTTGCTCGACGCGGGCCTTGTTTCGGAACAGGAACTGGCTGGAGCAGAAGAGAGCGCCAAAAAAGACAAGAAACGTTTGCGTGACGTTCTCTTGGAGCAGGCCTTGATAGGCGAGGAACAGCTGGTTCGCACCGAGGCCTACATTTTGGGGATTCCATACGTGAACCTGCAGGCTGAAAAGATAGACCCCGAGGTGCTCAAGATAATTCCAGAACCCATTGCCCGGTCAAACAACATTTTGGCGTTCCGCAAGAAGGGCCAGGATTTGGAGGTTGCCATGCTCGACCCCGACGATCTTCGAACCATTGACTTCATTAAAAAGAAGTCTGACCTTCGCATTCTCCCTCGTTTGACCGACACCGTTTCCATAAAACAGGTTCTGCAGCAGTACGGTAAAAGTTTGGAGGCTGAGTTCGGAGACATCATCAAAGAAGAGATCCAAGGCATCAAAGCCGTACAGGAAACCGGCGAAAAAGCAGAAGATTTGGAAAAGGTTGCTGAAGAGCTCCCGGTCATCCGCATTGTGGATACCTTGCTCAAGCACGCCATTCTGCAGCGCGCTTCTGACATTCACACTGAACCCTTGGAAAAAGAAGTGCTCGTGCGTTATCGCATTGACGGCATTTTGCGCGACGCCATGATTCTTCCCAAGAATGCGGCAAACGGCATTGTGGCGCGCATCAAGGTGCTCTCGAACCTGAAGCTCGACGAACACCGGCTTCCCCAAGACGGAAGGTTCAAAGTGGAAACAGACGAATACAAGTATTCGGTCAGGGTTTCCATTATCCCGGTGTTTGACGGAGAAAAGGTGGTCATGCGTTTACTTCCCGAAACCGCCAAAGCCTTCACACTGGAACAGCTCGGGTTCCAGGGAGAGGCATTGGAAATCGTGCACAACAACCTGAGAAAGCCGGTTGGCATGGTTTTGGTTACCGGGCCCACGGGTTCGGGGAAAACCACCACCCTGTACTCCATGATGGAGATTTTGAATACGCCCGCGGTCAACATTTCAACAGTGGAAGACCCTATCGAGTACCGCATGCCGAGGATCAACCAAACGCAGGTAAACCCCAAGATAGGTTTGAGTTTTGCCTCAGGGCTTCGTTCCCTGCTGAGGCAAGACCCCAACATTGTTATGGTAGGAGAGATCAGAGACAAGGAAACAGCGGGATTAGCCATTAACGCGGCCTTGACCGGGCACCTGGTACTCTCCACCCTGCACACCAATTCAGCAGCAGGAGCCATGCCCCGTTTGATAGACATGGGAGTGGAGCCATTCCTGCTTTCCTCAACGCTTTCTGTCATTATTGCCCAGCGCCTGGTGCGCAGACTGCAGGAAGAAAAAACTCCCTATTCTCTTTCCGCCCAAGACCTGAAACTCCTGGGTCCGTATTGCAACTTGGAACGCATCGAAGAGGTTTTGAGACAGGAGAAACTCATCACCGTAAAACAGAAACTCCAGCAGGCAACGTTTTTCAAGCCCAAAGCAACCAAAGAATCAGACAGCGGATACAAAGGGCGCCTGGGTATTTACGAAGTGCTTCAGGTGACTGAAACCATAAAAGAGCTCATTATTCGCGGAGCAACATCAGACCAGCTGCAGGCCCAGGCGGAGAAAGAGGGAATGTTCACCATGGTGGAAGACGGGTTTTTGAAAGCCGCAAAAGGGATTACCTCCATAGAAGAAGTCATACGCGTGGTCACCGAATAAATGCCAACATATTTTTACACGGCTGTTTCCCAGGCAGGAGAAAGCAAAACAGGCTACCAGGAAGCAAAAGACGAAAAAGAGCTGGCTTCGCTTCTTCGCCAGCAGGGATTTGTGCTGACGTCGGCAAAAACAAAAGAAAGCAAGGGCTTTTCCTTTCGGTTTGACCTTTCAGCCGACGTATTCGGTATTCCTTTGGAAGAGAAACTCATGTTCGTTCGCAACCTGCGCGTCATGGTGGGCGCAGGCGTTGCCCTGCCCAAATCCTTGGACATTCTTTCGCAACAGGTTAGAAGCAAAACATTCAAAAAAGCGGTGCTCGACATGAAGGAGAAAATAGTGCAGGGGAAAGCGCTTTCCCAAACTTTAGACGAGCACCCCGAGATATTCTCTGAATTGTTCGCTAACATGGTGAGGGTTGGGGAAGAGTCGGGAACTTTAGAGAACGTGCTGTCCCAATTGGCTCTGCAGCTGGAAAAAGAGCACGAGCTGAGAACGCAGATAACCGGAGCTCTCTTGTACCCCGCTATCATCGTGGTCGCCATGATTGGTATTGGTATTTTAATGCTGGTCACCGTGGTGCCGAAACTCGCGCAAACCTTCAAGGAGTTGGGCGTTGAGCTTCCGTTCACCACGCGGCTTGTCATCAATACCGGAACCTTCTTGAGCCAGAAGTGGTATTTTGCTTTTCCGGCTCTTCTGGCGCTTTTATTCTTGGCGTTCCGTTCCCTCGGCACCAAAAAAGGAAAGCGCATAATGGACGCGTTCATGCTCAAGGCTCCCCTGCTCTCAGACCTGGTGCGCAAGACCAATAGCGCCACCACATTAAGAACCCTGAGCTCTTTGATAGCCACCGGAGTTCCCATTGTGCGGGGTCTTGAAATCACCTCGCGCGTGGTGGGCAACGTGTTCTTTGGTGAAGCTTTAGAGCAAGCCGCCAAAGAGGTTGCAAAAGGAGCCAAAGTGTCTGATTCTCTGGCAAAGCATGAAAAGCTCTACCCTATTTTGGTCACCCAAATGGTAAGCGTTGGAGAAGAAACAGGCGAGAGTTCTGAAATACTTGCCAAACTGGCCGAGTTTTACGAGGAAGAGGTCACCCAGGTGACCAAGAACCTGGCCTCGGTCATTGAGCCCTTGCTCATGTTGGTTATTGGCGGAGTGGTGGGGTTCTTCGCGGTGTCCATGATCTCTCCCATGTATTCGCTTTTGAACTCCATTAAATAAATGCGACAAAAAGGGCTCACCTTCATTGAAATACTGGTGGTTATAGGGATCCTGGGCAGCATCCTTTTGTTGAGCTTGCCCGCGTTGCGGTTCTTTGAAAGAGAGAAGGGTCTCGAAGGAGCTGCTGAAAAAGTGCTGGCAGTGTTGGAAGAAGCAAAGACCAGCACCGTTGCTTCCAAGGGCGAGAGTTCTTGGGGGGTTTCATTCGCAATCCAAAGCTACACGCTGTTTAAGGGAAGCGCGTTTGCAACACGAGATCCCGCGTTTGACAAAACAGAAACGCTTTCTTCTTCGCTTGAGTTTTCTACGATTAGCCTTGAAAGCAACGAAGCGGTATTCGAAAAACTCACCGGGTTTCCCGTGAGTGAAGGAAGTGTTGTGCTGCGCGAAAAAGCGAGCGCGCAAGAACTGCAGTTGTACGTCAACGCGAATGGTGACATTACTCAAATTGCTCCAGGAACTCCTTCAGACGAGGAACGAATTAAAGACGCAAGACACGTTCACGTTGATTACGCCAGAATTATTGATACCGAGAGCGAAACTATGACGTTAACGTTCCCCAACTCCGGCTCTCCGGTTGTCAAAACCACTATTCTCAATACGTATGTTCAGGGAAACGCGCTTTCCTGGGAAGAGAGTGTGAGCGTGGGCGGAGAGACGCAGAAACTCAAAATCCAAACACATTACTTGAATGATGCCACGAACAACACCCAGTTTTCCGTTCACCGCGACAGCAGGGTTAATACCAAGGGTTTCAGTTTGACCTTAAGCGGAGACACCACCGGAGACCTTATCCAATACAACGACAGCGGAGTTGCTGCCGCTGGCACATCACTCTATGTCTCATCTCCTTCCCTTCAATAGCAAAAAAGGAATAACGGTCATTGAAATACTCGTGGTGACCGCGGTAGTTGGAATAGCCCTTTCCAGTATTCTGGGAGTGGCAACCTTGGCTTTGCGTCAGAGCGCAGATACGAGTTTGGAAGGCAGGGCCCAGGCGCTTGCCAAGGAAACATTAGAAGCACTCTTGAACTACCGAGACGGTGTTTTTTGGGACGCAGACGACCCAGCAAACGAGTATGACGGGCTTGGAGTGGTTTTATTGGACACGTCGTACTATCCTTTTTTGTCAGCTGACGCAATACCCCGCTGGCAGCTGCTTGAGGGAGAAGAGCAGGTTGAAAACTTCACGAGGTCTGTTTCGTTCTCGAGCGTTTCCCGTGACGCCAGTTCGAACATTGTTGAGAGCGGCGGAATCGTTGACCCCGATACCAAAAAGGTCACGGCAAGGGTTTCGTGGTCTGACCGGGGGGAGGCGCGAGAAGTCACGCTCTTGATGTACATTACGAACTGGAAACAACCATGAAAAAAGGATTTACGGTAGTTGAAATACTGGTGTATGTGGCAGTGCTTGCGGTTGTGACAGGAGCAGTGTTCTCCTTTTTGCTGTGGACCAGCCAATCCCAGGTTGTGGTGAGTTCCCAGCGCCGGCTTTCCATTGTTGCCAGCCAGGCCCTGGAACTTCTGAGCAAAGAGGCAAGGGAAGCAAGAAGCGTGTATGACTCAACCTCCCTCTACGCGAGTTCTCCTGGCCAACTCTCTTTGGAAACCACCAAAGATCTTCCTGAAGGGGAAACAGAAACTTTTGTGGACTTCTTTTTGTGCGGCAGCGAGCTTTGCATGAAAAAAGAAGGCGCTTCTCCCCTGGCCTTGACTCCGAGCGAGGTTTCAATAGACAGCCTGGTGTTTACCAAAGTAGTTTCAGGAAACGTTCCTTCCCTGAAAGTAGATATCTCCCTTTCTTTCAAAGACGCCCAGTTGGATATTTCCCAAACCGTCTCATTACGGACCTATGTTGCCCCCTAACTCAGAAAAAGGATTCGCTTTGCTGTTCGCAACCGTTCTGACGGTTGGCATTAGCGTAGCCATTACCGGAAGCGTCGCGTTTTTGGCGCTTTCGAGCCAGACCATCATGCGCACTGCGCAAAACTCCAGCCAGGCGCTTTTTGCCGCAGAGTCAGGCCTGGAAGATGCGGCGTACCGCGTTAAGAATTCCCTTCCGCTCCCCCTCAGCTACACCATACCGCTCCTCGCCACGCCTGTTGAGGTGAATGTTGCGAGCGAAGGGGTTGTCAGAACCGTGAGCGCAAAGGGCATTGAAGGAACTGCGACAAGGAATCTCGAGCTCGTGCTCGAAGTCACGAGCACCGACATTCAGTTTTTTTACGGCGCGCACATCGGAGACGGGGGCTTGATCATGGATAACAACAGCAGGGTCGAAGGCAATGTGTATTCCAATGGAAGCATACAGGGAGACTCAGGCGCGGTAATTACGGAGACTGTCACTGTGGCGGGAGCGAACAACGAAGTTGCCGAGGTGATTGTTGAGGGGGATGCGTTCGTAGACCAGTGCGACGGTTCGGATATTACCAATACGTTGCACGTGAACACGAATCAAGGATGCACGTTTGGTTCTCTGGAAACACTCGGTACTCCTCCCGACTCGATTCCCCTTCCCATTAGCGCGGCCCAAATACAGCAGTGGAAAGACGAGGCTGAGGCAGGAGGAATAACGTCAGGAACCGTGGAATTGGATGGGGATGAAACTCTTACGTTGGGCCCGAGAAAAATAGTGGGGAACTTGGAAATGGAAAATAGCGCCATCCTCACGCTCACCGGTACGCTCTGGGTTACCGGGGATATCATCGTAAAAAACAGCGCGCAAGTAAGGATGAGTTCGTCGTACGGAGCCACAAGCGGAGTCATTATTGCAGACGGCACCATTACTTTGGATAACAACAGTGTTTCTTCAGGGTCTGGAACCGCGGGGAGCTACTTGATGTACCTCACCACGAACTCAAGTAGTTCTGCCCTCAATATTAAGAACAACGCAATTCTGGACATTGCCTATGCTTCCGCTGGAACCATTGTTATTGAGAACAACACGGTTCTGAAAGAAGCAACTGGATACCAACTTCACCTAAAGAACAACGCGACCATTGAGTACGAGCTGGGGTTGACCTCTTCTTCCTTCAGCTCGGGCCTGGGAGGAGGATGGGAAGTTACAAGTTGGAAGGAAATAGAGTAAGATTAAAGGAATGAAACTGGATTTTTTAACGCTGTATCCCGAAGCATTCGGCTTGGACGTGTCAGACCGCTCGTTCAAGATAGCGAAACTCAAAAAAACGAGGAACGGATACCAGCTGTCTTCCTTTGGAGAGTTTCCGTTGCCAGAAGGCCTTATCGCGCAAGGAGAAATACAGAACGAGGATGAGGTGGCGCGGCTTTTGAAGGAAGCAGTGCGTTCTTTGAAGCTTCAAACCCCGTTCGTGGTGTCGTCGCTTCCCGAGGAAAAGGCGTTCTTGCAGGTTTTGCAGCTGCCCAAGATGAAAGAAGCAGAGGTAAAGCAGGCAGTGCTGTTTGAAGCCGAGAACTACATTCCCTATTCCATTGACACCGTGTACCTGGATTCAATGTACGTTCCTCCATTGAAAAATAGCTTGGACCATATGGATGTTCTTTTGGCGGCTCTTCCCAAGAGCGTGGTGGATTCATACGTGAACTGTTTTCGCAAGGCAGGCCTTACCGCGAGAGTTCTGGAAATTGAGTCGATGGCAACCGCGCGAGCCCTCGTGGCCGATGAGACTGCTGAGGCCCCTCTCTTGTTGCTGGATATGGGAGCTACGAGAACGGGATTCGCGGTGTTCGCGGGCACCTCCCTTCGTTTCACCGCCTCCATTCCCGTTTCGGGCAGCCAGCTCACCCGCGCCCTTGCCTCGGCACTCTCTGTTTCAGAGGAGGAAGCGGAAGAATTGAAAAAGACGCAGGGAATCCAGGAATCTTTGTTCCCGTTGCTCCAGGAACTGCTGAACCAGGTGAAAAAGTACGTGGGCTACTACGAGTCTCACTCGAGCCACCAGCATTTGCAAAAAGAGGAAAAGCGGATACGAAAACTCCTGCTCGCGGGCGGAGGAGCGAATCTGAAGGGTCTCGCGGAGTTCTTCCAGAAAGAGCTTGAGGTCCCGGTTGAAATAGGGAATCCGTGGGTGAACATTTTCAAAAAAGAACAAAAAGAGCTTCCTCCGCTTCCTCTTGACCAATCCCTGCAGTATACCACTGCCCTGGGGTTAGCATTGCGGGGAATGAAAAGCCATGATTAACCTGCTGCCTCACACATTCAAAAAAGAGCTGAAAGACGAAGAGAACGTTCGCATTTTGTTCATTCTCGTAACATCCTTTGGGGTGTTTCTGCTCGTCTTGAGTTTTCTACTGCTGGCTACCCTGGCGTATCTGTGGGGGGAGCTGGGGAGCCAAAAACTCCTGGCAAGCGGGTTTGAAAAAGAGCTCGCGCAGTTGACTGTTGCAAGAGAAGAGTTTGAAGCAAAGAAAGCCGACTACGCCGCGCTTTCGGGGATTTTGCAGCGCCAAGTTTCTGTGACCGCGCTTTTTGATAAGCTCACTCAAGACCTTCCAACAGGGGTTTCCCTGTCTTCGCTTTCCTTTTCGGCAGCCAGAACAACGTTCCTCAAGGGAGAAACCATACAAGAATCTTCACAAGTCGTGCTCCAGGGGGCTTCGCCTTCAAGAGAGATTTTGTCTGAGGTTCGGGCTAATCTCGAGCAAGACATCTTTTTCAAAGATTTGTTCTTTCCCCTTTCCAACTTCACCAACCTCGAGAATTTTTCAGCAAGCATGAAAGTAAACCAATGACGCGCTCAAAGAAAATATTCGTTGCTTCCGTTGCTTCTTCGCTTCTGCTCCTCCTCTTTTTGGTGTTTGGCATTGTTCCTTTGGTAGGAGCTATTATGAAGACGACAGGAGAACTCAAAACAGAGCAGCAGAAGCTCCTTCAATTGGAAGCCCAGCAAAAGGCCTTGGAGGATTTCAGGCATTTCAAGCTTCAAAACGAGGAAAACTTGGAGGAGTTTCAAACCATGTTCGTGGCTTCCCAGAATCCTTCTCCTTTCTTTGGCTTTCTGGAAAACTTGGCTCGGGCGCAGGGATTCTCCCTGAGGATCACTCCGCAGGAGCCAAAGCACCTTCCCGAAGACCGCTGGCCCTCTATTGATTTTCAAATAAGCGCCAGAACCACGTTTCCCCGCATGTATTCGTTCCTGGAAAAGCTTGAATCAGGCCCCTACCTTGTCGCGATAAGAAACCTGCAGGTGACTGAGAAAGACGAAGAGGTCGAGTTTTCTTTATTCTTCAAGGTGTACAGCAAATAATGAAACTTTCTTTTGAACAACTGAAGTCTTTTCAGGGGAACATGAGGCAGGTTCCGCGTCTGCTCGCGGAGAACGCATTTCTTTTCACTCTTGCTTTAATCGGCCTCGCGGTCGCCGTATCTTTGCTCGCCGTGTTTTTCTCGCGCTCATCTCTCAAGGAAGGCTCCCGGGAAGCTTTGCAATCGGGATTCCAGGAAACGCTTTTCCAAGACGTGTTCTCAAAGCTGGAGGAGCGCAAAGCAAACTTTGCAACCCCCAACACCCCCAACATTCCTAACATTTTCTGATTGACTGTAAGGCATTTTTCTGGTATACAAGCTCTGTGTATTCGCTCCCATAACTCAACGGATAGAGCGGCTCTCTTCTAAAGAGCAAATCGAGGTTCGATTCCTCGTGGGAGCACATGGTGGGCGTAGCTTAGCGGCTAAAGCGTCGCTCTGTGGCAGCGAAGACCGCGGGTTCGAATCCCGTCGCTCACCCCAAAAACGTTATGAATGAAGAGTTTATCTCAATAGCAGAAGCCATGCGGCTCACGGGCGAGAGCGATGTTCGCTTGATGCGCGTGTTAAAAGACGCCTTGGAAACGTCGGGCATTTCCTTGGAAAGCATCATGAAAAAAGAGCAGCGTGAAAAGGGCATGATGTATCTTTTGAACAAGGAATTCTTGCTCAAAGCCCTTGAGGGAGAGCCCATAGAAGAGGAAGTATTCGTTTCTGCTTCCGAAGAAGATTCCCTTGGTCGGGCCAAGGAAGTCCTTGGCCCGACCAAGGAAGAAACGGGAGAAGTGCTCAAGGGCAAAGACGAGATGATTGCGGTTCTCCAAGATGTCATTGAAACGAAAGACAAGCATATTGAAGACCTTTCAAAAAAGATAGACCAGCTGATTGAACGGTCTCACGAAACGAACTTTCTTCTCAAAGGATTGCACAATAGGATTTTTCTGCTGGAGCGCGGAACAGAGGAAGCTGGAGAACAAAAGAAAAACTCAAAGAAAGAAAACGCCCGCCAGTGATGGCGGGGCGTTTGTTCAAGCGGTTACACGTTCCCTATTTCCGGGTCAAACCCCGAGTCTTCGAGTTCGTCATCATCGTCATCGTCTTCATCTTCGTCCGCCTCCTCCAACTCTACCGTTTCCTCTTCTCCCGGAAACACCTCCTCTTCTCCGTCTTGAGCCAAAAATTCGTTTTCTATTTCTTCTAAGAGTGCCATACCGCGTTTGTGTTGAGTGCCTAGTGCGACCTTTTTACGTTATTACAAAGTACAAAGACGTATTGGTTGTAAAACGATTACAAAGCGTATTATATGAATAGAGAATCTCTTGTCAATCCTCTTTTGTAATACTTTTCCACAGGCATGCCCTGAGCGGAGCGAAGGGGTTGTGAAGGGCCAGTTTTTGTGATAAGGTACTTATGATTTGTCCTCGTAATTCAACGGATAGAATAGACCCGTCCTAAGGGTAAAATGGGAGTTCAATTCTTCCCGGGGACACAAGATATTGGGCCTGTTGCATAATGGCAGTGCATGTGGCTGGCAGTCACAGAGCAGGGGTTCGATTCCCCTCAGGTCCACAGAAAAGGGCGAGATGCCGGAGTGGTTGAACGGGGTGGTCTCGAAAACCGCTATACCCGTAAGGGTATCGGAGGTTCGAATCCTCCTCTCGCCGCCGCTACATATGGACGATTTCACAAAAGAACTCGCCGTTGCGAAAGACATCGCTCGCCGCGCTGGTGCCACCATGCTCCAGTATTTTCGGGTTGGTAGTGGCGAAGAGCAAAAAGCTGACGGTTCTCCCGTAACGGTTGCCGACAAGACCATAAACCGAATGGTTATTGAGGAATTGGAAAAGAACTTTGCGGACGTAGTTATCGGAGAAGAAGAAAGCACCGGAGAGTATGGCGCTGGCAGACGTTGGATCTGCGACCCCATTGATGGGACGAAAGCGTACGTCTGGGGCGTGCCAACGGCGATGTTCTCGCTTGGGTTGGCAGTAGATGGCGTACCGGTTCTTGGCGTGGCCTATGATCCGTTTCTCGACACGATGTATGAAGCAGTTCGCGGGAACGGGAGTTATTGCAATGGTAAACCAATCCACGTTTCTCAAAAGAAACTATCCGAAGGATATGTAGCGATCACGAGCAGTCCCGAGAAAACGATTCGCAACGCCGCTTGCGTAGAGTATCTTATCAAGCACGGCGCTCGCTTAGCGGTATTCAGCGGTTCGGTCTACAAAATGTGTCTTGTCGCCCGCGGCTCATTCCTTGGATACTTGGAAGAAGGTATTAGTGGATATGACACTGCCGCGGCACACGTTATTGTTGAAGAAGCCGGAGGAATGGTTACGGGACTCGATGGCGCAGCACTCAGCTATCTGGAGCCCTTTAAAGCTGCCATTTTCTCAAATGGTGTTGTACACGACGCTCTCGTGGAATCAGCCAAAGGATTGAAAAAACTTGAAGTTTGACTTTAGGCGATCCCTCATGAGCCAAGAACTCACCCAAAATCAGCGCTGGCTTTCAAGAAAATATCTCGCGTACAAATTTCTAGCAAATCTCTTTTTTGTCGAGGCAGTTTGGCTTTATTTTTATCGTCTGTTTATTACAGACCAACAGGTCGGTATTCTCGATGGTTTCGCATTCGCAATCGGGCTTATCGCGGAAGTTCCGTCTGGCGTATTAGCCGATAGGTTCGGGCGCGACAGAATGGTTAAATTAGGGCAATTTCTCGCCGGAGGTGGTCTATTAATACAGGCATTTGGAAGTAGCTTTGTTCCCTTTTTTGCAGGGCAAGCAATTATGATGATTGGCATTTCTTTTGTGTCGGGCGCCGATGAAGCTTTATTCTTTGGGAAACTCAATTTTGACCGTGCGTCCGTAAATTGGAGAAAGTTAGTAATGCGCGGTTCTCAAGTTGTTCTCATCGGTTTACTAGTGGCGACTGTTGTCGGAGGGTGGCTGCATACTGTTAACCCTCGCATTCCTTGGATTCTGACTGGATTTTCATTTATCGGTTCTGTATTGTTGATATGGTCAATCAAAGATATTCGTCCCGAAAAAGGCAAGCAAAAGTTTTCAACAGAATTGCGAGAACATCTAGCTAGCATCAAATCTGGTTTTGCACAATTTCGAACACCGAAACTGTGGTTGTATGTGCCGATAATCCTCATAGTGCAAGGTCTTTTCTACACTGCTGGATGGGGCTTACTGCGTTTGGTCTTGCTCGACAGATTTCATTTCGACCCATTTTGGGGTTCTATTGTGATAGCAACGAGTAGTCTTATTACCGTAGGTATATTGGCATTGATGCACAAGTACGCGGAGAATATGAGCGAGAAACGCGTGCTTGCTCTAGTATCAGTTAGCGCGGCCGCGAGCTTATTGTTATCATTTGCAGACATCGGCATGTGGGGCTATTTCGTTGTATTTACTCTCTATGCAGGCGAGTATGTCCTCTATCCTTTCATGAGCGAAGTCCTCAACAATAGAGCCGAAGAAAATCAGCGAGCCACAGTTTTGTCTGTGGCCTCGTTCTTGCGAACATTGCCTTATGTTGTCCTCGCACCAATTATTGGCTATCTAAATACGTACAATAAACTTGAGTATTTTTTGATTAGTTGGGCAATTCTAATTTTTGTGGCAATTTTGCTCTACCTCTTGCTTAAAAAGAAAGATGGTTTTATAAGTTTGGTTCAGAAAGAAACAGAAAAAGAAATGCGTGTGCCAGAAATTTCGGTGTAAGGAAACAGGCCGCGCCGTGAAAAAACCTGAAGTTTGACTTCAAGCAGTCCTACAAGTATCTTAACGGATGATTTATGCTATCGCTTAAGTAGTACGTTAAGTAAGAATATTAAAACTCTTTGTTTAGCATCGAGCGCGCCTGACGCATTACTATTTTCATGTAGGATTAAACACCGAATAGCACACTGACAATTTAAATAGAAAGGAGGCCGAAGTGAAGAGTTTTGTAAAGCTTATTGGCAGGCTTCCCTTTGCAGGGAAGATACCGATACGTCCATTTGTCTTTGGTCTCTACCAGAGTACGACAACCGCGAAGCGAAGGCGGAGTTATCTGTGGCTTATGGCACTCCTTGTATTACTCGTGGTGGCTTATGGGGCGGGGGCGCGTATGGGAGTTCGAGCGCTGAGTTTCGATTCTCCAACCTGGGCAAAAGCGATCAGCGTTGCCTATGTCGTCGTCAATGCCTGTATTATCCTAACGCAGATATACCTCGGTTTTAGGGCGACTCGTTTCTGCCTCCGTGCTTCGTACCCCCGGGTAAAAAGAAGTAATACTGGTTATTCCTATGCGGAAATTGCGGTCATGTTTGTAGTTACGTCCACTGGTCAGTTCATGTTTTTCTTGCTCTACTTCTTGTATAACTAGGC
>Ga0209542_10007956_pt1 | contig 19961 bp, 28 predicted proteins | sample RifCSPhighO2_01_FD_184028 | JGI IMG/M metagenome (GOLD analysis project Ga0209542, IMG submission 184028) | Soil microbial communities from Rifle, Colorado - Rifle CSP2_plank highO2_0.1 (SPAdes) (version 2) | ecosystem: Environmental > Terrestrial > Deep subsurface > Rock core/Sediment ...
GTGCGGCAGCGCCTGCACTCCACATCAACCGCATAGACGGCATTATGTCCTGATTGCGTATGCTTTCCCTTATCTCACTGTACTCGTCTTCGCGAAGCTTGGTGCCCAAATTTTCCTTCATGAACTGCATGTACCTGTCCACTGTCTCTATCCATGTCTCTCTTCTGCCTTCGTCATCCACCCAGCGTGAATATGTGCGGAAATAGACAAACTCAGAAAGCGGGTTGCGTAAATATCTCCGCGACTCCTCCACGAGCTGGCGCACGTGCGCCGGAACTTTCTTGGCGTGAGCGCGCAATTCGGCGCGCTTTGCCCGATAGAGTATGTAAGCCTTGGCTGTCTGGTCATGCCCCGACTTTATCAGAACCTCTTCGACTATGTCCTGTATCTCCTCCACGCTCGGTATCTTGCCGATGAACCTCTCTTCTATCGTGGAAACGACCTGCGACGACAGCTTTTCCGCTTCCTCCCTGTCCGTGCCGCCCACGGACTGCGCTGCCTTGAATATCGCGTTGCTTATCTTGTCCCTTTCGAAATTTACTGTCGTCCCGTCTCTCTTCAATATTTTGTGCACCATATCCATCACCTTGCCTTGATAAGCCTTACCTCCTTCTCGAACTGCGCAACGTCCTCAAAGCTCCTGTGCACGGATGCAAAGCGGAGGTAAGCCACCTTGTCCAGCTTCAAAAGCTTCTTGAGCACAAGCTCTCCTATGGCATTGCTTTCTATTTCCGTGGAGTTCATCCTAAGCAGGCGCGATTCTATCTCCGAGACCGCCTCTGCTATGGTTTCCAGCGGTATCGTCCGCTTCTCGCATGATTTCAGCATGCCGACTCTCAGCTTTTCACGGTTGTAAGGCTCGCGGGAGCCATCTTTCTTTATTACCGTCATGCTGATTTCCGGCTTCTCGTACGTCGTGAACCTCTTCTCGCACTTTCCACATTCCCTTCTCCTGCGCGTTAACGACTCGGCGTCACGTTTGTCCGTGACTTTCGTCTCCTCGTGACCGCAAAAAGGGCATCTCATGCTTGCACCAATATGTTGTATCTGACAGGCTTCCAACCACAACAGGTTGTAGCAGAATGATAACTATTTACATATCCTTTAATAACGTTTTCTATTCTTTGGAAGTGATTATTCAAAAGCGAAGTTCCTTGCCAGTAACGTCAGCACTTTTCACTTTCTCCGACCTTGGCTAAGCGGTATATAGCCTAAAAAGAAAGCATCCAACGAGGTGAAAGACATGGACGTTGTGAAAGTTCCCGTGGCCCAGCTAAATGAAGATTCGCTCTGGTTTTTAACGAGGCCGAGCGTGCGCGAGCACAGGAAAATCGTGCTCGTTTCGGGTGATGAGGCGTGAAAGCGGCGAATAATATGGGACATGCACTTGCGAAGCGAGGGGTATTGGGATACGACGCATCAAAGGATGCGGGGTATGGTGATGAAACGTGAAAACAAAGCATAATTGCGGCAACGGTTTCAGGGGCGCCATATTACAAGTCAAAGCAGTTAAATTCTGCGGTCTGTGCGGCTATGAATTCCTGAGATGATTCCATGAAGGAACTGGGCACCCACCGGTGCGGTTCGGGCTTCACCGGCTACGTTATTTACACCAGAGGCTCTAAGCTCTGCGGGATTTGCAGGAAGAAGTACGGGTGACGATTATGCTGACGGGGGGCGAAATAGCTTTAAATGGTTGGTAAGATTAATCTTACTGTGATAAAATGGACGTGGCAATGACCAAAATGAGTTCCAAAGGGCAGATAGTGATACCGGCCGAAATGCGGCAGGACATGAAAGAAGGGGAGAAAATGCTCATAATTAAAGACGGCGACAGGATGATTCTTAGAAAAGCCTGCGATGCCAAGAATTTTAGAGAAGACTTAATCTTCGCCAAAAGAACCGAAGACGCACTGCGGAAATACGAGAAGGGTCTGTTCGTGAAAAAAGAAAAGAATGGATTTGTCAGGGAATTAAAGAAATGGTGACGATTTCTTACAGCGCAGAATTCCAGAAAATAATTGAAAAGATGAAAGACTCGCCGCAAAAATTGCGAGTAAAGAAGCTGATTATGAAAATAATCGGAAATCCCGATGTCGGGAAACCAATGATGTATTCCAGAAAAGGCACGAGGGAGGTATATGCCGGTTCCTACAGATTGTCATATATCTATTTCGCAGAGAAAGACGAGATAGTATTTCTGGATTTATATCACAAGGACGAGCAGTGAAACAAAAGGCAATTATGCAGGGAAACGTCAGTTAAACGGTTCCGTAGAAACCCTATGAATAGGAGGTAATTCCATACCTCTGTGCTTGTCAGACAGGGCAAAGGCATGAAGGACCGAATGGTTTCTCTTCCTTGCTCTATATCTGAGGAATTGCAGTTATTTCTCACCCAAGACAATTTTCCTTTTGTCTTCCGCTCCGAGAGAGGCGGAAAACTTCATTCACGAACAATCCAGCAGATAGTAAAGAGTGCGTCAAAGAAGGCAGACATAAGGAAATGTATTCATCCGCATACACTGCGCCACTCTTATGCAACGCACCTACTGGAACAAGGCACGGATTTGCGCATAATCCAGCGTTTGCTGGGACATGCGGACATAAAGACGACGCAGCTTTACACACGGGTATCGACAGCTCTGATAAAGAACGTGAAAAGTCCTCTGGACACGCTGGAATTATACATAACACCCCAGCAGGGGGCAAAAAGCGAACAAAATTAGATAAAATCACTAGTTATATTCAATTGTCGGCACTATTTATTATTAGGGGGTCGGCTCGCTCTATTATCTTTTTTATCTCCCTTACTTTGAAGTGCATACGGTTCAAACATTAGAATATAAGTGTCTTCTTTACTTGTAGGACAATGTTCAGCTCCTTTAGGGATTACTGCCATTTCACCTTCACCTAAGGTTATATTTGAATAAGGAGGTTTCATTTGAATAGTCATTCTTCCTCTAATTACATAAAATAATTCATCTTCATTTGTATGTTGATGCCAATGATAATCTCCTCTAACTAACGCCATTCTAACAACTTGACCATTGACCTTTGCTACATCTATTGGATAATACGGTCTTCCATCAATTTCTTTAATTTTATCTTTAATATTGATTACAGGAATCATAATTTTACAATACATTAAATTCTTTATAAATTTATCTCTAAATTTTTGTGCCTCTCGCCGACCCCCATTTTTTACTCTAGTGCCGACAACTTTGAGTTTTCACTTTGTGACGTTGCACTAAAACTCAACCCTTCCAAGTATTCAGGGGAATATAACAGCGATTAAGCCTCCGCTCCGTTGCACTCCGCTACGCCCTCGCAATTATTCTATTATATTTTATCTTGTTGCTCGGGGAAATTTTCCTAACGGAAAACTTCTCTTAACCGCATACGTTATGCGAAATTGCTTCGTTTATAATTATTGGTGTATTCTCTCCCTCGCTTATTTTATTTTTTCTTGCCATGAGAATCTCCCCATAACTTCGTAATCCAAGAATAAACTAAAATTATCAATCCGATTAGTAGTACGGCATAGAGAACATTTAGAAAATTCCAATAACCAAAATAACCCCAGTTCCCCATCATTCCTGAGCCCATCATAATATTCATCATGCCTCCGCCCATCATTCCATAGCCGGCATAAATGTTGTTATTGCAATAGAGATGCAAACAGACGCCGAAGGCCTCATTCACATGGTCAATACCCTTACTTTCTACACAAAGCTGTTAGTGATTATGGTTGTATTCTCCGGATAGAATGAGCACTCTGGCTTCCTTGGCGTTACGAGACTGTACATACTCATCTACCTCCGTGTAGACTGCATTGCCGGTCACGCTTAAGGAAATATAACCATCTTTATTCATCAATCCCCGGAACAAGCCCCGCCCGCAAGTGCAGGCATAGAATTTTTTGAAACTGGAAGAAGAGCCTAAACAGTACGCATAATTGTGCACTCCACCGGGAACCATCTCGCTTGCCCCGGCTTTTTTCCACGTCGCCCCGCCGTCGTTTGTTTCCACGACGTTTTCCCCATGATGTCCAACCACAAGATGGTCTGGATTTTTAGGGTCAATCAAAATATTTTCATAATTCGGCAGATGACCGAAATTATACAACCACCCCAAAAAGTCTTCTTCCTTCTCTCCGCCTTCATAATTTCGAATTCCTGCCGTAAGCTCTTTCCACGTCACTCCGCCATCCTTGCTTTGAAAAATTCCCCCATATTTTCCTGATATCTGTTCTTCTGAAGAAAGTTGCCCAAAAAAAGTATTGGAAGATGCAACGATTACATTAGGGTCCGTCAAAGACATTGCTAGGCGGTAGGTGTACTTGAGCTTATCGGTTCCCAACGCTGTAAAGTGGCTACCGCCGTCAACGCTCTTGAATACTCCACTACCTAACGCGGAGGCATATACTATACGCGAATCATTGGGATGGAAGATGATGGAATACACTGCAAAATTGCCAATCCCCTGCGCTCTGGTCCAACTATCCCCTCCATCATGTGATTCCCAGAGTCCCTCACCAGGAGGCGTTTCTGCAACTTGTGATGCAATTCCAGCCATGATATGATTGTTATCACCGGGATCAACCGCCAGTGATTTGATAAAGCTTTGTTCATTTCTACCCGGTCGACTTTTGTCCGTGAATGTGCTTCCCTCTTTGGAAACGCGGCCAACTGCAAATCTATCCCCACCAATGTATACCCGAGCAAAGTCATGGGGATCTGGCTGCAGCGTAAGCACGGAATAATCAGCCGCGATGCGGCGGTATCCTTTCCCGCCATTTTTAGACCAATAAACGCCGAGGCGATCCCATGTTCCTACGTATATTTCATTTTCATCTGCCGGATTCACGTGCACTTCACGTGTCGCAACGGATATCATTCCTTTGTTCAATTCCTCAAATGTGTTTCCCTTATCCGAAGAGACATACACGCCATTGCCTCCGGCACCGACATAAATTTTGGAATTAATATTTACAATTTCCCCGATCCAGTCTGAAGGCAGGCCCTGCGATGCCATTTCCTTAAATGAAATGCCATCGTTCGAAATCCAAAGCTTTGGAGTAGGATTCCATGTTCCCACATAGAGTGCGGTGCCGTCTGTTGATAGACCAGTAACCTGCTCCAACCCCGGCACTTTTTCCCAGGATAATCCGTCTGAAGCCAGTTTATACAACTCACCCCCCATGCGAACATTAAATTGCAGCAGAGAACCAAGTAAGTAAAGATTATTGTTGAATTTCACTAAACGGGCAGTTTTTAGGTCATCGAGACCGTTGTTGAACGGTGCCCAACTTTTACCCTTGTCTGATGAGACAAGAACACCGCCTTCCTGCGTGGCAAGATACATTTTGGAATTAAAGAAAAATATGTGATTGAAATCGTAATGTTTCTCGAAGATGAAACGTTTTTCCCAGTGTTCTCCTTCATCTGTGGAAACAATTAACATACTGGTTTGGTCGTGTGTATGCCCGGGTACGTACAATGTCTCCGGGTTTTCCGGGTCGAACGCCAGAGTATGCGAGTTGAAAATCGGGGAGCCAACGTCCCGAGTGACACTATTGCACAAACCACTCCAACTAACTCCTTTATCGGTTGTTTTTGCCACGCAGGCAATCATTTCCGGAACGTAAACAATATTTGCATTGCTTGGGTCGGCAACTATGTCAAAGGCGCGGATTTCGGGAATGCCGTATCCAACTGCAATTTGTTTCCACGAATCGTCCTGTTGAAGTTCATAAATTCCCCCCGAATACAAAGATGCCCAAACGGCTCCTTGGCGAGGAACCATTCTAATTACTGTTCCGCCAAGCGGCCCGGATGTTTGTATCCACCCTGATGAATCTTCATCCGGCGGAAGGCCGAATCCGACATCATTTTTGTCTTCAGCTATATTTCCGCCGGAACTGTCTTGCTCATAAAACTGGTTTGGGTCAATCTGCTCTTTTTCCGACTGAACATATCTTACGGCTAAAACAATAGCTATCAATAAAATTCCGATTAAAACTCCTGATGTAATCACTCTCTTTTTCATAATAGTATATAATAGTGACTGATTATAAAAATCTATCAAGATGATACGTCCCTTCCGCACCACGCCAGCACGCCGCTCCAGCAGTGGGCTCGGAAAAATTACTCAGCAGAACGGGCGTTGACTCAAGCTTATAAACATAGCGATATTGTAAATTTAAGAAAAGATGCATGATAATGGCGTACAAAGGAAATTTCAATGTTAAAGGGCGCCATGCTAACGGCGCTATAGTCTACGATGTTACTATTTCTGGCATCAATTCTCAGCCTTCACCATATTCGTATTCAGGGCTGTCAAAACAAGACCTTCTGCATGAGGCGCACCTTCATCCGGGGTTCAGGTTAACCTACAGCGGCACTGTGGGTGGCGTATTAGACGAACTAAGAAAGGCAATTTCGCACTAAAGGATAATTAGAACATTATTTCACCTCGCCAGCAACATTATCGCCGCCACGCCCACGACGATAATATAAACTTTCTTCGCCCACTCGTCGCCCTTCTTGAGCGCGTGTTCAACGCCCAAGTGCGAGCCGAGCGCGTTGCCGCCGAGCAGCGCCAGTCCGAACGGCCAGTTGATTATCCCGTTGGCACCGAAAACGGCTATTGAAACAAAAAGAGTGGCTAACCCTATGACCGAGCGCGTGCCTGCGCTTTCAAGGAAAGTCTTGCCGAAGAAATGCAGCAATACGTACGTGGCGAAAAGCGCGAATATGCCGGCGAAGAACGCGCTGGCGAAGCCGACGAAGAAGAATGCCGCGTAGCCCGCATAGCGCATGTTCCTTCGTGGCGCCGCATGCTTCGCAGCTTCTTTTTTCCGTATGGTGAGGAAAAGCATGACTAATAGAGCAACGCCCACCAGTTTCTCCACGGCAACGTTGGGTATCGCCAAAAAAGTCGTCGAGCCGATGTAAGAGCCGACCAGAGCGAAAAGCGCCGCGCGCATCACCACGCCATAATCTACGAGTCCCGCGCGATGGAATCGCCGTATTTTCATCATCACGCCGAGAACGCCGACCTTGTGCGTAGCTACCGCGACTTGCGGCGGCAATCCGAGAAACATCAGCGCCGGCAAAGAGATTAAGCCGCCCCCGCCTGAAGCCGCGCCTATGAAGCTTGCAACAATGCCGACGAGGAACGTGGCAAGGAGTTCTGCAAACATACCAATGCATATGGAAATGGAAAGTATAAATTTGAGTTAATCTACGCCAAAGAAACCGTATATCTTGACACAGGCCCGTGTGCATACCGTTTCCTGCTGCCTGCTGCCACCCCGAGAAAACCAACGAATGGCGCAAGGAGCTTGCCAAACCCGTTTACATACGGATTCCTGCTGCCTGCCGGATTGTCTAATAACTCGTACATACCCGCGATTTGCGTATCTAACTCGTCCGGCCTCAAACCATTACGGGACGAGATTCCTATATGATTTCCGTACCTGCCCAGCGTGCCTATCGTAAGAGAGTAGGCATATCCGCCGCTATAATAGCCCCTGACGCGTACGCGCGCTCCTAAATGAGGCGCTAACTTTTTTCTCACTTCCTTCACGGGCATGGGGTTCTCGGTGTCCAGAATGTTCGGTGAGCATATCATATTTAATAAATATCACTCAAACTATTTAAATGATGCCGTCAAAAGAAAAGATAACGGAAGCCCTGAAGAACGTCACCGACCCGGAAATAGGCATAAACATCGTGGATTTGGGGCTCGTCTATTACATGGAGATATCCGACAATGGCGCGGTCAGAATAGAGATGACCATGACATCGCCGATGTGCCCTGCAGCGAACGAGATAATAGAAAACACGAAAACTTTCGCCAAAGGCGTGGACGGCGTAACTTCCGTGGAAATCGTCTTGGTCTGGGACCCGCCTTGGGGCATGGAGCGCATGACAGAAGAAGGCAAAGCATTGCTGGCTTTCATGTGATTTTCAAGTAAACTACCCGCTGGTGAAGGACGCACCGCTGTGCGTCCAATCGCTTCGGCGGCTTTCAGTATGCGGGGCATAAAAGGACTTCTCGTTCGTGATTTTCGGCGGGGCGGATTCGTTTTAGGCTTTACTTATCGTCATACGAGAGGAATGATATACAAACATGCCTTTATCGCTTGCGTCGGCGGCTTCAGATGTGCGGGCTGTAACTTTACGCCTTACTTCTTTTCCTTCATCATGCACTTGTTCTCAACGACAAAAATACCCTCGCGTTCCAGAAGTATCCGCGCCTGTTCATTCTCTATGCCGAGCTGCATCCAGAAAACAAGAGGCTTGCCGCATTTTTGTTTCGTCGCCACCGCTTCTCGCGCTATCGCCATGACCTCCGAAGAAGGGCGGAAAACATCCACGATGTCCGCCGGAGGGGCGGCACTCAGCGACGGGTAGCATTTTTCCCCCAGAATCTCCGTCGCCGCGGGATTTATCGGAATTATCCTGTATCCACGCTCCTTGAGGTACTTGGACACCTTGTGACTGTCTTTCGCCGGGTCGCGCGACGCGCCCACGATTGCCACGCTCTTCATCTGCCCGTCCATGCAGGAATTTCGCCGCGAAACTATAAAAGCCGCCATCCACAAAGCGTATCATGCACATCTCAGAACGCGAGCAGGAGCTGCCCGAAGCGATGATAGAGAAGCTGATAAAGGTCGCGTCTGAAGACAAACGTATAATCTCACTGGGCGCAGGCGAGCCGGATTTCCCTGCACCGCCTGCTGTCGTCGCTTATGCGCGGAAGATGATGGCAAAAGCCAATCATTACTCGCCACCTGCCGGACGGAAAGATTTGCGCGAGGCGCTGACGAAAAAAGTAGCGAAAGAGAACGGCATAAAATGCTCGCCTGAGCAGGTCGTAGTCACGAACGGCAGCCAGGAAGCGCTGATGCTCGCAGCCGCCTCAACGCTGGACGCGACGGAGCAAGTTATCATTCCAAGCCCCGCGTTTCTCGGATACACGCCGATGTTCGAACTTCTGGACATATTTCCCGTTTTCTCAAAGCTGGACGAGGAATTCTTGCCTGATATTGATGATATGCGCAAAAAAATAACCAAGAAAACGAAAGCCATTCTCATCTGCACGCCGTCCAACCCGACCGGTGCGGTTTATCCACGAAAGACACTGGAAGAGCTCGCGGACATCGCCATTGAAAATGACCTCATGGTCTTCAGCGACGAGGCTTATGAGAAGATAACCTACGGCGCAAAGCACATCTCCATAGCATCGTTGAACGGCATGGCAGAACACGCCGTTACATTTCAGAGCTTCTCGAAAAGCTACGCGATGTGCGGCTACCGCCTTGGATACGCCATCGCACCGCCAAAGCTCGCCGCGGCAATGCGCAAAATCCACGTCTATTCTACAATTTCTGCGCCGACAATATCGCAAATGGTGGGCGCGAAAGCGCTGACGCAGAGCGCCTACACGAAAAAAATGGTGAAAGAGTATGACAAGCGGAGAAGAACGATAGTGTCAAGACTCAACGAGATAGGATTGGAAACCCGGATGCCGCAGGGGGCTTTCTATACATTCTCTAAGATGCATGGCGATGACCGGAAATTCGCCGTGAAACTCTTAAAAAAAGAAAAAGTAGCCGTCGTTCCAGGAAGCGAATTCGGGCAGGGCGGGGAAGGACATATACGCTGCTCCTATGCCACATCTTACGAAAAGATAGAGAAAGCGATGGATAGGATTGAGCGGTTTCTGAATAGAAGATAGACATTATGGTAGTGTTCAATAAGTTTGAGAATCCTTCGCAATTGTCGTTATGATTTCCTAATAGCGTATCCGATGCCAAGCGTAACAAAATATCCTAAAAAGAAGAGTACCATAGAGCCCAAGAAGCTGGCATTGTAACCGTTGTATATGAAGCCTGTTGTAACCCCTAATGCCACTGCAAAACTTTCAAATATTCCGAACTCTTTTGTCAGATTGCCCATTATGCCGTATGCCACTCCCGTTAAAACTATATGTAAAGGGGACGAATACAGATACGAAGAACCAAACCCTATGGTAAACGCAATAATAATAATGATTACTGCACGAAATGTCGCACCCATAAAATTATTTATCACAGGGAACGTATTAATTCTCATGTTCAATTACGAATACTGGGGATTCGGCACTTACAACGCCGCCGTAAACATGGCGCTGGAAGAAGCAATGCTTCTCCGCGCCAAAAAGAAAGCGGCAATAAGATTTTATGACTTCGCCCGAGACAGCGTCGTTCTCGGCTATGCCCAGTCTACGGACGCCCTGAAAAAGCGCGACGCGGACGTGGTGCGACGCGTCACCGGCGGCTCGCACGTGCAGACCGGGAAAAACATACTCGCATATTCAATAGCAGTTCCCCGCGACGGCTCTTTTCGTGGTTACGAAGATATGCGCGCATACTACGCCGAAAAAATAAGGGCGGCTGTGGAAAATATGGGAATAGATGATGTCACGGCAGATAACCACGCGTCGTCCATCAACATAGGCGACAAAGTGGTCGCCGGGCATGCGATGTTCTGGGGAGTGGAAAGCGCGCTTATTCACGGGCTTATTCTAATCGAGCCTTATCAGATGGAGAAGCTTGCCGCGCGCATAGCGTTGGGCAAAAGAAAGATAGGCACTAAGACGTATAGCGAATACGACGCTCTGAAAAATGCGCCCACTGTAGCCGGAGAAACGGACGCTGCAAAAAATGCTCCGCAGAGAAACAATGCCGTCAAGAACATTATGGCGGAACGGATTCTGGCAGAGTTGGCAGGAGGGAAGCATGCAAACGAGCCAATAAACGAAAAAACTGTGGCAAAGGCGATGCCGCTGCTCGCGAAAAGATACGGGAACGATGCATGGACGGAGGAACGCAGCCCTTCTTTCACATCGGAAGACGTGGAAGAGATTCCGGGAGAAGAGCTAAACGGCGGCCTGAAAAAGAAGCTCGGATACTGCATGTATCTTCAAGTTAACGATCGTAATTTCAGGAGGATGGCGTCAAATGACTGATGTCTCCTTCAAAACAGCGTACGACCAGCCCATACACGTAGAGGTCAGAATGGACAACAGGCGCATAACGGCCGCTTCAATCACCGGAAGCTTCCATATGTCGCCGCCTGAAGCCGTGACGGAGATAGAAAAGGCACTCGTCGGGGCATCGCCGGAAGACGGCGCCCTCCGGATAGCGGCCAAAGTCGGCGCTGCGATGAAAAAAACGGGCGCGGATTGCGCCGGATTTTCTGCAGGCGATCTGGTCAAGGCAGTAATGAAGGTGATGTCATGAAATGGCGTGTTATTGATTGTGAGATTCATACCGCCGCGATGAACATGGCGATTGACGAATCCATCGTTGAGAGCGTGGCTTCGGACGGAATGCCTGTGCTGCGGTTTTACGAGTGGAACCCGCAGGCGGTGTCTATCGGACACTGCCAGAAAGTCCGTGAAGCGCTGAATATGCGGGAATGCCGTGCCGAAGGCGCGGACGTCGTGAGAAGGATAACAGGCGGCGGGGCGGCATATCACGAAGAGGGCGTGTCATTCAGTGCGATAGCACCGTCCTATCTTTTTTCGGCGTATCTTGAAAGCTGTATGAGGGAAGCATCTCTCACGCTCGTGCGTGCCTTAGCTACCATGAACGTGAAAGTTGAGTTCGAGCCTCCTGACAGGATAACAGAGGGCGGGAAGCGAGTGGCGTGGCTCTCGTCCACGCTTGTCAAAAACGTGGCACTTGTACAATGCTTCATATTCACCGGTACCCGGAAAAACATGTTCCTGCGGGGCGCCGTGGGAAAAGAGGAAACGTCTTTCGTTGCGGCCGAGAAAAAAAACGTGGAAGAGTCAATTATCCGCGCATTCTGCGAAGGCGACTGCAAGCCCAGTGCGCTTACTCGGAGCGAAAAAAGCCGGGTCGCAATGCTGTGCGGCAAATATTCCGGTGACGAATGGACTTATTTGAGATGATTCCGTGAAAAATCGTCATAGGAATGCTTAGTTTAATGTTACGATATTCAGTCGTCGTTATAAATATCTTCAGGCTAATTCAAGCAAAGCTTTCCCGAATTTCTCAAAGCATGATATGGCATCGCCTCGCGAAGCGAGAAATAGTCAAATATAATATGGGATACGACGCGATGGGAACCGACGCACAGCGGTGCGTCAATTCACTCCGAGAATGCGGGGTATGGATACAGATTCACGAATGAAATGAGTGAAGGGTATTGGCATCCTTTGCAGAAAAGCCCGAAGTTGTTTATCGGCAGACAGGCGTTCCTGTGAACGTGTCCGATATTCCACCACAATTCGTCGTGACGACGAGGCGCGAGAAAGCCGCCGGGCAAGAAGAGAAATTCGTCTGCGGAATAGCCAGAGTGATTATGCCACCTGCATTGACGCCCGTGATGGGCGTGGAAGATGCCGTGAAGTTTGCGCCTGTAGTATTATATAACTGGGCGCTCAATATCGTAAGCCCGTCAATCTGCCCGTTGTTACGGACGATTGCCCTGGCAGCCGAACCGAAACCGGTTGTCCCTGTTATGAAGAGATTGTCTATCGCTATGGACGCGCCTGAGCAGTCTAAAGCAGTGTTAGTCCTGTTGGTCGTCGCCGTCGTGGAGGCTCTTATCGTGGAAGTGAACCAACCCGATGCTAAAGAGGCTATAGCCACGGTTATGGCGATGAGAAGGATGGATGCGAGCAACGGAGATATTCCTTTCATATCATCACCTGCATGTCGGTATTCCTGTGAACGTGTCCGATATTCCACCACAGTTAGTCGTGACGACTAGTGATGCGAACGACGCGGGGCATGCCACAAAAGTACCCGGAACGAAAGATAACGTAACGATACTTCCCTGATTGACGCTTACGACAGGCAATCCTGTGGCCGAAAAGTTACCGCCTGTCGTGTTGTATGCCTGCGCGCCCACTATGGTCATTCCATCAATCTGCCCGTTGTTGCGGACGACTGCCTTTATCGCCGCTGATGTCGTACCCGTAATATAAATGCTATCCACGGAAACCGAGGCACCCGAGCAGTCTAACGCTGTATTGGTCCTGTTAGTTGTTGCAGTCGTGGCGGCTCTTATCGTCGATGTAAACCATCCTGAAGCGAGGGAAGCCACTGCCACGGTAATGGCGATGAGAAGAATGGACGCAAGAAGAGGTGATATGCCTTTCATATCTATTATTAAGGAGCATCACAGTATATATAGATTCTAATGATGTGGCGCAGCAATTAAACAATATAATAATTATACGAACCCAGATGATGTATGACTATGAATTATCCTTCTTCCACTCTCGGAGCGAGAATGAACGAAAGTTCGACTTTGTCCGGCACCGAGAAAGAAAGTTTCATCGGATATTCGGACGCAAGAGAAACCCGTGCCCTGTCGGAAAGCTTGCGCGCCTTGAGCATCTTTTTCATGTAATCAATGGAATAACGCGCCCTTACCGGCTCTGAAACTTTCACGATTTCCAGCGATGCACTGGGCAGCATCTCCAGCCGCGTTGAAGACGAATCTCCTTCCGAGTGAAGGATAAACATGTCCTTCCTTACCGTGAAGACTATCGAATCGCCCACCAGCTCTGCGTCCTCCACGCCGTTTGCCAACGCCTCCGAATCAACGGCAAACGCCGTTGTGAAGCCGGATTCGAGCTTCACAAGGTCCGGCGTCTCCTCGCGGGAAACAGCTATGACGGGAAGCGTGAAGTGCCTTGATGAGTCCCCATGGAAGCTTATCAATATTCCGCTACCGTCCGCTGACATGGCAAGGCGCTCGTTTTTCGCCCGGCGTAGTATGTTCATGAAATTTCCCATGTTGACGCCAAGCCTTGCATCTTCCGTGAACTCGTATTTTTCAAAGGCATTCCTAGATATAAAATAATCCACTACTGCCACGACCGCCCTGTCTGAAGCGACGAGACGGATGCCGTCCTTCCCTATTATGAGTTCTCCTTCATCTATGAGCTCTGCTACGGCTTCCAGACTGTCCTTTAATAACCGCGCGTCCACCATCTCAGCCTTGAACATTATACATTCCCCATTACCTTTCTATATAACTCCATATCAAGCTTTGACATGTCCTGCGTTAACTCGGCCCTCAGGTCGTAACCCGTTTCCAACGGAAGGACACGGGCTATTATTCGCACGACATCCCCAAACTCTGCGGGCTGCTCGGTTGTTACTTCAACTTTCGCAGAGCCATCGTCTATCACCACCGTGTCCTCGGCACGATCTATCACACGCCCGAGAATCCTGACGCGTATGTCACTGTCCGGCGCTATTTCGGATATTTTTCTGGGAACCGCCGGGGCGCGCTTGAACTGAAAAGAATCCATACTGTAGAAATGACGTGAATTTATTTATAGTTAACCAAGGAAATAAACAGGACATTATGTCCTTGGTTTACTATATGTGAAACAAGCAGTAATATCGGTATTATTTGCTTGTTTCACTAGGTGCAGGCACATTAGACTCGTGTATGAGCAACGTAGGCGCGTTCGGCACCTTCCGTGTCATTTTTTCTGCCCGCGCTATCATGACCGAACCACAACGCGGGCAGGGGCAGTAATCGTAGCCGAGTTTTTCGGCTTTCCCGCGTCTTTCACAAATAACGTCGGCTTCAAACATAAAACACTCCCGGGAAAAATTAAAGGGTGAAAAAAGAAAATCACTCCTCGTCTTCACTGTCTTCACTGTCCTCGTCTTCGTTTTCGTCATCCTCGTCAGCGTCTTCGTCGTCATTATACGCCATCAACGTCACCTCGCTTCAGACTATTGAGTCTTTAGTCATAGAATAAATATTTAAACACATTACGGACGGGAAAGCTTTTCCGTGCCGGCGCAATAACACTGTATGATACCTGACGAGTTGTTCTTTGCCGTGCTTGCGCTCGCCGCAGCCGCCGTTATATTATATCTTCTTGAACGAAGCCGCGCTGCCTCGCTAAGCGCGTCGCTGTCGGATTCGCGCTTCCAGAACCGCAGCCTTTCCGTGAAATACGGGAAGATGAGCGAGCAGTTCTTTCCCTTTCTCGGCTCGTACCCGTACGACCGCCAGAACTTCCGCTTCATCGGCTCCCCGATAGACGGCGTCCAGTTTGAGAAAGACCGCATAGTCTTCGTCGAGTTCAAGACCAGCGAATCAACTATGTCGGAAACGCAGAAAAGAATAAAGGAGCTTGTAAAGGGCGGCAGAATCGAATTTCGCGAGATACGGATAAAATGATTCTCTGCGCGGAAAACCGGATGGCATGGCGTAAAAATACAATGCCTTGCTGCGAATAGTCGGAGGTCTCAAAGAATTTTTACAAAGTTCTGGGACGTTACGCGCACGATTCTGGCGGGCTCGTCTTCGTCTTTACTTATGTATCGTTTCGTTGCGAAGTGCGCTAACCAGCCATTATCTTTTGCGTCGCTTTCGGTATGCAGGTTGGTAAAAACGGCATCTCGCCCGATGACCAAACTATCGTAATTTCCATTCAAACTCTTGCGACAAAGGGAATTGAACGGGCAATTTATCCGCTATAGTTCTTACGAGCTGATATTGTTTATATGGGAAAACAGGTATTTGGCTTTCAAGCGGTCTGCGTTTATAAGTGGCTAATATAGACCACTCACCATGAGATTTAAGCTCGTTCTCATACAAATCTATAATTCGTTGTCTCTCATCCGGTGTGACAGAACCTTTTACTAGCACAGTCCTTGCGTGCTCACCCCAATAACGTTTTTCATCGGCATCTCCTCTTCCATTTTCCCCATGAGCTCCACATCCTTCATAAATTATCCCTTTTTCTGATAGTAACGCTATCTGTGATTGAAGACCGTTAGGCCGGGTTGCTATAACCACAGGCGTTTGATTTAGAGTAAATCCCATCGGAGAGACTCCCATGAATGCTTTATATGTAGTTCCTGGGTAACTCCTCTCAATAAAATCTATAGCTTCAGGAGAAAGGTAATCTGTCACATCAGTTACAAAGTCGTCGGACACAGGATACCCAGGCATTAATATGGACGTCGGTTTTCGGCTTGTGTTATACGGCACATTAAGCGGCAAAGGCAACTGAGAATTTAATTGCGGGGCTTGTAGCTCCGTATGTTGTTCTGCTCCTAACACAGGGGCTGCTACAGGTTTTATTAATACTCCTCTTGGTTTTCTGAATAGTCCAATTACCATGAGTTTATGTACACTTCCACACTATTTAAGCTTTTCTATTATTCACTATCTAATAGTAATAACTATTTATACGCCCTTTCTGCATTTGCCGCCTTATTCTATCATTTTACTGCCCGCTTCAAACACGCCTCAATGAATCCGAGAAAGAGAGGCGCCGGGCTTTCCAGCCGCGATTTGAATTCGGGATGCGCCTGCGTGCCGACAAAGAAAGGATGATTGGGCAGCTCCATGAATTCCATGAGCTTCACGCCGCTTTCGGTCACGTGGAAACCGGGGAACACCATTCCTGCTTTCTCCAGTTTCTCTATGTAAGCGGGGTTCACCTCAAACCTGTGGCGATGGCGCTCCAGCACGATGTGCTCTCCTTTGGTCTTTCCCATCCTTGATTTTTCCAGCTTCCTTGAAGCCGCAGTGTCCGCTGCCAGCCGCCCCGTCTTCCTGTAAAGGTCAAAAATCTTTGACGGCCTTAACGTTGCGCCGTAGCTGCCGAGCCTCATCGTCGCGCCGTAGCGCGATGTCGCGAGTATCGCTTTCTGCTCCGGCAATATGTCTATTACCGGGTCGCTGCACGACGGCGCGACTTCCGTCGTATTCGCATCCATGTTGCACACGTTTCTGGCGTATTCAACGACTGCCAGCTGCATGCCGTAGCACAGACCAAGATAAGGGATGTTATTCTTTCGCGCATATTCTATGGCGTTTATTTTTCCTTCCACGCCCGACGAGCCGAAGCCGCCGGGTATTATTATGCCGCCATAATCGTTAAGCACGATTAGATTATTCTTGTTTTCCATTTTCTTGGAGTCTATCCATTGTATTCTGACGCCCGTGCCGGCGTTGGCGCCGGCGTGATCCAGCGACTGGTTTACAGAAATGTAAGAATCTGACAGGTTGTAATTTCCTATATCCACGTATTTGCCCACTATCGCAACGTCCACGAGCTTCTTAGGGGAAATTATGCCATCCACGAGCTTCCTCCATTCTGCCCAATCGCCTTTCGCCTTCGGCGTTACACAGAGCCGCTTCATGAGCTTCTCGCCCAGCTTCTCCTTCTCAAAGTTCAGCGGCACTTCGTAAATGCTTCTCACGTCGGGCGCGGCTATTATGTTTTCCGCCGGTATGTTCGCATAAAGCCCTATCTTCTTCTTCCTTACGTCATCTACGGGTTCCGTAGAGCGGCACAGTACAAAGTCCACGTATATGCCGTTCTCATTGAGCATGCGTATAGCTTGCTGCGTCGGCTTGGATTTCATCTCCCCGATGTTCGGCGGCACCGGCATATAGCTGACAAGGACGTGCGCCACGTTTTCCCGCCCGAGCTCCACTTCCATGCTCTTGGCGGCGAAAAGGAACGGTATGTTTTCGTAGTCTCCCGCGGTCCCGCCTATCTCCACGACCACGAAATCATAGCCTTTAGCTGCGTCGTATATGCGGCGCTTTATCTCATCGGGAATATGCGGGATGAACTGGACGGTCTCGCCTAAATATTCGCCATTTCTTTCCCTGTCTATCACCGCCTTGTAAACCTGCCCGGTTGTTATATTATTCTTCTTCGGAATGGTCTGGTTCAGAAACCGCTCATAGTTGCCAAGGTCCTGGTCTATTTCCCCGCCGTCGTCCGTGACCCACACTTCCCCGTGCTCTGTCGGGCGCAGCGTGCCTGCGTCGTAGTTTATGTAAGGGTCTATCTTCACCGCCGTAACCGAGAACCCGCGTTCCTTGAGAATCTTTGCGATGGACGCCGTCGCGATGCCCTTGCCTACTCCAGAAATAACTCCGCCTGTTACAATTATGTACTTTGTCTGCGACACTATCCCATTGAACGCAAAAGTATAAAAGCGTTGCACGAATTGCCGGAATCGCGGATTACAATTGACGGAATTCCGTCCAAAAAGCCGCGGCGCGCCGTGATAAAATCAGATTATCTTCACCATGTTAAGAGTGCTGCACAGCGGGCATTTAAGCGTCTTGTACGAGCACTCAAAACTGCAGGCATCGCATTTCCAAGCTTCCAGATGCACTTTGTTATACTTCGATTTTTTCTTTATCATCTTATCTGCCACTTTATCACCGAGGAAGAACCCAACATACACTATATCGTTCCCGATATTTAAAGGCGCTTAACCATTTCATAAAATGGCATTTTTAACGCACAATCCGGATGAACTAATTTATACATTTCCGGGACTTGGACGCCTTTTTACGTAACTGTTTGCCCCACATATACTCTGCTCTAAAACGTTCCGCACCTTTCCCTTTGGCAATTGCATTATCCCCAACTAAATAAATAAAATCTCTTTCATAAGTCCTCTTATCCCTGATAGATTTTCTCAATTCTGCGACTAAACCACTTGCCATGCAATCAGGATAAACTTAGCCTTTATAACATTTCCTATGTATTGCCTGCTTCGCAAACTATTTTTATTTCACGGTCGCCAATTAGCGGCTATTAAAATATTGCACGCAAATTATTTCCGTGAACATAAAAATAATCGGCGCAGGGCCGGGCGGGCTTGTTACGGGACTGAAACTGCTGGAGGCCGGATTTGAGCCGGAAATTATAGAGAAGCAGGAAGAAATCGTGAGCACGCTGTGCGCCGAAGGGCTGAGCAAAGAGACGCTGTCGCGCGTTCCTTTCGGGCCGTGGGACTCCTGCGCCGCGCATTCCTTTGACAAAGCCACGTTCATTTTCCCGTCCGGGCAGAAGGCTTACGTGAAAAAGCCGTGCTATACGATGGACAGGACGCCGTGGTTCAGGGCGATGGCGAAAAAGTTTGAAGCAAAAGGCGGCACGCTGACGCTCGGGAAAAATGTGGACGAGAAAGCGTTGCGAGAACTGAAATATGACGTTCTCGTTGATGCAACGGGGCCGCTGTCATGGATCGCGCGCAAAATCGTCGGCAACACGATGAAGATAAAGCCAGGCGTCCAGTACCGGATGCGCATTGACTATGACTACGACGGCATGGAATTCTTCCTTGACAAGCGCTACAGCGACGAGTATAGCTGGATATTCATGAAAGGCGAGACCGCGAACGTCGGCCTTTTGGGAAGCATAAAACAGCTGGACGCCTTCATAAAAGAGAAGAAAATAAAAGGCGAGATAATCAAGAAAGAAGCTTACAACATACCGTTCTTCGGCACGCGGTATCAGAAAGGGAACGTTCTCCTCATGGGGGACGCCGCCGGCATAACGAATCCGCTCACGAAAGGCGGCATGGCATGCTGTATCTTCGCATCGGAAGTCCTCGTGGATTGTATAAAGAGAGGCAAACCAGAAGAATATGAAAAGAAGCTGCGCGCGCATCCAGTTGTTTCCGACGTCTACGGCAAAGCCCTTGCGCTCTTCAGAGAAATGAGCAACGATGACTTGAACGGCATAGGCAATTTCATAAACGGTGTGGAACTTACAAAGATGCCCGCGCTGATGAAAGCGAAACTTCTTGCCGCGTCGTTAGTAAACAGGGAAAAGATGGCGACGCTGATAAAAGCCGTCAGCTATTGCAACAAGTACAGCTGGTAAAATCATATTTCCTTCGCGTCACGGGAGAGAGATAATGGCGGGTTACTACCGCACCAACTGAACGGTAAACTACCCGCCACAAGCAGGAAAGGGCTTTTAGCGCATGATTCGGTTTTTGGCGTGGGGCAGGGTTTGTTTTTCGGTTTTACGTATTGCCGTTTAGTCAGGGAACGACACATTAACCCGCCTTCGCGTCCTTCACCAGCGGGTAGTTTACAATCCTTTAATATTTTCTTGGCGTCTTAACGT
>Ga0209542_10007958_pt1 | contig 19956 bp, 13 predicted proteins | sample RifCSPhighO2_01_FD_184028 | JGI IMG/M metagenome (GOLD analysis project Ga0209542, IMG submission 184028) | Soil microbial communities from Rifle, Colorado - Rifle CSP2_plank highO2_0.1 (SPAdes) (version 2) | ecosystem: Environmental > Terrestrial > Deep subsurface > Rock core/Sediment ...
AGAAGTTACGATATAAGCGGCGTAATAGATGACTTTTTCAAGCTTGGGCAACGGCACGTTAAGAAACAAGCTTATCTTTGAAGAAGCGCTTTTCAAAAACCAAATATGGGCTACTGGCGCGGCAAGCTTAATATGGCCTAGCCGCTCGCGGCGTACGATTGATCTAGTAACTTCAACGCCGCACTTGTCGCAAACTACGCCTTTATAGCGGGCTCGCCTGTATTTGCCGCAATAGCATTCCCAGTCTTTGGCCGGGCCGAAAATGCGTTCCGAAAACAAACCGTCTTTCTCCGGCCTTTGGGTACGGTAATTGATGGTTTCCGGCTTTAAAACCTCGCCGTGCGACCAGGCAAGAATTTCTTCGGGAGACGCCAATTTAAGTTTTATAGAATTAAAATCCATTTGCTTGTTGAAATTTTATCTGCCCTCGCCGCCCTCATGCCCTTGCACCAATTCCACGTTGAATCCAAGAGCTTTGAGTTCGCTTACCAAAACATTGAATGACGCGGGGATGTTCGGATTTTTGATGGGTTCGCCGCGGATTATAGATTCGTAAGCCGATGATCTGCCTAAAATATCGTCTGACTTGATCGTTATCATTTCTTGAAGCGTATGAGCGGCACCATAGCCTTCAAGCGCCCAGACTTCCATTTCTCCGAAACGCTGGCCGCCGAATTGCGCTTTGCCGCCCAAAGGCTGCTGAGTGATGAGCGAATAAGGCCCGATGGAACGCATATGAATTTTATCTTCAACCAAGTGATTCAGCTTCATCATATAGAGCACGCCCACGGTTACCGGCTGGGAAAAAACCTTGCCGGTTCTGCCGTCATAAAGTAGCACCTTGCCGGATTCCGGCAAATTGGCCTTTTTCAATTCTTCTTTAATATGCTCTTCGGTTGCGCCATCAAGCGACGGACTTAAAGCGCGGTAGCCCAAGTTTTTCGCGGCAAAACCCAAATGAACTTCAAGGATTTGCCCCAAGTTCATGCGTGAAGCCACGCCTAAAGGATTCAAGATCACGTCAACCGGCGTGCCGTCTTCCAAATAAGGCATATCCTCAACCGGCCGCACTTGGGAAATTACTCCTTTGTTGCCGTGGCGGCCGGAGAGCTTGTCGCCGGCGCGGATCTTTCTAAGCTGCGCCACCTCAACTTGAATTCGCGTGATGACTCCTGGCTCAAGCTTGTCACCGCGCTCGCGGGAAAAAATCTTGATGCCGATGACGCGGCCGTACTTGCCGTGCGGCAGAATAAGTGAAGTGTCTTTGACGTCGCGCGCTTTCTCGCCGAAAATGGCGCGGAGCAACCGCTCTTCGGAGGTTAATTCGCTCTCGCCTTTCGGAGAAATTTTGCCCACCAAAAAGTCACCGGATTTAACTTCGGCGCCGATTCTAATAATGCCTTCCTCGTCAAGATTTTTCAGTTTTTCTTCGGAAACATTGGGGATGTCCGGCGTAGTCATTTCCGGACCAAGCTTGGTATCGCGCACGTCGCAATAAAAATCTTCGATATGAATCGAGGTGAATTTATCGTCTTTCACGACGCGCTCGGAAACAATGATGGCGTCTTCATAATTGGCGCCGCCCCAAGACAAGAAAGCCACAACTAAATTTTGCCCGAGCGCCAAAACCCCGTTTTCAATTGACGGGCCATCAGCCAGGATATCGCCTTTTTTAACTTTTTGTCCCTTGGCAACCAAAGGTTTTTGCGAAATGCAGGTAAATTGGTTGGAGCGCTTAAACTTGATTAAGAGGTATTCTTTGGAAATGTTTTTGCCTTTGAAAAGTATGCGGCTGCCATCAACCGCGGCAATCGTTCCATCTTCCGGAGCCACGATTAAGTAGCCGGAATCCCGCGCTATTTTTTCTTCTAAACCGGTACCAACATAAGGCGCTTCTGGCTTTACCGAAGCCACGGCTTGGCGCTGCATGTTGGCTCCCATGGCCGCGCGGCTCGCGTCGTTATGCTCGAGAAAGGGAATCAAAGCCGAGGCCACGCTTATCGGCTGATGCGGCGAAATGTCAACGAGCGTTATTTCGTCTTTAGAACAAGTGCCCGGCTTGCCGAAAATTCTGGCTTCCACCGCTTCATCGATTATATTGCCCTCGCTGTCAAAATTGATGCCGGCGTGCGCGATCTTATTTTTTTCCTCGGCCAAAGCGTCCAGCCAAACTATCTCATCGGTAATTTTTGCGTTTTTAACGACGGCATAAGGAGTTTCCAAAAACCCGAAATCGTTAAGCCGCGCGAACGTGGAAAAATAATTGATGAGTCCGATATTGGCGCCTTCAGGAGTCTGAATTGGGCAAATCCTGCCGTAGTGAGATTGATGCACGTCTCTGACTTCAAAGCCGGCGCGCTCTCTCGTGAGTCCGCCCGGGCCCATGGCGGAAACGCGGCGCTTGTGCTCCACTTCGGCGAGCGGATTCACTTGATCCATAAATTGGGAAAGCTGCGAAGAGGCGAAAAATTCCCTGACCACGGATATGAGCGGTTTGGCGTTTACAAGCTGCATCGCCGTCAAAGATTCGGCGTCCAAAGTCGACATCCGATCTTGTACAATCCTTTTCATTCTCGCGAGTCCCAGCCGTAGCCTGGACTGAATAAGCTCCCCAACCGGACGCACCCGCCTGTTACCTAAATGATCAATGTCGTCGGGCTCCGAACTCTGATCGTTGTTTAATTTAATGATTTCACGCGTGATAAGAATTAAGTCGTTTAAACTTAAAATACGGGATTCAGCGGCAACTTTGTCAGCTATTTTTAACCGCTGATTCATTTTAAACCTGCCCACCACGGAAATATCATAACGATCAAGGCGTTTGAACATGCTATCAATCAAGCTTTTGATATTTTCAATAGTCGCCAAATCGCCCGGCCTGATTCTCCGGTAAATGGCCAAATATGAATCATCAACGTCTTTGGCTGAATCTTTTTTTACGGTCGCCTCAATATATTTAATGAGTCCGGTGTCAATGTCAGAAAAATCTTCAAGATTTCCTTGCCAGCCGAAAACGCGCAAAAGGTCGGTAACCGCGACCTTGCGGCGCCGATCGATTTTAACGCCGATAAAGCCGTCTGGATCGGTTTCAAACTCCAGCCAAACGCCGCGGCTGGGAATCACTTTGGCGCCGAAGAGTTTCCGGCCACGCCAAATGTTGGCGGTAAAGTAAACTCCGGCCGAACGAATAAGCTGGGAAATCACGACGCGCTCCACGCCGTTTATAATAAAAGTACCCCGATCGTTCATGATCGGAAAATCGCCGAAGTAGACTTCCTGCTCTTTGGTATCTTTGGTTTTGTGGTTTACAAGCTTCAGCTTAACTCTCAAAGGAGCTTCATAGGTCAAATCCTTTTCCTTGGAATGAGCCTCATCATACTTCGGCTCGTCAAAATAATAATCCAAAAAATGAAGCTCCAATTCCTTACCGGTGTAATCTTTAATCGGGAAAATTTCTTGAAAAAGCTCCCGCAATCCTGTTTCTTTAAACCACTTGTCGGATTTAATTTGAACTTGAGCAAGATGCTCCTCCTTAATAGGAACACCGGGGTGCCTCGCGAACTTTTTTGTCGGCAGATGCATAAAAAGTTTAAAACTATTATAAAAAGCCGTTTATTTTAATTAAAACGATAAAAAAACGCCCGCCCTTAGACGATTTCTTTTTTTGATGTAAATGTTATTGTAGCACGCTAACCTTTTAAATTGCAAGCCTCGCCCAGAACGCGCCTTTTTCCCGCCTAATCGGCCCTTAAAATCTATAAACCCAATACGGCCGCTCGTTTGCGCTCGTGCTCTTCCAAGGTCCTAGAAAACAGGGTCTTCCCGGTTTTCGGATCAGAAAGATAAAACAGAAAGGACGACGTTTCGGGATGCTGAGAGGCTTGAATCGCCTCCAAGCCGGGATTCGCTATGGGCGCCGGAGGCAATCCTTGATGATAATAGGTATTATAATTAGATTTTATTCGAAAATCTTCTTTTGTCAAGGGGGGACAATTGTCAAAGCCTCCGCACTTCGCGTAAATCACGGTGGCGTCAACTTGAAGAGGCATTTTTATGCTAAGCCGTTTTCTCACAATTCCGGAAACCAAAGCCCGGTCGCTCGCCGCGGGCACCTCGCGCTCTATCATGGAAGCTATGATTAAATCGTTAAAATTAATGCCGCCCGCTTTGTCTTTAAAGTTATCCAGCATTTTTTCGAGAATCACGCGCGGCGAAGAATCCGGCGCGAATCTGTAAGTGTCGGGGAATAGAAAACCTTCGAGTGTTTTTATTCTACTTCCGGCAAGAAAATCGTATTTTTCTTTTAAATCGGCGATTGGAAAATTTTTAATCTCGCCGCTTTGTATTAAGCCAAGCCGAGCGAGCTTTGCATCAATGTCGTTTAGCGACTTGCCTTCGATAATCAAAACCTCAATGTCCGGCGGGCCTTGGACAAGCCTCTTAACAACTTCCGGCGTGCTCATGGTCTCAGAAAAAAAATATCTGCCGGACTTCAAGGTATGCGCTGATCCGGAAAGAACGCTGTAGATTTTAAATCCGGCTTCTGATCTTATAATCCCTTTGGCCTTAAGAAGCGCCGCAATGTCTTTAAAGCTCAAACCTCCGCCAATGGTAACGGCTTTGATCAAAGAATCGGCTGAAGCCGAAACCGGGCTTAGAAGATATGAATAATAAGCGACTGATATCGCAACAAGAAAAACGAAAACGCCTGCTGATAATTTACGACTAGCAAACATGGTTTATCGCCGAATTAAAATCTAACTCTTGATGCAATGCTTTGGATAATACCAATGAGCATCGCTTTGGTCAAAAGACTGGATCCGCCATAGCTGAAAAATGGAAAAGTTATGCCGACAACCGGCAAAAATCCCAAGTTGGAGCCGACGTTAAAAGCAAATTCAATCAAAAACAAAATGACCGCGCCCAAAGAAATAAACTTGGAAAAGTTATCTTCGGCGTTCAAGCCAACCATAATTATGCGCGCAAGCAAAATAAGAAAAACCGCGATTAGGAGCGCGGCTCCCAAAAAGCCCCATTCCTCGGTAAAAGCGGCGAAAATAAAATCAGTGGTCGGCTCAGGCAAAAATCCAAGCTGAGTCTGCGTGCCTGCGCGGAAACCTTTGCCGAAAAAACCGGCCGAGCCAATTGCGATCTTGGATTGTATGACGCTGTAATTGATTCCTAAAGGATCGTAGGCTGGGCGGAAAAAACCGATAATGCGCTCTTTTTGATAATCTTTGAGAAAAAAATTCCAGCTTGCGGTCAAAAATATAATAAGAATAACAGAACCTATCAAAAGATGGCGCCATCGGATGCCGCTTACCAAAAGAAAACCGATCCAAACTCCCAAGAAAACCAAAGCTGAGCCCCAATCCGGCTGCAAAAAAATTATTCCAGCCGGAATTAAAAAATACAAAAAGCTCTTTACTAGGTTACCGATGTGAGCAATGCCTACGTGGCGCCGGGAGAAAAAATAGCTAAGCATAACGATTAAAGCCAGTTTGGCTAGCTCTGATGGCTGAAACTGAAAATTGCCGACAACAAGCCAGCTTCTGGATTCCCGGATCACCGGGGCAAAAAACAGCGTTGCCGCAAGAAGAGCCAGCACCGCGGAGTAAAATCCGAAAACCATCCAGCGATAATTGACAACCGGCTGCCAGTCAATTTGAGCTATGAAAATAATGGCGAGGAAGCTTGCCGCGAACCAGATTGATTGCTGAATGAAACGCTCTCGGGAAATTCCGGAAATAGTAAGCAGGCTCGCCAATGCTAAAAATAAGATGGCGGCGTTTAAAATCCAGTCTTGTCGCTTAAGCGAAGAAATCATGGACGTTCACCTATTTGGATTCAATCGCGAATTTGATTAAATCCTTGGAAACCGCGGGGAAGCCTTCGGGTATGGCGATAGTAAAATTTTTCTCTTGAAAAGGCTCAACGTCTTCTATTAAAGTCTTTGAGACCCCTATTTTTACGCCGGCAGTGTCCGAGAAAATAGCGCTAATTGAAACTCTCGCAAGCCTAAAAGAATTTTGATTGATGAAGATGCCGCTCACGGTTCCTCTCTTCTCGCCCAGCTGAATATCAACGCGAATATCGCGAGTTTGAGTTTTGGGCAATGAGAATTCTGAAACCGGCTTCCAAGAAAAATCCGAAAGTTCCACTCTGGCGCTTCTTGTTTTTGATTGATCAATGTCCAAAGCCGCTTCAACAACAGTTTTAAGTTCGCCGGGATAGATGAACGACTCCCGCCACACCGAATCGGATTCAACTCCTGACGCATCGCGGAAAGAAACCGTGTATATGAAACGGCTGGCTCCGTATTTGACGTTTGGATTTTTCAATTCAAAAAGCAAAGAAAGCTTGTTGTCTTGGAGCGGGAAAATTTGAACTGGAGAAATTTCAATGTCTTTCAGATGGCGCAAATCGCACGAAAGGCACGACCCGCCGCAGTCAACTTCGGTTTCGCCCTGGTTTTTGCGGTTATCAAAACAGGAAGCCGGCGTCTTAAAAGGCGCGTATAAAATATAGCCGATGCCAAAAATAATCGCGAGATAGAAAATGCCGTAGATGAGTTGTTTTAGAAAACGTGATTGCATATACGCTTGCGCTATGCGATGCCAATATACGAATGCATACTAATAATACTAATTAGTATGATTCGAATTATACTAATCTATTTGCATATATTGACTAATTATTGCTCTAAGTATAAACTACTTTTGGAACTTTCCAAAAGGAGACGCGCATGAAATTCAGGCATGGTCTGCTTGATGCCGCTAGAGACTTAGGGATTGCTCTGCTCTTCGCGGGTTTAACATTTCTCCTCCTTTACGGCTCCGCAATCCTTGGCCAACAAAAAACTCTACTTACTGCCCTAAGCGCCTGTGCCGTAGGTATTTGCGCAATCATATCCATATTCGTTTCCGTGGCAAGTTTCATGATTTTTCTGGAAAACATTTACTTGATTAAACTTCCTAAATCAGACCTCGAGGAACGAATCAACTCCGATTCTTAGTCCTGCCTTTGGCAGGCTTTTTTTATTGAAAAAATTTTGCTAGAATTTCAAACAAATGGAAAAATTTCCAGCTGAAAAACCGGAAAACGAACGCGAGGAGGAAAAAATCGAAAAAAGCAAAGAGCGAGAAAAATCAGTCATAGAAGCGTCTAGAATTTCAGTTCCTTTTGAAGATCCGAAAATACTGGAGAAAATTGCCGACGAACTTCATAGCCAAGGATTAATATCTGGCTTTAATTTGAGACCAATTGAAGCCGGCTACTTTTTTCACGGTAAACGCGTGACAGAAAACCAATACGTGCTGGAGATCTTGATTGACCCTGATCTGGCAGACTTTAAAAAGGAAGCAATAAAAAAAGCTGTTCAAGAAAAAATCGGTTCACAGTGGGAAACTCCAGCTGTTATTGAAGACAAAGTGTCAGTGAATAAAGAACTCTTGGGATTTATTAAGCAAGCCGAAACCGAACACAGAAGATATCGCAAAGAGAGAAAATTAAGAGTTGCGGCCATGACCGCGTTTTTGCTAAGCGTCATGGGCATAACCGGCGTTTTTCTTAAAAAATATCAGGAAGAAAAAATAGAAAAGGCGGTAAAACAGGAACAAAAAGAAACGCTTAAAAAAATCAATACTCTCCAGGAAACCATACAAAAACAGATTGCCGAGCTTGACTCGCAAATTGAAAAAGGCGAGCTTCATACTCTGCCAACAGACATGGCCGCCGATGTTTCTTACGAAGAAACCAATAGAATACTGAAAACCGTAAGAGAACTTGAATCGTCTCTTGAAAACTTGGCACAAAGCGAAAAAGGCAAGTAATCCTCTTTAAAAAAAATCGCCGGCATCGAACTCCGGGCGAATCCTACTTTCCCCACAGGCGAACCCGTAAGTATCATCGGAACTCAATGCTTTCACTTCTCTGTTCGGAATGGGAAGAGGTGGGCCACATTGAGCTAAATCACCAAGAGATCGATACCGGCAATTTTCTTTTTAATCCGCGCTTGCCGTTACGAAAAATAGTTTGTAGTTAGTCATTTCACGGTTATTAGTATCACTCGGCTGAACACATTGCTGTGCTTACACCTATGACCTATCAAGGTCGTAGTCTTCGACCAACCGTTGCCAGAACCTTGCGGTCCTGACTGACGCATAATCTCGGGTTAGGCTTCGTGCTTAGATGCTTTCAGCGCTTATCCCTTCCAGACGTAGCTACCCAGCGCTTCACTTGGTAGCAAAGCTGGTACACCAGCGGTCTGTTCATCCCGGTCCTCTCGTACTAGGGACGACTACCCTCCTGCGTCTTTCGCCTGCAGCAGATAGAGACCAACCTGTCTCACGACGGTTTGAACCCAGCTCACGTATCCTTTTAAATGGCGAACAGCCATACGCTTCCCACCTTCTCCAGCGGGGCGCTAGGATGAGCCGACATCGCTGTCGGTATTTTTCTATCCTTACGGATAGGATCGGACTATATCTTCATCCCTTTAAGATCAAAAGGGAGATGACGTATTATGAGAACTGTAAAGCTCTCATCCCTCTCCGACGTTACGTCGGAGAAAAGTCTCTACGGGGTTATAACTCAATGTCTTATACTTCATTGACGGAACTATTATCTCGCTCATCAATGACATTAATTTCGGCACTGATGATTTCAAGAATCTTAAACGATAATAGCTTTTATCTCTATTCATCTTGACGTACAATTCTAATTTCGCCAATGCAGCAATCAATTTTCTCTGCTCATTAATTGTAAATTGTTGAGAATTGATGTAAACATCACGATCTCTACATTTGCTGCCGTCATCCATAAACCATACTGACAAAATTATCGGATCTAAAGTCAGGATATTAGGAATTACTTTTCTGCCGTTTGCATAAAACAACTTGTATAGCTCTGTGAGCTCCAACAGTTGTTTTGAATAAAACCGGTAAGCAATTCCCTTACCATTGCCTTTTCTTGCTTTAGGCGGCGAGCCTGAAACTTTTTCCAAAATTTTATACTTCCAATCAACATATTCTTTTTGATTATAAGAATGATTGATTTCAAGAAGCGCATTTTTTCTTCCCGGAAAAATGCGTAAATAGCCGTCGCCTAAAATTGATCCAATAATCACCGATCTCTGAAATTGAGTTAAACTTCCCACGGTATTGTCCATACAATAATTTTATCATATGGAGTTCACCGTTATAAGTCATGTTTTTACCCACGATTGCTCGTGGTGGCACCCCGATTTGTTAAGGTGCCGAGCGTTGTCGTCGATAGGGACTCTCGGACAACACTAGCCTGTTATCCCCGGAGTAACTTTTAGCCGTTGTCTCCCACCTTTCTATTAAGAGTCTTGTACTTCACATATAGCATCGCATTTGGAAGCTGAAAAAATGATTCAGACCGCGACGCGATGACGAAGATGTACTCGAAGAATCCATCAAGGAGGAGCAACAATGGGCTGAACCATTTTTTCGCTTCCCTTTCGGGCGGGCGAATTCTTGAACAGCTTCTTTGTTGCTCGTCGCTCATGGATTTGCTTCGCTAATACACTCGCTCCTCGCGTCGCGAATCTGTCAAAAATTCGCGCCGCCAAATCGACGATATATGTGAAGTACAAGACATTGTGGTCGGGTCACTAAGTTCTGCTTTCGCATCTGCGCGACTTGTCAGTCTTGCAGTTAAGCTGGCTTGTGCCTTTACACGTCCAGCGCGATTTCCATCCGCGCTAAGCCAACCTTAATAAACTCCTCCGTTACTTTTTGGGAGGATAACGCCCCATTAAAACTGCCCACCAGGCACTGTTCCTCGTGGTTTTTGCCCACGGGGTTAGAATTTAAAACGCGAAAGATGGGTGTTTCATTGTCGCCTCCAGTCCGCCCAAAAGCGAACCTTCAAAGGCTCCCCACTACGCTACGCATCCGAACTCTAAACCCAATACCAAGCTACAGTAAAGCTTCCGGGGTCTTTTCGTCTTGCTGCAGGTACCCCGCGTCTTCACGGGGATCGCATTTTCACCGAGCTTGCCGCTGAGACAGTTCTCCGATCGTTACGCCATTCATGCGCTTCGGAACTTACCCGAAAAGGAATTGCGCTACCTTTGGACGGTTATAGTTACCGCCGACATTGACGAGGGCTTAGCCCACTCCGCACGAAACATATTGCTATACCTCGCACAGGCGGATTTTACCTTCTCGCATCGGTCAGGCGTCACCCCCTATACATCATCTTGCGATTTCGCAGGGAGCTGTGTTTTTGGTAAACAGTCGCCAGAGACACTTTCGCTGCGGCCTAGTTCAGATATCGGATTTCAGAAGTCAGAAATCAGATACAAAAAATTATATCCGAAATCTGATATCCGAAGTCCGACATCCGAACCAGGCAGGCCTTATTGCTAACTTACGGCCGCTTGTTTGCCGAGTTCCTTAGCGGCAAGTCACTCGTTCCCCTTAGGCTTCTCGCCTCACCCACCAGTGTCGGTTTACGGTACGATGCCGACAAAGTTATGCTTAGAAGTTTTTCTTGGAAGGCACTTCAATTTAATTAGCTAAGTAAAAACTTAGCCTTACGCCGGCGCGCGAAACTCGCGATTAAACGCAGACGACCGGATTTTCCAGATCGTCGTTTCTTGACGCAAGCGACGCCAAACCATTAAGGCTCTAAATCTTTTCTCCTCCGTCACTCCATCGCACTTTATCGGCGGGCCGGAATATTAACCGGCTTCCCATCAGCTGCGGTTCTAACCATTGCCTTAGGATCGCCTAACCCGTGGTTGATTGCCATTGCCACGGAAACCTTGGATTTTCGGGGATACAATTTCTCATTGTATATGTGGTTACTCATACCAACATTCTCACTTCCCAGCACTCCACCGATCCTCGCGGATTCGGCTTCACTGCGCTGGAAACGCTCTCCTACCGCTATCAGATATCGGATTTCGGAAATCAGAAGTCAGATATCTAAAATCTGACGTCCGAAGTCCGACATCTGATAACCCGTATCTTCGGCACTCTGCTTGAGCCCCGGTACATTTTCGGCGCCGTTAACCTCGAATAGTGAGTTGTTACACACTCTTTAAAGGATGGCTACCTCTAAGCCAACCTCCTATCTGTCAGAGGTTCCCGACTACCTTTAACACTTAGCAGAAATTTAGGGGCCTTAGATGACGGTCTGGGCTGTTCCCCTCGCGAACATGGAGCTTTGCCCCCACGTTCTAACTAGCCGGATGTTAACCGCAGTATTCGGAGTTTGACTCGGGAGTCGAGCTTTCGCCCTATACTCTCGAACCAGTAGCTCTACCCCTGCGGAGTTTTTTCCGACCGCTAGTCCAAAAACTATTTCGGAGAGAACCAGCTATTACCAGGCTCGATTAGCTTTTCACTTCTTACCTCGGCTCATCCGAAGGTTTTGCACAACCCACCAGTTCGGACCTCCAGTCGCCCTTCGGCGACCTTCATCCTGGCCAAGGCAAGCTCGCTCTGGCTTCGGGTCTTACGCGAACGACTGACCTGCTCAAAATTTTGGACTCTTTTTATTAGCTATATTTTACCCTATTGATAAGAATAATGGGTATGCTAGGATGGCAACATCCTAACCCAAGTAATCAGGTAGGGTAGGCGTTCCTGGTAGGTACTTCATCGGTTTTAACTGATGAATCTACCGGCATCGGAGGCTACGTAAAGGCCTCCACTTTTTTTACTTCAGAAAATCCAAAATTTTGAGCAGGCATACGCGCTTTTAACACTCGGTTTCCCTACGCATCCTCCCGCTTAGCGGAATTATGCTTGCCGTTCATGTAAACTCGTTGGTTCATTCTTCAATAGGCACGGCGTCACACACCAGATATCGGATTTCAGATACCAGATATCGGATTACAGAAAACGGATATCAAAAGTCAGAAAAAATCTGAAATCTGAAGTCCGAGATCCAAAATCTGACATCTGACCTCCGAAGTCCGACATCCGGCCGTGCTCCGCCTCCTTGTAAGCATACGGTTTCAGATACTATTTCATCCCCCTCCCGGGGTGCTTTTCACCTTTCCCTCACGGTACTAGTTCACTATCGATCACCAAACGTATTTAGCCTTGCGAGATAGTACTCGCTGTTTCCTTCAAGGTTTGTTTGCCTCGAAGTACTTAAGATACGTCCTGTACTTCACATATCTCGTCAAATTTGGAAGCGCTAGAACGAGACAAGTTCAAGGCGCGACGACGAAGATGTGCTTAATGCACTCCGAGGAGGAGCAACGCAGAACTTGGCCATTATCGCGCTTCCCTTTCGGGCGGCCGAATTTTTGCCAGCTTCTTTGTTGCTCGTCGCTCGAGTAGTCTACGACTACACTTCTCTCCTCGCGCCGCGAATCTGTCTCTAAAATTCGCGCCGCCAAATTGATGCGATATGTGAAGTACGGGACTGAAAACGAGAGTTTGTCTATTTTCGCCTACGGGGCTATCACCCTCTTTGGCCAAGCTTTCCAGCTTGCTCGGCTAACAAACAAATTTGTAACTCTCTTCTCAAGTTTAGAATTCTAAAACTCGAAAGTGTTCTCATCTTGCAACCCCCAATTCAGACATCGGATTTCAGAAATCAGAAGTCAGATATCTGAAATCTGACGTCCGAAGTCCGACATCTGATTGGGTTTAGGCTCTTCCCGTTTCGCTCGCCGCTACTAAGGGAATCTTCAGCGCGCAGCGCTGAAATTTCTAATTGACCTAATTGCTCTAATTGACCTAAATAATGACCAAATGACTAATGCCAAAACTTTTAGACATTAGAAATTGGGTAATTGGGATTTGATTAGGTTAATTAGAATAATTAGAAATTAGTCATTCCAGTGCTACGCACTGATTTGTTTTCTGTTCCTCCGCTTACTGAGATGTTTCACTTCAGCGGGTCAGCACTCCGACGTAAAGTCGGAATAATTGCGGTTTACGCAATTGGGTTTACCCATTCGGACATCCCCGGATCAAAGCTTGCTAAGCAGCTCCCCGAGGCTTATCGCAGCTACGCCGCGTCCTTCATCGCCATTTGGTGTCAAGGCATCCACCGTACGCCCTTAATGACTCGTTCCTTACGAAACAAATCTTGACTAACCACATTCTATTTTTCGTAACGGGAAACGCAGATTTTACGTTTTCCGTTTTTTTTAATGCTTTATACCTGTTTAATCTGATATTCAATTATCAATGTCCAGTCAGCCAGCCGCAACTTCTAAACAGCACGCGCACAAAGATTAAAAACCAAACCTCCATGCGTCTGCGGTTTAGAGATTAAAAAAACCGCTTCTAAAGCGGCTTTCTTCAAAGAAGAATAGCAAAATTCACGAGACTGTTAGCCGCTTTGTTTTATGTAAACTGATACTCATTTATAAATCCATTATAGGCTCTCCAAAAACGCTGTCAAGGGGGCGGTTATTAACAATTAAACACCGAGCTTGCTTTCTATCCCAGCCTTGCGTTACCTTGATTACTGCACCTTAGCAAGGAGGTAAACTTGACCCAAGAGCTCGATAGAGACAAAGCCCTTAATGCGGCAATTTTCGCGGCAAAGGGCGCCGGCGGCATAGCGCTCTCTTTTTTTGGCAAATCGCCAGCAGTCACCATTAAGCGCGACAACTCTCCAGTGACTATTGCCGACCTTGAAGCGGAGAAATTTATTACCGAATCTCTCACAAAAGAATTCCCTGATTGCGGTTTTTTGTGCGAGGAAACCGGCGAACACGAACCAAGCAAAAAGCGCCGCTGGATAATTGATCCGATTGACGGCACCAAAAACTTTATCCGCGGCATTCCCGTTTGGTCGGTTCTTGTAGCTCTTGAAGAAAAAAGTGAAGTTACTGTAGGGGTGATTCATAATCCGGTAACCAATGACACTTGGACAGCCGCGAAAAATTTGGGCGCCCGGCACAATGGTCAACCGATTTCGGTTTCACGCCGATCTTTGGAAAAAGGATTGCTGCTTCACGGCGGAATCAGCATTCTTAAAAAAAGCCCTTACTGGAACGGCTTCCTTGGCTTAGTGGACGCAACCGAACGCCAACGCGGCTTCGGAGATGTTTTGGGTTATACCATGGTGGCCGAAGGCAAAGCAGAAATCTATCTTGATTTTTGGCTAAAACCCTGGGATTTAGCCGCTCCTTCCATTGTCGTGCGGGAAGCTGGCGGCATTTACACCGACCTTCGGGGCAACGCAACGATTTATGGCGGGAATGCGCTCGTAACCAATAGCAAAGAAATGCACACTAAAGTTCTTGAAATTCTAAACGCGAGGCCGACCTAAAAAGCGGCCTTTTTTCTTTTGAAAAATTTTCCACCCAACTAAAAACCGCCCCTCACCGGCGGTTTTTATTTATCCGCGTAAATCCGCGTTTTGTTCCGCGTTGATCCGCTTCTAATTAACGGTGATTTATTTCTTCTTTAACTCGGGCAATCCACTGATTGGCGTGATCCTTACCGCCCAAACCGAAAGCCAAGCCTCCGGCCAAAGCAAGCATTGCCACCAAACCAGTGATCAAAGTGTTGATAATCTGAACAGCCACACCGAGTTCCACGAGCGCCGTCAGAAATCCCAAGACTACGATGCCCCACCAAGAAATCAAACCCAAGGTCTTGCCCGCGTGAAGCTTCGCTCCCATAACCGACGCCCGTACCAAGCCCCGGACAAAATTCGCCACCACTAAAGCAACAAGCAGAATGAGAGCCGCTTTAATGACGCTGGGGATATAGTTTAGAACGTCTTTTAGGAAAGCCGAAAGAGTATCAAAGCCCAGAATATCCGAAGCGGTAAGAAAGAAAACCAAGATGAAAAACCAGAAAACAACCTTGCCGAGGAAATGGCCGGCATTCATTCTGATATTGCCGCGCTGTAAAAAGGCGTCAAAACCGACTTGGCGAAGCAATCCGTCAATCTTCAAATAATAAACTATTCTCTCAATAAGGCGATCCAGGCCGGTTGCGACAATAAGGCCGATAATTAAAATGATTATCGCGCCAATCAATTCCGGCAGAAAACCCAAAACCTGGGCCCAAACCTCGTTCAAAGAATTGGCCAATGCTTGAATCCAATTTTCAACTGTCATGCTGTTTTTTAATTAAACCAATTACGTAAACTTGAAAATCGACCTTTTGATCGTTTTACCTCCGTGTTTTTAATTATAGAACAATGAGCCATATAAGCGTGTGGATAACTTTTAAAGAGTTGACAACCTGTTTGCGCGGCTGGTATGATTAAATTTACGACGTAGGTCGGCGCGGCCTATTTTTTTTATGAAAACTTTAAGAAACATAGCGATTATCGCGCATGTCGATCACGGCAAAACCACCCTTGTTGACACGCTTCTGAAACAATCAGACACCGATCTCGGCAAAGCCGGAGAAGGCGAACTCATCATGGATTGGAACGAGCTTGAGCGCGAGCGCGGCATAACTATTTTTTCGAAAAACGCGGCCGTTGAATATCAAGGCGTGAAAATAAACATCATAGACACGCCTGGCCACGCCGACTTTGGCGGCGAAGTGGAACGCGTCTTAAACATGGCTGACGGCGCTTTGCTTTTAGTTGACGCCCAGGAAGGCCCGATGCCTCAAACGCGCTTTGTTTTGAAAAAAGCCCTGGCCATGGGACACAAAATTATCGTGGTCATCAATAAAATCGACAAACCCAACGCCCGCGTCAATTATGTCTTGGAAAAAATAATAGAACTCTTTATCGAACTAAATGCCACGAACGATCAGCTCAATTTTCCCATCATCTACGCCGCCGGCAAACTTGGCAAAGCCGGAACCGCGCCGGAATTGGAAAAAATGAAAGACGTTAAACCGCTTTTTGAAACAATAATAAAACACGTTCCAGCTCCGAAAGCGGAAACTGAACTGCCGCTTCAGATGATGATAGTCGCGATTGCTTACGACAACTACAAAGGCAGAATCGGGGTGGGGAAAATCTACCGCGGCACCATTAAAAATAACGAACAAGTCACTCACATTAAACGCGACGGCAAACAAAGCGCCGTAAAAATCACGAGCCTAATGACTTTCAGCAGTCTGAATAAGATTGAAGCTGAAGAACTCGCAGCCGGGGACATTGGCGCGATTTCAGGCATAGAAAGCATAAACATAGGCGACACCATAGCTGACGCGGAAAGGCCTGAAGCTCTGCCGCCGATTAATATTGAAAAACCGACCGTTAAAATGATTTTCAGCGTCAACAATTCCCCTTTTGCCGGACAAGAAGGCCAATACTGCACTTCAAGGAATCTTAAGGAGCGGCTGGAGAAAGAATTAGACAATGACGTAGCTCTTAAAGTAGAGCAAGGCGGCTCGCCTGATGAATTCGTAGTCAGCGGCCGAGGTGAACTCCACTTGGGAATTTTGATAGAAAAAATGCGGCGCGAAGGCTATGAGTTGCAAGTTTCGAAGCCGGAAGTCATCATGAAAAATGAAGGTGGCAAAACGCTTGAACCTATTGAAGAAGTTTGGATTGAAGTTCCGGAAAAATACTCCGGCATGATTATAGAAAAAATGAGTTTGAGAAAAGGCGAGCTTAAGAATATGAGCGTTGAAAACGGCGCGGCTTTTTTCCATTTTTTAATTCCAACTCGCGGCCTCATCGGATTTAGGAATGAGCTTCTGATTTCCACCAAGGGAACTGGCGTAATAAACGCGCTTTTCTTCGGTTATTTGCCAAAACGCGATGACATCCAGACCGGCGCGCATGGATCGCTTGTGGCGCATGAATCCGGCGCTTCAACCGCCTACGCGCTTTTGAATTCACAAGAACGCGGCGTCATGTTTATCGGCCCGGGCGAGAAAATCTACGAAGGCCAGGTGGTCGGGGAAAACGCCAAAGAAGGCGACGTCATCGTGAACGTCTGCAAACAAAAACAGCTTACTAATTTCAGGGCGAAAACCGACGCCGTAACCGACGATCTTATCCCGCCTCGTATTATGTCTCTTGAACAAGCTCTTGAATACATAGGAGACGACGAACTGGTTGAGGTTACGCCGAAAAGCATACGCTTAAGAAAAAGAATCTTAAAAAACGCTCTTAGAAAAAGAGCAGGTTGATTTAAAAAAGGCCCCGTATATGGAGCCCTTGAATCACTTGAACCAATAATTGCCTTGAATTTCAACTAGATCTTCTTCGGGAATGACGGTTGTGAAAGTGCCGGCTCTTGGTTGAGTGCCGCATCTTCTGCAAAACGGACAGCTAATCATCTTGCCTTCTTTAGCTATAGCCCCAGATTTACCCCGAATCTGGCGGATAACAATGAAAAAATCCATCGGCGATTTCGTCTTCTTGCACTCCCAGACGTCTCCCATTGCAAGTTCCGCGTGCTCCAAAAGCCAGTCTTTTTCTTTCTTCATCATGATCATGGCGTTTCTTTTTCCTTTCTTCAGTTGCCAAGGTTCGAAAACCGCCAAGATTCAAAATCTTGACGCAAGTTAAACAGTAGCTAAAAATCTTAAACCTGTCAAATTAAACTTTCAATTTTGTCAAAACTCCTTACTAAACCAATTTTCTAAACAATTAGAATAATGATCGAAAATCAAATCTCTTAAATTATCATCTGTAATTTCCGATAGGTTTTCGATAATTTTCCCACATTCCTCTTTAGTTTTTGCTGGCTCGCTTGACTTATATTTAACAACGCAAACATCTCTCACTTCGCTGTAATTAAAATCCACAACATTATTCCAGTTTTCTCTTTCTTTTAGGTATGTGCCATAGCACTCATTCTTCCGCCTTGCTATATACTCTTTTTTAGCCTGCTCCTTTTTGGCCTCCTCTATTCTTCTGTCCTCTTGTAATTTAATCTCTTGTTGTCTCTCAATAGAGTTTTGTTTATTTACTTGACTTGCATAGAAAAAACCTCCTAAAATCACACTCGCAATTAAAATCACGACGGGCAATGATAGCTTGTTAATTTTGTCCATCATTTAGTTCGCATTCTTTTTGTGCATTCTAACGAAATCTCTCAAATTCTACAGCATCGGTTCTTTATTATCCTGATTCTATATTTTAATATAAGGATTGTGGTCGGCTCAATTTTTTTTGAAAATCCGTAATTACACTAATCCTACCTTGCCGACTCCGCACTAAATTTTTGTGGACCCAGCGAGAATCGAACTCGCGCCTGTGCAATGCGAATGCACCGTTATGCCACTTAACTATGGGCCCGATGCATCCACTTGATTTAGTGCGGAGCGAGTAAATTTTCTGATTAAAGTTTAGCTTGTTAAACTTGCTTTTCGCAAGAGCAGGGCGTTCACCGCCACAATAACCGTGCTTAAAGACATAAACACTGCCGCTAGTGCCGGTTGGAGTAAAATGCCCCAAGCCGCAAACACGCCAGCCGCAAGAGGTAAAGCAACTACATTGTAACCGGTAGCCCAAAAAAGATTTTGAATCATTTTCGTATAAGTTAATTTGGAAAGTTTGACGATTTTCGGAATATCGCGCGGATCGCTTTTTACTAAAATTATTCCAGCTGATTCTATTGCCACATTAGTGCCGGCTCCAATCGCGATTCCCAAATCAGCTTGAGTCAAAGCCGGAGCATCGTTAATGCCGTCGCCTACGAACGCGACCTTCAAACCGCGACTCTGAAGCTCTTTAACTTTTTCAGCCTTTTGGTGAGGTAAAACTCGCGCAAAATATTCGTTTATTCTTAAATCAGAAGCCACCCAAGCGGCAACGTCTTCCGAGTCGCCGGTTACCATGGCAACTTTGATTTTTTGATTCGCGAGCGCTTCAATCGCGGAACGCGACTCTTCCCGGATTAAATCCGCAAGGGCAATAAGGCCAATAATCTCGCGCTCTGCAACAACATAAATTACTGTCTTGCCTTGCTGTTCTAGGCCTTGCGCCTGATCTTTTATCCAGTCAGGCGCCTTAATTCCGGCATCAGTTAAAATGCTCTCGCCGCCCACGAAAACCAACCGATTCTTTACTTTACCTTTAACGCCCTTTCCGGGAAGCCGAGTGAAATCGCTGACCGGCAGAATATTCAATTTCCTGCTTCTGGCATCTTTCACAATCGCTTGAGCGGCAAAATGCTCTGAATGGCTGTCAACCGAAGCCGCGAGTTCTAAAACTTTTTCATCGCCGCCCGAAGCAAAAGAAACCACTTTTGCGACCCCGTATTCCCCTTTAGTTAAAGTGCCGGTCTTGTCAAAAAGCACCACATCAACTTTTCGTGCCGCTTCAAGAGCGAGGCGCTGTTTTACTAAAAGGCCGTTTCTCGCGCCCATAGTCGTGGAAATGGAAGCCACAAGCGGAATTGCCAAGCCAAGAGCATGCGGACAGGCAATCACGAGAACTGCGACCAAACGCTCCACCGCGAAAGATGGATCGCCTTTGGCGACAAGCCAAGCGATAAAAGTCGCGATGCCGGTTACAACAGCAATTACCGTAAGATAAAACGCGGCTTTGTCAGAAAGCATTTGGAGCCGCGATTTGGAAGCCTGTGCCTCGGCAACCAGTCTTTTCACGCCTGCCAAAAAAGTATGCTCGCCGATTTCCGTAACTTTAATGGTAAGCGCGCCATCGCCGTTTATGGCTCCAGCAATAACCTTACTGCCGCTGATTTTCAAGATCGGCTTGGATTCACCGGTCATAAGCGACTCGTTGACTTCGGATCTGCCGTCAATAACTTCGCCGTCAGCCGGAACTTTGCCTCCCGGCCGCACAAAAACCAAATCGCCTGCTTTAAGTTCCGAAAGTGGAACAATTTGAGATTTTCCGCCCGAGGCGAATCCGCCTTTGGCGGAAAAATTCAAGATTATTCTTTCAGCAGTATCCGGCAACAGCTTTGAAAGCTCTCTCAACGCCCCTTGCGCTCCCTGCACTGCCCGCATCTCCATCCAATGCCCCAAAAGCATAATCGTTATTAAAGTAGTAAGCTCCCAAAATAAAGTTTCTCCGGCTTTAGAAAAAACCGCGAATATGCTCCAGAAA
>Ga0209542_10007963_pt1 | contig 19948 bp, 17 predicted proteins | sample RifCSPhighO2_01_FD_184028 | JGI IMG/M metagenome (GOLD analysis project Ga0209542, IMG submission 184028) | Soil microbial communities from Rifle, Colorado - Rifle CSP2_plank highO2_0.1 (SPAdes) (version 2) | ecosystem: Environmental > Terrestrial > Deep subsurface > Rock core/Sediment ...
TTTGATGGAAGCCGGAGGTAATGATAACCTCCCCCAGCACTTCCGAAGAGACCAAAGGCCGGTACCCATGATCCTGGCCTTTGGTCTCCCCAGGAGACCCTACCCATGGTTATCCTCCGAAGCTTGAGCATAGGAGGAGCCCGCCTGTCCGTGGCCTACGGACCGCTAGGACTTTATTTTAAACTTCAGGATAGTTCATGGCCTAGGCTATTATTTTGGTTTATGCCTTAGATACCCTGCTATCCCTGCTTGCCCGCCTAATTGCTCGGCTATTGGCGGGCTGTTAACGTTAACTACCCCCATTATACTCATAAAAAACAATTTGTCAAGTCCCCATGACAAATTGCCAAATTTGTGCTCATTTTTGATGTTTTTGCCATCTGTCAAAAAACCGAGCAATTTCTCGGCTCATTCTCGTCCGTCCGGCGACGTCCTCCGAAGCTTCGATCTTTTCGGTCCGGCCAATGGCCGGACACCATGCCGAAAAGACCTCATAAATCGCCGAGAAACTCTCGGTTTTCTGCCAAAAAACAAATAAGTCTGCTATAATATGGCGGCATGGCAAAATATTTACTAAGACTCGGGGAAATCACCATAAAATCAGATCAAACCCGCAGATTTTTTTTGGAGCGGCTGATTTCAAATCTTAAAAAATCGTTTTTGAAAGAAAGTGTCCGCGATTTTAAGATTGAAAACGAATGGTCGCGGATTTTTGTGGAAACGGGAAGCGCAAAAGCGCCGGAAATATTTTCCGTAACTTTCGGGCTAACTTCGTTTTCAGAAGTTAATGAAATTGAATTTCAGGATTTAATTGAAATCGTAAAATACGGAGAAGATTTTTTTAAAGACAATGTTGCCGGAAAAACTTTCGCGGTGCGCGCGAAAGCGGCAACAACAAGACGTCCGACGTCGATAAGCGGCCTATCGACGTCGGACGTCCATAGTAAAGATATTGAGGTGGCTCTGGGCGCCGCTCTGAACGCGCACGCCAAAAAAGTTGACCTGGAAAACCCGGGGTTTACCGCTTTTGTTGAAGTGCGGAAAAATAAAGCATATTTTTTCAGGGAAAAAATTCCGGCGCCCGGCGGGCTCCCGCTCGGGTCGGAAGGTAAAATTATTTCCCTTATTTCCGGCGGATTTGATTCCGCGGTCGCTTCCTATCTAATGATGAAGCGCGGATGCGACACGGATTTTTTATTTTTTAATTTAGGCGGAGCGGAGCATTTGAAAGGGGTCTACGAGGTTGTGAAATTCCTGCGGAAGAATTGGGAACGGCCTTATGATGCGCGGATTTTGGTTTTGGATTTCTCCCCTCTCCTTATCTCTATGTATGAAAAAACGGAAACAGAGTACTGGAATATTATTTTAAAAAGATTTATGTTCCGCGCGGCCGAAGCGGTTAACCGCGAGCTCGGCTATGAAGGATTCGCCACGGGAAGCGCGATAGGGCAGGTCTCTTCCCAAACCCTGCGAAATTTCGGAATTACAACTCATGGCCTTTCCTCTCCGCATTTCCATCCGCTTTTGGGTTTTGATAAAACTGAAATAATAAAACTCGCGCAAAAGATCGGAACTTATCCCCTTTCCGAACATGTAAAGGAATTTTGCGCTGTAACACCCAAGCACCCTTCAACCCACGCCGAGATAGAAATAGTGCTTAAAGAGGAAAATAAAATTGAAAAAAGTATTTTAGAAAAAGTTATAGCGGAGAAAAAAATACATAAAATTCCGTCGGAAGAATTGGAGAATATCATAAACTTACCGCCCTCCTCTGATGCTTCGGGCGAAAGGAATAATATAAAAAAATATCCCCAAGACAAAATAATTTTAGATATGCGCTCGGATGAAGCGCGGAAAAAAGAACCGATTGAAGGAGCTGTAAAAATAGACCTCTGGGAAATCTTTCACGATTTTACTGACTTGGGTGTTGGACACCCAAGTGGAGCGCAACTTGATAAAAATAAAAAATATCTCGCGATGTGCGAGGGCGGCGTAAGATCTAAATACGCGGCGGCTTTCCTTCGCGCCCGCGGATACGACGTGGAAAGTGCAAAAAGCAACTCTAATTAAGAGCTTTCACTTTCTCAAAAAGATTTTTGAGAGCAATACGACGGTGCGCAATTTTTGCTTCTTCCTCCATCGCAAGCTCCCCCAACACCCTCCCCAAATCAGGAACATAAAATAACGACCTAAACGGAAATCCGGGAATGATTTTTTCCGACGGCTTTTCCGTAATCAAACCCCGCAAAACACCTTCCGATATAAGAGTATTTTTGTCATCCAACCTTAACGCCAAAGCCACCCTAAACTGCGCTCCGCGCTTTTCTTCCGGAACGCCTTTTAATTTTTCCAAAGTCATGCTTATCAGCTCCTCGTCGGTAGCTTTATATCCAAGCCATCTCCGCGAGAATACTCCCGGCTCTCCTCTCAAATAATCAATCTCTATCCCCCCGTCCTCCGCGAGAACCGGCAGATCGGAAAACTGCGAATAAAATTCCGCTTTCTTCACCGCGTTCTCCTCAAAGGTTTTGCCGTCTTCCTCCGGCTCGGCTTCTATCGCTAAATCCGCAAGCGTCGTAAATTCAAAAGGATAATTTTCCGCCAAAACCTTATATTCCAGAATTTTTCCTTCATTATGCGTCGCAAGGATTATTTTTGAAATTTTCGCCATATCAGATTACTTTAGCTTTTTTTAAAATAAACTCAACCGAATGCGGGTAATTGTGAGTTTTTGCCAAAGCTCTCTTCGCCTGTTTTTTTGTGATAAACCCGGCCGTAACTTCCCGCGCCAGGCGGCTTGTATCCGGATGAAACCCCAAAAGCCGTCTCGCTTTATTTTCCGCAGCTCGCGCGAAAAGGCATGAGTTCGCGTTGGATTCAACCAACTTCTCGCCTCTCGGCACACGCCACCCCAGCTTTTTGAGAATCCTGTTCGTATCCTTAAGTTTCCGCTGTAAAAGAAACGGCAAATGGATGACGTAAACCGGCGGCTTATTTTTAAACGGTTTAAGCCTCCTTATTGCGGAAAAAACGAATTTTTTTGATCCGGTGCTCTGGCTTAATCCCGCCCACTCGTTGATTCCCAGGATAATAACCCTTGCGCCATATTTTAAAGCTTCGCCGTAATAAGCGCGTATAATGACGCGCCGGCATAACTGGCAAGTTCTGATAAAAGGAATTTTATGCCCGCATTTCACCGAGTAATGCCGGCGCCCTTCTCCGTACCATCTCCGGAATTTTTCTTTTAACTCCGCCGAATCTTTTCCGGCATAAAGACCGGCGGTTTTATGGAAACTTACGCGGTCTGCCGGACGGATGTACTTTCTAACGTCTATTTTTTTAAAATCTGTATGTAACTTCCCGGCAACTCTCATAGCCCGCCCAAATATATGCTTTGGGTAATACCCGGTATCCAAAGAAAATGCCAACGGTTTAAAACCAAAGCCACATACTGTATAAAGAGTTGCCGTGCTATCTTTTCCTCCGGAAATACCGACCATGGCGTCGTATCTGCCAGTGCCGGTTCCTTTTTGCGACAACAAAAAACGCAATTCCTTTTCAAGATGCGTTTTATCAAAATTTAATTTGTATTTTTCGCACACATCGCATAAACCGGATTTTCTTATATGAACCGCCGGATTAGCGCTTGTATTCGCGCATTTCAAGCATTCTTTTTCTTCCGCCAATGCCTTAATCTGCGTAAAAACCGCGCGCAACGGTGTGGCATCCGTATCAAAAGAAAAATGCGCGATTTTTTCAACTTTATTCGTGGAGAAAAGCCTCTCTTCTATGGCGCGCTCTTTCTCCGCGGATTTTTTTGAAAACTTCTCGCGCGCCGAAAGCCTCCGCACCAAGCTCTTCCACGGTGCTTTGAGATAAAGAATCAAATATCCGTGTTTTTTCAAATATACTGCGTTTTTATATCCCCGTATGCCGGAAATTATCATAAATTTCCCGGGAAATTTTTTCCGGCAAAGATAATCCAGGGTTTTTACGATAACCGCCCGGGAATATCTGTTTCTTAAATAAATAAAAAAATCGCGCGCCTTTTCGCGCGAGATTTTCTTTGAAACCGCTTTTTGGCTGAACCCCGCGATCTTTCTGATAAACTTCTCCTCGCTTCCCGGCAGATTATCCCTGATTGACGCCGCCAGGTTCAGAACATAATCAAACGCTTCTATATATCCGGCCCTTGGAAACGCGCGCGACAAAGCTTTGGCTACCGTGGTTTTCCCGCTCCCGGGAGCCCCAAAAACCGCAACACCTTTATATCTGTTCGCCATAGATTATTTAACCAGATTTAGCTATAAATTTCAACCGAGCTGCCGGTAATTTTATAGCCCTCCGCGAGTTCCAGGATCTTCTCCGCCACATATTCCGGGGTCATCATGGAAGACGGGTCTTCACTAGGATGGATATCCAAATGAAGTTTTGTGGCAACAGCGCCGGGAAGTACGGCGTATACCTTGATATCTCCGGTTTGGGATGTTTCAGCGGCAACACATTGGGTAAGCCCTATCACGCCGAATTTGGACGCGGAGTAAGCGGAATACTTCGCGCCTCCGTGCTCGCCGAGGCCTGAAGAAATATTTATGATAATTCCCGCTTTTTGGCGTTTCATAACCGGCAAAACTTCGCGTGTAAAAAGAAACGGCCCTTTTAAATTTGTATCCAAAACGTCGTCCCACTCCAGCTCGGAAATTTCTTCGGTCAATTTCCACAAAGCCGTTCCGGCGTTATTTATCAAAATATCAATCCGGCCGAATTTATTTATAGTTTCCGCGACAACTCTTTTTACGTCCGCGGAGATGCGGACGTCGCAAACCGTGCCGAAAATATCTTCCGGAGAAGCGATTTTAGAGAGCACCTCTGTGGCCTCTTCCAGATGATTTTTGTGCCGGCAAAAAACAATAACTTTGTCCTTCCTTTTCAAAAATCCCTGAGCAATTGCCAACCCGATGCCACGCGTTGAGCCGGTTATGATTACAATTCTGTTCATTATTTTATTTCCACCCCTTTCCAAAAAGCATAGCGCCCCTTTATATTTTTCGCGGGTTCTGTAGGCTCCGAGTAAACCCAGCCGGCATTATGGTTAGTTTCCCCGTCAACGATAACATCATAATAATCAGCGACCCCTTTCCAGTGACACTTATAAATATCCCCGCTCTTCTTTAAATACTCCATTATTACGGAGCTCGCCGGAAAATAGTGATTATTTTCCACAACCACCGTATCCTCCGCCTCCGCTATAACTTTTCCCTTCCAAACCGCTTTCATATGCATATAGTATAGCACTATTGACTTCACCATTACACCATGCTAACCTTGATAAATAATGCGTAATTTACTCTTATGGGTTCAAGTGGTAATTTCCGTACTCTTAGCTGCGGCCATTTTGCTTCAGCAAAAAGGGGTAGGATTGGGCTCGGCTTTCGGGGGAGGAAACCAGGTATATAGATCGCGGAGAGGCCTTGAAAAAGGGCTCTTTGGCGCAACAATCGCTTTCGCGGTTATCTTTATCCTGGTAGCGCTCGTGAATCTCTTTATCAGCTAATGAAAACCGTGCGTCCGCAAATAATCACTCTTATAGTTCTCGTTTTAATTGCGTTGATTTCTTTTCTCGGACTTCTCTCGGAAATCGCGAAAAAATACGGCTTAGAGCGCCCGGCTTTTGGCGGCACGCTCCGTGAAGGCATTATTGAAAACCCGCGGTTCATAAATCCCCTGTTTACGCAAACCGACGCCGATAGGGATCTTACCTCTCTGGTGTTTACGGGGCTCCTGCGCTCGGACGAGGAAGGAAATCCCGCGCCGGGGCTCGCGGAAAAATACGAAGTCACCCCCGACGGCCTTACGTATGAAGTCACTTTGAAAAATAATCTTTACTGGTCTGACGGCCGGCCGCTCACAAGCGAAGATGTTCTTTTTACCATCAGTCTTGTCAAAAACCCTATCGCCCAAAGCCAGCGCCGGGCAAACTGGGAGGGCGTTGAGATAGAAAAAATAGACGAAAGAACTGTAAAATTCCACTTGCGGAAAGCTTATTCTCCTTTTTTGGAAAATCTGACGCTCGGAATTCTGCCGAAACACTTGTGGGAAAACATTTCGCCGTCGCAAATATCCTTTGCGGAGCTGAATCTAAATCCTGTGGGGGCCGGCCCTTATAAAGTAAATTCCGTCAGGCGCGACAGCCAGGGCTCCGTCTCTTCCATCACTTTAAAATCAAATAAGTACTACGCGCTCGGCGAGCCCTTCATAAGCACCATCCGGCTTGATTTTTTTCCGGATGAAGAGCGCGCTCTGCGAAGCCTGCAAAACGGTTCCATAGATTCGCTTGGCGCGGTTTCTCCCAAAAACATTGGAAAATTGGCAAACCTGGACCTCCAAACAAAACAGATGGGGCTCAAGAGAATAATAGCCGTTTTTTTGAACCAAAGCTCGCAAAAAAACCTGGCTTCGGCCGAAGTGAGAAAGGCTTTGAATCTGGCGCTGGACAAAAAAAAGATAGTTAAAAATGTTCTGGCCGGCTACGGGAAAATTATAAATGGGCCTTTCCCGAAAGAAACAGCGGACACCGAATATGATCCGGAAACAGCCCAAAAAATAGTCACCAAACAAAAAAGTGAGATTAAATTCACGCTCACAACCATAAATATTCCCGAACTCGTTGAAATAGCGGATCTTATTAAAAAAATGTGGGAAGGCGCAGGATTTAAAATAGAAATAAAAACATTTCCAAAAAACGAGCTTGAAGAAAACGTGATAGGCCCCAGAAAATACGATGCTTTTCTCTACGGAGAAGAAGTTATCGGCCGGATTCCCGACCCGTTTGCATTCTGGCATTCAAGCCAACGGTTTCATCCTGGGTATAATATCGCGCTTTACACCAACGCGAAAGTTGATAAAGCTCTGGAAAACGTGCGCATCGCTCAAAGCGAAGAAGAGCGCGAAAAACTTTACATGGAAATTGAAACTGAAATAAAAAAAGATATGCCCGCGGTATTCCTTTACTCTCCTTCCTATATTTACATGATGCCGAAAGAACTTCTGGGCATGGACGCCGGGACGATAAATACCGGCGCGGACAGATTCGCCCAGGTGCATAAATGGTATTTAACAAAAAGCTACGTATGGAAAATATTCTTAAAATAGCCGCACAAAAAGGAATGAGAAAGCCGGATGTTTCGCAGCGGACGATTTCCGATATGAAGCCCGTTTTTAAAAATCAGGATGTTCCGAAAAGCGATTCCGTCTATTACACGGTTTACAGAAACCTTGAAATAGTCGGCGGGAAAATAAGATATGATATAACGGTCATTCCGCAAAAAATCGTTGGAGAAGAATTCACAAAAACATTCGGGCATTACCATGCAAAAGCGAATCCGGAGCTCTACGAGGTTTTGGACGGGCGCGCGGCTTTTTTGCTTCAAAAATACAAAACCGACCCGTCGGAAATAAGCGAAGCGTACATTATTGAGGCCTCCGCGGGAGATAAGGTTGTGATGCCTCCGGGCTTCGGGCATTTGAGCGTAAATATAGGAAAAGAAGACTTGGCGCTCGCCAACTGGATAGGGACCGGAGCTTACGATTACGATCTGATGAAAAATTTCCACGGCGGATGCTATTACGTTTTGCTTGCCCGCCAAAGCCCTGGCGACGGCGGGGCTGGAGCCGATATAAAATTTGAGAAAAATCCGAATTACAGAGCCGTCCCGGAACTCAAAAAACTAAAGCCGAAAGATGCGCCGGGGCTGGGAATAAAAAACGGGAAAGATGATCCGGTTTTGGATTTAAAAAATGAACCCAAAAAACTTGAATGGCTTTCGAATTACGAAAAATACGCGAATTTATTAACAATTGAAAATTTATACCAAGAAATTTAATGCCCAGGTGGCCTGCCTCGACTTGACGTCGAGTTAAGGCGGGCGAAACTGGCCAGCCACGCAAAGCAAGGCTGGGTTGGCAAACACATACATGTACTACGCATATATCTTAAAAAGTATTAAGCAAAAGAAATTCTATACAGGTCATACTGATAATTTAGACAGAAGACTAAATGAACATAATCAAGAAAAAAATATTTATTCCCGTAGATATGTTCCGTGGGAAATCGTATACAAAGAAGAGTTTGGAACAGAAATAGAATCAATTAAAAGAGAAAAATATTTTAAGTCAGCCGCTGGTCGAAAATGGTTAAAAAAATATGTTAATAAGTGATTATAAATAATGCCCAGGTGGCGGAACTGGAATACGCGTACGGCTCAGAACCGTATCCCGCAAGGGTTGAGGGTCCGAATCCCTCCCTGGGCACCAATAACAATAACGAACAAAAAATTACAAACAAATAAATGTTATCTAAACAAAAATTAAATAAATCAAAAAACCCGCTCGTAAAAAGAAAGACCGAGCATCAGCTCGGACTTTCAGGATCCTCTCGAATCCGCAATTGCCACTTTAAATTTAGCAAGCCTATTAAATTTGTCAATAGCGTTATCCACAATTATTAATAACAAATAAATATGCCTCCAAGACAACAAAATTATAGGCCGCAGCCGCCGAGATCAAGAATAAGAACTCTGCACGACGACGCGGAGCCGCAGCTTAAAGTTTCTTCGGCGAGAAAAGGTGTTTTAAAATTTATCCCGCTCGGCGGATGCGGAGAAGTAACCCGAAGCTGCTACATATATGAATACGAGGACGACATCGTAATCGTGGATATGGGCTTTCAGTTCGCGGAAGAAGATATGCCGGGCATAGACTATATAATCCCGAATATAGAATATTTGCGCTCAAGAAAGCGGAATATCCGAGGGGTTATCATCACCCACGGTCACTTAGACCACATCGGGGCAATCCCCCACATTATGGAGCCTTTGGGCAACCCGCCGATCTACACAACGGCTTTAACGCGAGGCATAATCTTAAAACGGCAGGAAGAATTTACGCGCTCTCCGAAGCCGAGGATAGAAATCATCAATGACAAAAGCAGGATAAAACTCGGTAAATTTGCTATTGAATTTTTCCATGTAAACCACAATATTCCCGATTCCATCGGGGTATTCCTAAAAACTCCGGCCGGGAACGTGGTGCACACCGGCGACTGGAAATTTGATAAACAGCCCGTAAACGAACGCCCCGCGGATATGGCAAGACTTCGCCAGATAGGAGAAGAGGGCGTGATGTTTCTGGTATCCGACAGCACCGACGCGGATGTTCCCGGAAGACAACTTTCCGAAACAGAAATACAAAAATCTTTGGAACAAATCTTCATTCAGGCACCCGGAAGAATTATAGCCGCGACTTTCGGTTCGCTTCTGACAAGAATACAGCAGCTTATCTGGCTTTCCGAAGAATATGACAGAAAAATGATAATTGAAGGAACCTCAATGAAGCACAACGTCGCGATAGCCCAGGAACTGGGTTACATGAAAATTAAAAAAGACACCTGCATCCAATCAAGGGATATAGACCGCTATAAAGATAACCGCCTGACGATAGCCTGCACCGGCGCCCAGGGAGAAGATCGCGCGGCGCTCGCAAAAATCGCATCCAACGAACACAAAACAATTTCGCTGAAGCCTACTGATTCCGTGATCTTTTCTTCATCCGTCATTCCCGGGAACGAAGCTACGGTCCAGCGCCTGAAAGACGTTCTTTATAAGCGCGCCGGAAAAATTTATCATTCCTTTTCAATGGACATCCACGCGGGGGGACACGCAAAGCAGGAAGAGTTGAAAGAAATGATGCAGGTCATAAAACCTAAATATTTCACGCCTATCCACGGAAATTATTTCATGCTGAAAATACATTCAGATCTCGCAAAGGAAGTCGGGATTACCGACAAAAACATCGTCATAGCGGAGGACGGAGATATATTAGAAATGAATAAGGACGGGATACAAAAAGCGAAAGAAAAAGCTCCGACAAATTACATAATGGTGGACGGCCTGGGAGTCGGAGACGTAAAAGAGATAGTATTGAGAGACCGCCAGATGCTTTCCCAGGACGGCATATTCGTCGTAATCGCGGCCGTTGACGCGCAGACGGGAATAGTAAAAGGCTCCCCCGACATCATATCCCGTGGCTTTATTTATCTTAAAGAATCCGGCGAGCTCCTCCACCAAAGCAGGTTTTTGGTGCGGAAAGTCGTTGAAGAATCCACGAATAAAATGCACCCGATAAACTGGGCGCATGTGAGGGACAACATCCGCGAACGCCTGGGTTCTTTCCTCTTCCAAAAGACGAAGAGAAGGCCTATGGTTCTGCCGGTAATAATTGAAGTATAAAAAATAGCCCCGTTTAGCGGGGCTGTCTATGTATTAAACGATTCCCATCCCGATTTTGTGGAGAACTCAACCACGGCGATGCCGCGTTTTATTACCAAAGGCAGGCAGAGTTTCTCGCAAGGCCTGGCAAATACTATCCCGCCGCTTTTTTTTCTCCGCCCGAAGACCGTGAGCTTTGAGCCCATAATCCTTTTCCGGTTCGCACGCGCTATGACGTGCTTTTCCGCGTGGAGCCCCTTGCTGTCCGGTCCGATAGAATTCCAACCCCAGGCAAATATTCCGTAATTATCGCTCAAAACCGCCGCAACCTGCACTCCGCAATCTGAACGCCGCGAAAGATTCTCCGCCAGCGCGCGGGCATCTAAATTCTTGTGCAAAGAGCATCACTCCCCTTTCTATGCAATAATCTTCTTAAATATAACCCCCGCAAACCATTCGCTTTTTTCGGTCAATGCTTATAACCTTTAGTTTCCCGTCCGGTTGAGGCAAAATTACAATGACCGTGGATGTCGCCTTTCCCTTTCTGATCAAATTAGTAAATTTTCTGAATTCTCTCTGATCGGTCTTTCCGTTAGATTTCTCCGGCAGTTTGGCGAACCTTGCTTTCTGTAGCATTCAATCCCGGACACCATCAAAATCTTAACATAAAACAAATGTCATGTCAAATTATTTAAACCCGAATTTTTCGCGGAGGGATTTGAAGAAATACGCGCGTTCAAGCTCCGCGAATTTAATAAGGCCGGGGGAACGCCTGATTTTTACCACATCGCCGGCATCCAAAGGAAAAATATTTTCGCCGTCCGACGTGATTACCACATCCGCGTCCTTATTGTCCTTGGTTATCTTTAAAAGCCCTCGGCGCCTAAAATCCAAAATTTTTAGTTCCACTTCCCTGTCGCGCTTGATGACAATTGAAGGCGTCGGGATATTGTGGTCCATAATTTCCGTAAGAATCATGCATTTGATATCCGGCATTACGATTGGCCCGTGGGCGGAGAGATTGTAGGCGGTGGAGCCGGTTGAGGTCGCGACCAAAACTCCGGTACCGTGGATATATTGTACGGGGTGCCCGTCTATATTTGCTTCAATTCTCACCATACCAAGAAGATTCAAAATGGAAATCTCATTCAGGGAATTCGCCGAATAAACCTTTTTGCCTTTCCGGAAAACCTCCCCCTTTATCATCATGCGTTTTATGACACGGGATTTGCTCTCAAAAAATTGCGCGAGTGCCCCGAAAAATTTATCCGGTTCCCTGGCAGAAGCCAAAAAACCGACGTGCCCCAAATTCAGCCCCATAATAACGGGGTGATTTTTTTGATATCTTTGCGAAGCCTCCAAAATAGTCCCGTCCCCTCCCAGAACAATCAATGCCTGGGGGGCCGCGTTCCCGATTTTGATTTCCGGGTATTTTCTCTTTATCCACGCCGAAATCTTCCCGGCCCACAAAATGGCTTTTTTATTATCCGGCCTCCAAAATATTGACGCGCGCTTTATCATATGATAATATTAGTGTAAATTAAACACTAAAGATATTCAAGCCCCAAACCGCCGCATGAAGATCAAAGCAAAAAACAATCTGGAGAGCATTGAGTTTATCGCGCATGGAGGCGAGGTTCCAAAAGTAACAGGCGCCGGAGACAACGCGCCAAAGGAAATCCGCATCCATTCCTTTAAAAATCCCGTACTGATAACCGACATAGCCGCCATCGCCGCCCTCAACTCAACAAAACGCGACCTTTTGGCGAGGCTTTTAGAATTTCCAGAACGGGTGGTTGAATACGACGGCATCTCGCTCCGCTGGTCGGATATTGATTACCCCGGGGTATGGTCACCCTCCATAGACACCCTGCTCTTCGCTAAAGCTTTAAGAAAATTATTCCTACAGAAAAACTTTTCTAAAAAAATAAGATCGTTCCTGGAAATAGGCTGCGGCAGCGGATTTTTGAGCAAATACATACTGAAGAAAAAAATAGAGGCCAAAGATCCGGTACGCTACGCGCATCTGATGGATATCAATAAGGACGCCTTGAGATGCGCTTCGGATAATTTGGAAGAGCTCCGCGGGAATACTCTGATCTCTTACTCGTTGAATTCACCTAAAAAAATGCTGCATGTCATAAATCCTTACGATCTCGTAATATGCAACCCGCCGTACATTCCCAAACTCAACGAAAATCCGAATAATCCGTTTGAAGGATTGTTTCTGTATGAAGAAATTTTAAAGAGAAGCGGAGAAATGCTGCGCCGGGGGTCTAAACTAATCATCAATTTTTCAAGCTTGTCTAAGGCGCGCCTGTTCCCGGAATATAAAAAGGTTTTTGATATGCGCGCTATCTATAAATTGCGGGTGCCGCTGAAAATACCCCTGATAACCGCCGGCTACTCCACCGAAAGCAGGAAATGGATGAAATATCTGGAAAAAGAAAAGGAAATAATCATTGATAAAAAAGAAAAATCCGGCTACAAATACTGGCAAATTATAGAGATAACGGAATGTTCGCTCATATGAAAAAAATAATTTACGAATCCCCTTATGTCACCGCGGATACCGTGATTTTTACAATTCACGAAGACGCCTTAAAGGTTCTTTTAATTAAAAGGGCAAATCCGCCGTTTGCCGGCTCCCCGGCTCTCCCCGGCGTATTTCTCCAAAAAAACGAAGGCACAAGGGAAGCCGCTTTGCGGGCTTTGAAATCCAAGGCCGGAGTCAAAGTCGGCTACCTTGAACAGCTCTATACGTTTGATTCCAAATACAGAGATCCACGGGGACACACCATATCAATCACATACTTCGCGCTGGTGCCCGAAAACGCGCTCAAAATAAGCCCGAACGCGGCGGACGCGCAGTCTCCCGGCCTCTACGAGATAAACAAGCTCCTTCGCCTTGCGTTTGACCATGAGGATATAATTGAGCTCGCACTCACGCGGCTCCGAGCAAAACTGGAATACACCAACGCCATCTATGCCCTATTGCCTAAATATTTTACCCTCTCCGAGCTTCAAAATGCTTATGAGATAATTTTCGGCAGAAAATTAGATAAAAGAAATTTCAGGAAAAAATTCTTGTCTTTGGGCCTCATCTGCCCGACCAGAAAAATATTAAAAGGTGCCCGCTCCCGCCCCGCCCGCCTTTTTGAATTTAAATCCAGAAAACCAGAAAGCCTCAAAAAATTTTTCTAAAATAAAATGGCGACTTGGTTAAGCCGCCATGTATTTTTCCCAGAACTCAATCGCCTCTCTGAAATGCTTCCGCGAAATGCCGTCTGAAAACATGAACCTCTTATATCCCAAAATTTGCATCAGCCTGAGATCGCATATATCCGCGAAAGTTACTTCGCCGTGTTCAAGGCCGAGAAAGATGCGTGAGGCGCAAATTGCATTCTTGTCCTTTTCTATGATGGTTTTTAGGGCCTCCATCATTTTAAGTCCGCCGATCTGTATCATGAGGTCGTCACGAGCGGACATGATAGGAAATTTTTTGAACAATCTTTTATCCGCCTTTCTTACAAAATCCACACCCGCCTGCGATTCTATCTTGAGTACAAGTTCAAACTTGTTTAAACCGCAAGAGGCCGCTATTTTCTCAAACTCCTTGATATAATCCGCGCTTTCCACAAAAGAAAGCATGAATTTATCAATTCCGCACGAAACCGCAGCCTTTATATAAGCATAATCATTTTCCGTAAAAAATTCCGCAATCTCAAGGTTTTTGGAAAGAATATTGATCGCCTGTCCTTTGCCTACGGGGAACTTCGGCGCGGGGTTGACGTAAATCCTGTTTCCTCCGACGATCTCTTTCAACTCGCACGTATCATCCCCGCGAAAAACGACTTTCGCCGGCAAATTAACCTTGATCTTATGGTTGAGTATGATCGCTCCGAAAGGAGGAGCAGCCCACTCCGCGACTCTCAACTGCATCCCCTTTAAATCAACATATAAAGGCTTCGCTTTAGGCGTAGAAAATTCCAGAATACGCGCCAGCGTTTCCTTCGGCGAAAAAGCCGAATCCATTCCTGTATTGTATCTCACCGCCTCCACTAACGGATGCTCAATCATCTCCATCAGAAGTTCTTCTTCATGAACCTGCGGCAAACTTGAAATCAGCATTACTCCTCCCCCCTTCCTGTTGGTCGGTAGAGCCCTGATTTTTTGATAAGTTCGTAAACTTCCGGCTTTAAATAAGGACCTGCATCTTCGCCCCTCGCAATCATTCCGCGCAAAGCCGAGCTTGAACCAGTCAAATTCTCGCATTCAATGACTTCGCTTTTCGGTGGAAGATCGTCTGAGATAAGATTGAAACCCGGGCGGATAACAACTGCGAAATTCAATAAATCCCAAATTTCTTTTCCTTTTTTCCATATTCTCTGGATTTCAGAATCTCCGGATTTGCCGCCCGCGATCAGATCTCCCCCGACGACATGCCAAATCTCTTTATCCGGGTAACGTTTCTTATACCGCTCATCCAAAAGATAAGCCGGAGTAAAAATACCGTTATCAATATCGCATAGGTCCGCCTCAACCTGCGGACTGCCTGAAAAATTAAATTGCGCCATTGCTTTTCTCAACTCCGCCGGCGCCAATTTCAAAGAATCCTTATCGTCTCTCGGACCGCACGGAACAACAATAACCCGGTCAAACCATTCCAAAAGTTTTTTTGTGATCAAAAAATGATGAAGCGACGGAGGATTGAACGACCCGCCGTAAACGGCGATTCTCGCAGGATCCTGCGCCAACAGATCCGCTTTCAGCTCAAAATACCGTCTCGTGAAATGCGGAGAAAGCGACGACTCTCTCAGATCGGTCCCGAACGCACGCTTGCTGACTATAGGTATCGGCGGACCCTGTATTCTTTTAAAATACGCCAGATGAAAAGCCCTCCATTGTTTCTCCAGATCATGAATAAAGCGCCCGGATGTCGGGAAAAGTTTTTTAATTCTCCCCTCTTCTAGCATCAGCTCTTTTTCCAAAAGCCCGTTTTTATAATTCAGAAGCAACCATTCCGGATCTCTCCTGAACTCTGTAAACGCCCGCACCATCTCGTCGTGATATCCTCTCCATTCTATTTTCCCGTAGTCAAACGGATCTTTTTGATTGAGCCTAAGCTCGGCCGTGGGAGCTATCTCAAAACATTTTCCAGGAATCACTTCACGCCTGAATACTTCACGGTTCATGTAATCCGCGAGCTGATAAACTTCGCGTTTTACCAAATCTCCGATCAAGGCAAGGGCCCCGGCCATATCTCCGTAAAGAGTTCCGTAGCCGAAAGCCGCCTCAACTTTATTCCAGTTCGCGGAAAAAAGGCACCCCAGCTCCTGCGCCCGTGCCGCGAGAATTTCCATTCTCGCGCGCGCCTGTATGTTTTCATAAGCAAGAGTATCCGGCTTTGCGCCTGAAGCCGCGGAAATTGCGTCTACCGCGCCTTGAATCGGACGCACCTCATACGCAACACCCAAATTCTCCGCCAAAGCGCGTGCCAAATCCTGCGTCTCACCGGAACTAAACTTGGAAGGCATGTTGATGCCGATTACATTCTCTTTTCCCAAAGCATCAGTGTAAAGAGCGGCCGAAAGCGAAGAATCTATCCCACCCGAAAGGCCCAGAATCATCTTTTGCTTTTCGGGAGGCAGCCCGACAAAAAATCCGGTAATCGCCGCCCGCATAGCGAGGTAAAGTTCTTTTGTGTCGTTCCCTTGTTCAGCAGGCAAAACCTTCATTTTTGCTTTAAATTCCAGGTCGTAAGAACCTTCCGCGTAAGCCGGCACCTGAAAAATAATTTCTCCGCCGGCATTATAAGCCGTTGAAGACCCATCAAAAATAATAATATTTTTTCCTGTATTCTGGATCCCGGCGTTATTCACGTAAAGAAAAGGCACCCGGCTTTTTTTGGATATTTCTTTTACCACCTCGTGCCGTTTCCTGTTTTTTTGCCAAGTCCAGGGAGATGCCGAAAGATTGCAGACAATATCCGCGCCTTTCTCCGCCAAAATCTCAGTGGGATTCAGCGGGTAAGATTCGTGCCACATATCTTCGCAAAGAATCAGTCCGAGGCGCACCTCGCGCCCGTCCTTCATCGTCAGGCAAAAAGGACTGATCTCTTCTTCGGGCAACGTCCGCTTCTCCAAAGCGATTTTCCTGCCTGAATAAAAATGGCGGTCATCGTCAAATATTCTGTAGTTCGGCTGCAGGGTTTTAGCCGCATGCCCGACATATTTTCCGTTTGCATAGATCACTCCGGCATTGAGAAGCCTTGTCCTACCGTCTTCTCCTTTTGATTTTTGTAAAAGAACGGGAGTCCCCAATATAGCCGTAATGCCACCAACGGTCGCCTCGCGGATGCCACGCTCAAGGTAAGAAACGTCGCGCAAAAACGCGTCGTTTTCGTAAAGATCGCCGATGAAATACCCTGTTGTCGCCATTTCAGGAAAAAGTATGATATCAACCTCGCGGGAAATCGCCTCTTTAATTTCGTCTGCAATGTAGGCGATGTTAATGTCGGGACGTCCCGGCAAAACTTTCATCTGGCAAAGCGATATTTTAAGTCCTGCAAGTTTTTTGGTCATAATGATTCGCCGCTTAATCTACTTCTTTAATAACATAATTTACTATGCAAGTCAAACGCAAATCCTCCGCCCCGCCATAAAACGCCTGGCCCAACATAATGTTTTGGATTTAGTGTATTTTATACACATTCTACCAATGAAAGTAAGAAAAGCGCCGGATTTCTCCGGCGCCTAATGGCTATTTAGATATCTCTATTTAAAAAATGGGGCTGGTCTGCGTTTTCAACTTCTAGCGGCGTGTAAGAGGTCACCGCACTTGGAAAACATAGCTTCGCAGAAATTATCCGGCTCTTTCTTGCCGAATCGATAGAACTTAACTTCCAACAAAAGGACTTCCGGGATATCAAAACAATCCTTGCGGATTGAAAAATTGGCCTCAACGTGATGAGCTTTGGCATATGCTTCGCACATTTGCTTATCCGGCCCAGGATACGAAATCCCAACAGATAGTTTGTTTAGAAACGCTATGGCCGCTCCCCAGGCAGGCGTCCACTTCTTGTCTTTTTCAAGAACATCTTTCGCAGCTGTGTCCAAATGTAAATGTAACTTGGTTTTTTCCACTATATCTCCTTTGCCTATCACTAGACTACCGCATGGTTTTTGTTTAGCAGAAACATCACTATTTCTACCTACTCTTTCTCTAAAAATAGAGTAGCATATATTACTATGTCTTGTCAACACCTTCGCTATTGACAAATATATATTTTAGAGTTATAATTTCCAAAGAAAATTTATGAGGGTTTCACCGTCCTTCACGATACCTATCGCTTTTTTGACGAAAGAAGATATCAGGAACAAGTACTCGGTTATCTCCGCAAGATACCGAAGATATTATAGAATCTATACGCAAAAACCCCGAGGAAACCTGGTGCGAATTGCAAACAATTCAAGCAAAGACCCAATAAAAAGAAAAAATCAAAGCCCCGATCCGCCAGCTGGCGAACGGGGCTTGTTAATTATATAATTCTTTGTCGTTGGCCGTCGGGCCGAATGAAAGGATTGATAGCTTGATGCCGAGCATATCGGCTAATTTCATCGCATAGCTTCGGGCATCTACTTTGTTTCGCAAAAACCCGATATCAATCAATCTATCCAGGTTCGTAATCGCCAGCTCATCCACGCCGCCGATTGCTCTAAGCGATTGCTTGATTAACGGCATGTCAAAATGCCCTACCCGAAATTTGCCCTGCCATTCGTTTTCCGGATTGCTTTTGTCCGGCAAAAGCTTGGTTAGCCATTCGTCTTCGGTGGCGAAAGGCCCGGCTCCGTGCCTTGTAAAATATCCGCGGACAACCCCGACTCGCGTTATTTTTCCGCCAAATCCTGCTTCCTCCAGCAAAGTCAGCGCGTTTTTAAAAGTTATGTCGGTTTTAGTGACATGAGGAGGAGCTCCGTGTGAAGGGTCCAAAAGCATTCCTTGCGCTCCCTCAAAAATGACGTTACCTTTCCCAAGAATCGTCTTAAGAAAATTTCCGTCAACAACATTTGTATACTTCACAAACTCGCCGTAGCGCCCGCGGCACCACTCAATAGTTTCGTTGCTAAAATCAAAATCAATTTCTCCGGAGAGGCTTCTTATTTTTGCTAATTTGCAATCACGGATTACGGAAAGTTTTTTACGGAGAAGCGAATCGTTTCCCAGGTCGCCGGCAAAAAGCATGTCTTTGCCGAGCCCCCTTACATCTTCCATTGTCTCGCCTATTCCCAACCCGCAGCTTCCGTGTCTATTGTTTCCGCGCGAAAGCTCTAAGATCCGATTTGTTTCAACATGGAACGGCGTTATAACCGGCGCCATCTCATCAATACTTGTCCGGAAAAATGCGTCCCCGGCCCCCAACTCACATAAATGCGCGTATTCATTCATCATTCCTATCGGCTCAATAAGCATGAACCTTGAAAGATGCGTAAGAACCCCGGGGCGCAATGTTCCGCTTCCGAATTGCGCAAAAACATGTTCTCTTTCGTCCGGCAAAACAACTCTATGCCCTGCCTGCGCACCCCCGTTATAGCGAATCACCGCGCGGGCATTATATTTCCCGGCGAGATAATCAACAATACCCCCCTTCCCCTCGTCTCCGTAAGCCAACCCTGCGACAAGCCGAACTGAATTTTTCAAATTTCCACCCTCTTTCTATATTTTCTATAACATAAAAAATAAAAAAACAAGTGCGCGCTTACTCTTTTTGGTGTGATCTTAAAGTTTAAGACCGCCCGTATCTTTTTTGTCTTTGCCGTTCTTTTTCTTAGGACTTTTCGGAATGCCGGGTTTGTTTTTTGCTTCGCGTGAGGCGTACTCCGCGAAATTTTCCAGCGCGTTTCTCACAACATTAGCTGTTTTCTGACCAGATTTCTTTGCCACAACTTTCAAACCCTCTTCAAAGGCCAGAGAGCCTTCGTTCAGCGCAATCGCCACCGCGATAGTTTCCGCCGTAGCATCGGGATCCTCAAGCATCAACGCAAACTGCTTTCCGCCGAGTATCTTTGCCCAGGTATTCCTGATCTCGGAATCACCGTAATTACTGGAGCCTTTAGGGATAATGTGAAAAACATTGTACTTTTTACGCACACTCTCCGCGACCGCTTCCAGCGGTACATCATCCTGCAAGCTGGCATTGAAAATCTTTTTTACTTCCTTTTTGCTGACTTCCGGATATGGCAGTTCGTCCCCGATGCTGAAAAGATATCCCTTCCGCCCGCGTTTCTCAAAGCAATCAATGGAAGTATGCCGGTCCGCGCAGTAAAACCCGAGTTCGTATGATTCGGTATTCTGCCCTCCGCCGTTGCCCTCAAGCACAACTTTCGTTATCTGTTCGTTTATCCTGATATCCGATTCAAACTGGCTGATCTGAAAAGGAATCGCGTCGCAAGTGGCATCCCCGACCGCATAAAAAAGAATCTGCGGGTCCGCTATATATTTACCCTCAAGTAACATTTCCATCAATTTGCCGAGAGAATCTCTGACGGCAACTACGACAAGCGACATGGAACCGGTAACATCCAACCCCGTGATAATCGCATTTGATTCCGGATGCTCCGCACTATCCCTGGATTCCCTTATTTTCAGGCCGTACGGATCCAAAAGCTGATGACACTTCCACT
>Ga0209542_10007965_pt1 | contig 19944 bp, 28 predicted proteins | sample RifCSPhighO2_01_FD_184028 | JGI IMG/M metagenome (GOLD analysis project Ga0209542, IMG submission 184028) | Soil microbial communities from Rifle, Colorado - Rifle CSP2_plank highO2_0.1 (SPAdes) (version 2) | ecosystem: Environmental > Terrestrial > Deep subsurface > Rock core/Sediment ...
TGCGACAAGTTTCGCCTTGTGGTCCAAGATAAGGATATTCAATATAATCTTTTGATTTTGGTATCATAATATTACACAATTATAATCCTTTTTAGTAACTATAAAGCCTGATTCTCATTAATCTTCTGAAACTGCCTTATCATTTCATGATAAGGCGATAAACCTCTCAATTTCCAAGTCAATCTTAATGATTGGGTTATTGCATAATATTTTGCGCCTTCTTCTGTTCTGTGTCCTCCGAGCATTTTTCTTGTTGGGATTGCACTTCTTATATGCCTTTCAGTATCGTTATTTGTAAGGCTGACCCCCGCAATGATTATTGCAGTGCACCAATCATCCCTGAATTTTATCAACCTGTTTTTAACTATGCTGACCGCTTCTTTACTTTTCCAATCATGTCTGATAATATCCTCTAATTTTCCATCAAAATAATTGAACATTTTTTCTCTTTTATTCGGGGGAGGATCCTCTTTCAAGAAATTTGACATCTCATTGAATAAACTCGTCAACCATTGATGAAGCAAAACAATATCTTTTTTTGGATTCTCAATTGCTAAAGTGTAGGTAGTTCTTAGTAAATGAGCAAAACATTTTTGGAAAAATTTGGCAAATTTTTGGAATTCAGGAGCGCAATCACTAACAAAAACTCCATCGAATTCAGATCCCAATATTTTCATTAATATTTTTCTTCCCTTTGATTTATCAATATGGATATAAACCATATTGATTGTGCAAAACAACCATAAAACCCAATTTATTCCATTGACTCTCCAAGAAGAAGTATCTCCGCCGACAACTTTCGATTCTCTTAATTCGGTTCCAAGCGAGAGGTATTCAGGCTCTAATTCTTCACCAGTTCTGTGCACGCAATCGTTGATTGATTGCGTGCTAAATATTTCTCCAGTTGTATCTTTAATATGTTCTGCAACTTTCTCACAGCTTCCTGCAAATCCATTCTTAAGAGATATAACCCATGACCTTAACCTGTTTCCAAAGATTCCACGTTTGGGCAGTTCAGGATGAACTGCTTCCGCTATCAATTTTTTTCCAAGATAAATTCTTTCTACAATAAACGAAGTAACAAGCATTTTTATTATTGGCATGTCCCAAACATAAACTTTAACTTTTTTTATTTTCAAGTTATTTCCATATCTTTCTTTTAATTTATATAGTTCTTTGTCGCTAAAATTGACTTCAATTTTTCCATCAACTTTCTCAGGAATCTTTCTTGTTGCGCCATTACCTCCAAGAGGTTTCCCTCTTGGATTTGTTCCAACAGGAAGTCTGTTGGGAGATTTCATTACAGGCTTCGTATAAATATTGATTAAAGAAGAGGGGGTGTTCTCGTTTTCATATTTTCTAAGTTTTTTTTTAATTCTGCTATTGTTTTATCTTTCTCCCTGATAATCTCTTTAGCTTCTTTTAGTTTACCATGGAGATAGTTTTTATCAGTTTTTAATTTTTGATATTCTTCTATCAGATTTGTTTGTTTCATGTTCAAGAATTACCAGATATACTTCATGCCCAAGATACTCTTTCGGACAGTCTACTTTGGCACTCGTGCCAAATGGAGTAACTTTACGCTTGATAAACCCTCTAATGCCCTCAACTTTAAGCTTTGTCTTAAGCTCAATAGGTATAATCTTCATATATCTTATAGATATCTCAAGTATTTAAATATTGTGGTGATTGAGCACAATAATTGAAAAATTTAATTGAGAATCAGGAATTTGCCTTTATAGTTACCCTTTTTAAATCTTCCTATTTTAGTCTTTTGATAGTGGTAACTATATAAAAAACTTAATCTAATAAAGATTAAAATCAATAACTAAACATCCAAGCTCATCCCTTCAGTCCCAGGAATCTGCATAGTTTGCTGTTGCATAGCAGGATTACTTGCGACTTCAGCGCCAACAATAGCATCAAAAATAACATCTTGCTGTATTTCATACGGAATATCTGATTTAGGAATCTCTTCTGTAGACATATCTAAAACTTCAGTCTCAGAATTCTTAGATGCAAAATCTTCAGAACTCACAGACATAGAATCATTCAAAGAAGGTATATCGCTCGTAACGCCCTTCCCCGGATTATAATCATCATTTTCAATGCCTAAACTTTCAATGCTCTTCATTGTAATTTGAGAATTAGAATTACTATCTGAAGCATGTAACATAGGCCTCATAGGAGACATCATCCCGCCATGAACAACATGACTCTCTAAAGCATGTGGCTGCGAGTTTGAATTCATGCGCCTGATTTTAACAACATTATCGCCATTCATCTTCTTAATAATTTTAACAGGCTCAACAACTGCTTTCTCTAATTCATTTACAATAACAGACACATTATAAGCAGCATCAGCATTTACAGACACACTATCTATTCCTTCCTTTAACAAAAATTTAACCATCTCTGGCTTGCTCCCTGCCTGCCCGCATACAGAAGTCTCAACACCATACTTTTTACAACGTCTTATTACATAAGCTATCGAGTTCAAAACAGCAGGATTCAATTCAGTATAAAGATTCTGAACATCTTCATTATTCCTGTCAATAGCGAGAGTATACTGAGTTAAATCATTAGTCCCAAAGCTTATAAAATCCATTCCTTCTTCACACAGATCATTAATAACTTGAACGGCAGCAGGAGTCTCAACCATAATCCCTATCTTTACATTTGAAGGAAACTTAACACGTTCAGCAATTTTCTTAGCAGATTTCAATTCTTCAGCAGAAATTATCTGAGGAAACATTACTCCAAAAATTTTATTGCTATATTCATCAGCAAGCTCTTTTATTGCAGTAAATTCAGCAACAAGCAAATCTTCATTTTTCAAACTGAAACGAATTCCATGATCTCCCAACATTGGATTCATCTCAACAGTTTCAGGAGCGCCTTCTAAATTTCTAAACTCATCACTTCTGACGTCTGAAGTCCTAATCCATATTTCATGGAAAGGTTGAGAAAGCTTTCTCAAACCATTATGTAAAACAGAAACATAATCATTAAGTTTATTTTTCTTAATATACCACACAGGATGTTTCCCTGAAGTAGCAATCAACGTCTCCAATCTGACTAAGCCAACAGAGTCAGCCCCGCATGAAGCCGCGCGAACAGCATAATCAGGCAAATCAACTATTACTTTAATTTTAATCTTATTAGTAGGCAACATCTTTTTAATTTCTACTTTCTTCTCAACAGTCTTGCCTTCGAAGATGCGACCGGTAAAACCATCAACAGTAACTATCTGTCCATCTTTCAATTTAGTAGTAGCATCATGAGTTCCCACAACAGCAGGAATACCCATCTCACGAGACACTATACTTGCATGACTTGTTAATCCACCCTCGTCAGTAATTATAGCAACAGACTTTGCCATCGCCATAACCATATCAGGATTAGTCATCTTCGTAACTAAGACATTTCCCTTGACTATTTTATTAAGTTCAGTAAGAGAATGAATTATTTTTACAACTCCTGAAGCAACACCTGGAGAAGCAGCCAATCCAGAGAATAAAACATTTCCTTCTATTTCCTGAACATGTTCATAAGACTTAGTAGTAATAGGCCTTGACTGTACAATAAATACTCCATCTCTATCTATTGCAAATTCAATATCTTGGGGTTTTCCATAATGTTCCTCAAGTTGTAAACCGTACTGTCCTAAAACTTTAAGTTCATGACTAGTCAAAACATCTCTATTACTAATTTCAGGACTTAATTTAACTTCTTCAGTCTTCCCAGAGGAATTTCTTGTCAAAGCAATTTTCTTATCAGAAACCTTATGTTCAATAAGCTCAAGTTTCTGATTCAAGATATAATGGTCTGGAGATATCATCCCAGAAACTATTCCTTCTCCCAAACCAAAAACAGCCTCAATAATAATATTTCCATCATTCTTCAAAGGATTTTTTGAAAACATAACTCCAGACTTTTGAGAATCAATCATTTTTTGAACTACAACTGCAAGATAGCCTTTTTCAGAAGCAAATCCTTTTTTCTTTCTATAATAAATTGCGCGAGCAGTAAACAAAGAAGCAAAACACCTCTTTACATGAAGAATAAGAGAATCAGCGCCTTTAACATTTAAGAAACTCTCTTGCTGTCCTGCAAAACTCGCATCAGCCAAATCTTCCATCGTGGCGCTAGAACGCACAGCAACAAAAGGTGGCTCGTGAGAATTCTTCAAAATAGCCAAAGCTCCATGCTTAGCTCCTTGAAACTTATTTTTATCGACGTCAAGCACCTCATAAGATTCAGAAATCTCACTTTTCATATCAGCAGGCATACCCGCTTCCTCAATCAAATGACGTATTTTCTTAGCCATAGCCTCAAGTTGACTCGTATCTTCAACATTTATGCTTGAAAGAATATTGAATATTTGCTGTCTCAAACCAGATTTCTCTATAAAATAATCATAAGCCTGCGCAGTCACAATAAATCCAGGAGGAACAGGAAACTTGCTGTTATACATCTCGGCAAGCGATGCGCCTTTCCCTCCAGCGACGGAAACATCTTTATTACTCAATTCGGAAAACCATCTCACCCAAGAACTCTTATCACCCATGCAGAATGTAAACACGCTTGGTTAATAAATATTACTTAAAAGTTTGGTTTAGAATAGTTGCTAAATTAACTGTTGGTGGAAAGGGTTGACATCTAAATTATCTGCTGTGAATTCTTATAATTACCTTTTGGAATAACTAAAGTATCATCATATCTTCTTGCATTTTTTCCATGTCCTATGAGACAACGCCCCAAAGGCCAATAATTTGTCATCGCATAACTCTGAAATTCTTGTTCATCACCAAACCAAAATGCGCTAGCCCTCCAATCTAAATCTTCAAGTTCCCTAGAAGTCATTTCTCTACCCTTCTTAAATCCATAATGTGACAATCCCAATAATCTTTTTAATATAATTCCCATATCTTTTAAATCTCTTCTAGTTTCATCTAAGTCTGCTTTCCATCCTTTCAAAGTTAAATAATCTTTAGTTTTTTGCATTTTAACTCCTTTGCATATTGTATAAAGTCTATTTAAACCTTTTTATTGTAGTCCCTATTAAATTACATTCATAGAAAAGTTTATAAATCCCAAATTAAATCACTATTTATGGCAAGAAGCGATTTTGCAAGACAAATGCAAGCGAGAGGATATAATGTTTATCGCAGTGTAGACGAGAATGGTAGGGGTTTTGGAAGCATTGAATTTGCAATTGAACAGGGTCTAGCTCTTCCATCTGAACAGATATTTGAAAGAGAAGGAAAAGGAGTGCGTGGAGCAGTACCTATTGATTCAAGACATAGTTCCGATGCATATTTTATGTTAGCACCACAAGTTGAGAATCCCAACTCTCCTGAGCAAGTTCTTCAAAGGATTCGAGAATTAGAACAAAGGAATGTTGTTCCAAAGAAACTTTTGGGAAGATTTTCATTTACAGTTGACGGAAGAGAAGTTATTGTTCCAGATTCATTTCCAATAATCAATTAGTTCTCAATCTTCCCTTTCACAAAACTCTTAACCTGTTCTTTAAACTTATCCAAGTCCTTGCGCAAGAAAGAACCACCAGAAGCAGGAGCATGCCCGCCACCCATAGCATTCTCAAGCCCTGTAATTCCAGCCCTTACTAAGTCAGTCATAGTATATTTCAAAGGCTCTCCATTATTTCGAATGCCTGCTTTAATCATATCAGTTCCTTCAACTTCAGAAAATACAATTATTGTAGAGCCTTTATGCCCGACAGATAATATGGTAGACATCTTAGAACCAAGTGAAAAACGAGATTTAAAAAAATAAAAATATAAATGCTTATTAAAATGTGATTCAGCATTCTTATCAAAATCTTTTAAACATCTTTCTAATTCAACAGAAACTTCATTATGTATTTCATCAATCTTATCAAAATTTCTTTTTAATATCAAATCATAAGCCTTCAATGAATCTTTAGAATAATAAATTACCAAAGAACCAATTTTATCTACAATTTTTAACAAATCGGAATCCTCATCTCCAGGCGTATAAGCAGGATAATAACTCTGAATAAATTTTAAATTTTCAGGATTTTTCCAAGAAAACTCGGAAACTGAAGCAACACAAACAAGCCAATTCCATTTTTTATAGTCTATAAAATCCTCACCAAACTTATAAACAACAAAAGAAGTACAATCCGCAGAATGAGTTTTAATAATTTTCTCATCGATTCTTAAATTGGGATTTAGAGGATGATGATCTACAAGCAAGACATCAAAATTTTTCCTAAAATTTTCAAACTCTTCAAATAAACTAACGTCTACATTCAAATCCAAAACAAAAACACTTTTTATCTCAATTTTTTTAAATCGTTCAGCAAGTTTATCAAGCGAACCTGCAGTATAAGAAATAAAATTAATATCTACTTTTACGGAAGGATACTTTTTCTTTAAAATCTCAACCATAAAAACTGTAGAAGCCATGCCGTCAATGCAATTAGCATGAGCGATAATTCCAACTTTCTCATCATGCTTAATTTTATCAATGAAAGAAAAGAAATTAGTCTTATGCTCAGAAACAGCCTCTTTCAATTGACCAATAACTTTATTTAAAAAATCATAAACTTTCTTAGCATATTCTTCATTAAGTATCTTGCCATAATAAGTTACAGAATTTCTAAAATATCTCAAATCATTCAAAAATGATAAATCATTATCTATAAACCCTAATTTTTTTAAATATGAAATCTCTCCTTCATGGGCATAATTTCCAGAAGAAGAATACCCGTCAATCAAGAGTTTTGCTCTAACTAATTCCATTATAATATCATAACAATCTTTTATTATTGAATTTGCATTCTTGTTGTTAATTCCAATAATCTTAATCCGCTCATTCAATCCTTCTAAAGATGTTTCAGATTCACTTATCAAAAATTTAGCTCTCGGCTTATCAGAACCAGATTTTTTAGCTATTCCTCTCTGCAGATAATATTCAAATTCTTTAGGTAAATTCATAAATCCACACTTCCCGATAATAATATTCCATTTAATATACTGTCTCTTAAATGTTTATGTATCTCAGCAAATGAAGAATAAAAATTAATTATTATATTTCGCTCTAATTTTTTATCAAATTCAGATAAATTTAATTGTTTTTCTTTACATCCAATAACGGCAATATCTATATCTGACCTATGTTCTTCTATTTTATTTGTCCAAATATCATCTCCTCTTGAATAGCTTCCAAAAAGAATTATACAACCTCCTGGAAAGCTTTCTTCTAGAAATGCCGATAGTCCAGATTCATAAATTAATTTTAAATTTTCAACACGTTTAAATTCAATTGCTTTTCGATTATCTCTGTTAAATTCAATTAAAAGCAATTTCATACTTTCAGATTTCTTTATTTTTACAAGTTCTTCTTTCACCAATCCTTTTAATGCATTAGAAACAGCAGTAGGTGATTTTTTTAGCTGTTTTGCAATATTTCTAAGACTTAATTCTTTACCAGTGTTAATACATAGAAATCTAAAAATTTCTGATTGAAGCTGTGTCCATTTAACTTTACACGTGTCCATTTCAATAGACACGTGTCCATTTAACTTTATAAAGCTTTCCAACACTTAAAAAACTATCAAACCGCAACAGGCACAGGCACTTTAGCCTCTACTTTTTCAAAAGAAATTCTAGTCTTGCAAGGCAACTTTGATTTAGCCATTCCTAAAATCTCTCTAACGACGCGAACAGAACTTTCGGAATCACAAGCAACCATAAACAACTCTTGTCCGCCAAGAACGCGAGCAGCTCTTCCTTCAATTACTCCAAACGACTGACACATACCTGTAGAAATACGGTCTGCACCAGCGCCAGCAGATGCCTTGTTATTCCTCAACAAATGATGTGGGAAAATCTTAACCCATAAATAAAATTTACCAAGCAGTCTATTCTCAAGATTCTTAGTCAAAACCATTCGACCTGCTTCAATTGCAGTATCTCTGATAACAAGCATTTCATCAGAATGCAATCTTAAAATAAACGGAAACTTACCTTCAGTAAATGCCTTCTGATTTCCAATATTATATTTAACAATCTTATTTGGAGGAACTACTTTAATATAAGATTTAGATTTAGCCTTAGAAATACGAGTAAACGGCTGATTATTTTTCTTAGAATATGATGATGCTTTTCTTATTGCCATATTAATTTATTCCCCTAAATATAATTAAAGAAATTTTCATTTTATTTAACCTCTACATCCATTGTGATAGCCTGTCCAGGCAGACCTGTTTCAAATATCGCGCGAACAAGTCCCTTATTTCCATGGGCACTGCTAACCTTGCCATTAATAATCTTACCAGCAACGCTCTTCCAAATAACATGCTTACCAACAAGCTTACCAGCCTCTTCACGAGTAGAACAACCTAAGTCTAGTAAGTAATGTCTCTCGTGAATTCTATGCCTTCCGCGTCTAAATTGAACTACAATTCCTTTCATCTTCCAGCTTAGAAAATATGGTTTTTAAATGCTTTTATCTAATCGAATCAAAAAAATCATCAATAATTTTCTTCGACTCTTCAATAGTTTGATATTCACGAACCTTTAATCTTCTCGAGTCAGACCCAGCAATCATTGCAGACAATCTCTTATCAACCTGTGGTCTATACAAACATAATATATCTTTTTCTAATCCTGCATCTACCCATTTATTTCTCTCAACCATTCTACCCAATTCATAACCTACTCCCAAACTTGCTCGAGTAACTTCTGCAACAACAACATTTGAGTCGCCTAACCAATCTACATCTCTATCATGTATCTGTTTATCAGACAAGCCATCTTCACCCATCAAAGCCAAGCCCCCATCAGCAACATGTTCAGTTAAAACATCTCCGTGAGTTTTTAGATGTTCGACAATTCCAAGATAAATTCCAACATCTTCTCTACCCCCGCGTATAGAACCGGCAAAATATATTTTTTTCATCAAAGTATTTAATTATTAGACATTAAAAGCATTTATGTACTGATAGCTCTGCTTATTATCTATCACATGTAGAGCTATACAACTAATCTACTTTAAAGTCAAACTGTCCATTTCCAACATAATCTTCCAAATTAAACTTAAAAGAACTCCTGCAAATTTCCCCTTCTAAAAAGATATTATTTATTTGAAAAGTTCCATAAAAAACATCTCTGGTATCTATAGAACCTTTTTTGTGAAGCCTTGTTTTAAATTGAGTTCTTCTGCCATATTCTAATATTTCTAAAAACCTATATACTCTCAAATCTTCTAATCCTTTTATAGAACATCTTTCTATAAGGTCTGCAATCAAAGTCTGCACTGCCTGCTTAGAGCATATATCTACTTCGAACCTAGTTAACTTACCAGAATCATTTTTATAAAATGGAATATAAAAAGCAGGTCTAATCCAAGCTCCAACTATTTCAGCGCTTTTTAGATATCTTTCATCTCGCGAATATAACCTAAGATAACTATCTAAAAAATCTTTATCCACTTTCATTGTCAAATAAATTTAAACATTTAATTGCCTGTATAATAAAATACACAATCAATCAAATGAATGCCTATTTAAGTTTTACTATATTTTGAAATATTTGCAATCATCTTCTCATCTTTTTTTACTCTTCTTTCGAGTTTTTTTAAGTCTTCTTCAGCAGGCAAGTTTTCCGGAATAATTTTATTTTTTGCTAAAACACTTCTCACTTCCTCATTATTTTTCACATGTTCATCAGTTATTTTAACCTCACTATATAAATCATTATTTTTAACATTAAAATTAGTAATTTCTGTTGCAAAATTCTTAGCTGCAATAGTAACAGTAGGCAAGAAATCTGCCATGGGCCTATTTTGAGGAATGTTTAACTTTTCTTTCATCTGTTTTGTGTCATTTCCTCCAAATAGTGCTTCATCACCTTTACTCCTTATTCTTGCAAAACCATCATCATCAACCCCGCGTTCATAAATTAACTTGGACAATTCAGTTTCAGATAAAATAAGTTTATTTCTTGCTTCAAATCTTTCTTGTAATGCTATTCTTTGTTCTATTAATTCATGTTTTCTAGTCTGTACTGCAAAATAACTTTGAGCAAAAGCTATTTCATCTTTTCTTGGATCTCCATTTTGAGCAATGAGATAACAAGCATATCTTGTAAGTGTAAACTCTCGTATTTCTTTTGTTGCTCCTTTAGGCATGGGTATCGTTTTCCCGACCTCGGGAAAATGATCGCTTACTTCATGATTTGAGTTTTTACAGGCAATTTTCGCTTTCTCAATAACTTTAACAAAGTTCTCCCACTTATCATATCCTAAAAGCACCTGCAAATCTCTCGCATACCAAAACTCAACACCTCCAGATTTATGAGCATAATCCTCAAATACTTTCTGGAGTTTTATAATAATTATTTTATCCATTAAAACAATAAGTTCGAGTATCTTTTAATTTTATCTATTCTTCAAATGACTAATAAATATTAAAGCACTATCTCAAATTCACCGAGCTCTTTACTCAACGCATTCAAGACTGCAGAAGAAACCTTAACTCTCGTCTTTTCTTTCTTGCCTTTATGAGTCGTAATTGCTTTTTCTAAAGCGATATTATCACTTAATTTGAAAGCGTTTCCAACAATCTGCATAACTCTCCCAGATTCAATAAAGAAGTTACCAGCATCAGTTAAAACTAACTCTCCTTTTTTATCTCCAAAGTTTACTTCTAAAATTTCTTTCTCTATCGGCGTTAAATTAACTCTCTGACTATACTCTAACAACTCCCTTATTAATTCAGTAGCATCACGACGCAAAGAATTCATTTCTAACTGAGTTACCTTTCCAGACTTGACTTTAGATTTCATCGAAACTATTTCCTTCAAAGGCTTTAAAAATCTAGGCTGTAATTTTCCTTTTCCAATTAATTCAACATTAACAGATTTAACAAGAGCTTCAACACTCTTATCTCCAAATATTTTTTTCAATAAATCGAAAACTTCAGAATAAGAACGCTCAGCATCAAGAACAATCAAGCGCTCTTCAAGTTTCTTTCTTATCTCTTTCATCTTAACATCATATTTCTTAGATTCGACAAGCAAATAATCAACTTCTTTTCCAGGAACACTCTTAAGAGTGCCGTGCTCATAACCTTTATACAATTTAATTACGTGTTCTAAGAATTTTAACTCAGAAGCAGACATAACTTTTTCAGTATCAACAAGAACTTTTTTCACTTCAGCAACCATATTTTTAGGAGCAGGAGGAGCATGTCCTATAAGCATCATTAAAGCCTGCGTCGGAGTCACGACGCCCCAATAAATGTCCTGCATTGCATCAAGCATACGCCGAGTAACAAGAGCCTCATTTTGCTCCCCATATTTCATAAATTTATCAACACTCTCCGGGCTAGGTTTGACTTTACCCATCTGCAAAAGTAACTTCCATGGCAAGAAAGTTCCGCGGTCATACATTGGAACGCCGTCTCTAATAAAAGTAAACATAACTGGATTTGCATCTTTAACATTATCCCAAAAATCAGTTAACAAATATACTTGAACATTCAAAACATTCTTTGTTCCAGAGAGTGCGGTTGCTTCGCGAATATAATCATGAATCATTCCGCGTAATTTTTCAAGTAACTGCAAACGAGGCATTCTCTTAACGTCAGTATCATCAATAATAACAAAAACATCTACATCACTATCCTTTCCAGCCTGTCCCCTAACTAAGCTTCCGCCAATGACATAAGAAGCTACGTATTTCTCGAATTTTCGTAAAACTAAAGTCTTGTGAATATTAGCCAAACGTATCGCGCCAAGAAGACCCTTATCATACAAGGGAAAACTAGAAGATATAGCATCTACAAATTCAAATTTACTGTCCAATCCGTAATTCCACAAATCAACTTCTGTCTTAATATGCACCCAAAGTTCCTGTTTAGTCTCCTTTGCAAATTTCAAAACTTCTGGCTTTATTTTCTTAGGAATATTTTTAAACTCGTCCTCAGGAACAAGCATAATTAAATGAATAGGCTTTTTAGCAATCTCTTCAGGCAATAAACCCTCATCTTCCTCAAATAACTTAAAAGCTTGTGCAGGAAGAACGCTCAAAAAACTAGTAAATGGAAATTTCTTAACTACTTTTTTCCTAAATTCTTCAAGCTCTTCCTTTAATTTCTCATCCTTTGCCAATTCAGCAGAACTCTGAGGAACAACTGCGCCAGGAATCTTTGAAGGAGGCACATAAGCAGCAGGAGAAGCCATCTGATCATTCAATCCATGAGGTTGTTTGCCCGACATATAACCGAAGTAGTAATAAAGCTATTTAAGGTTTACCAAATGCTTACTATTAACATTTAGGGTTTGGATTTGCCACAAAATATGAATCCATATCTGCGCATATTAAATTTATAAGATCAGAATTTCCATAAACAAGATCCTCTAATTGTCTAGTAGTATTCGTATCTTGAAGAGGATCTTCCGCTATAAATGCTCTAGCCATAGTTAAACTTGTTTGTAAAAATTGGCCCGTAGTATAAAACTCCATTCCTCTAACCGAATATAACGGCTCCTTACCAGGAGATCTTTCCATTTTTGTATCAAAAATTACGTATCCTAAAGGATCAGGACAAGTAGCTAGCCCTTGTATTCTATCCAAATGACCAGTTATAGGAAAGTTATTGTAAACTCCGAAACGATAACTACAAGTTCCGCTAAATTCAACTTTTCTTTTTTTATTTATTTCACTAAAAATGGCAACTAATTCCTTAGAAAGCACTGTTCTTGGAAAAACAAGAATTCTATTATTCTCCCTATCAGTATCCATAACTTCAACCAATAATTTAAAGTTATAAAGATTTAGATGTTAGAGAATAATTATAAACTCACTTTATTAATCTAACAAGAAGAGGAAAGATGCCACAAGCAGTTACACACGTTTTAATTCCAATAATACTATTATCAATATTCAGACACATCTATCAAAAGAAAACAGGTAAAAGATTTCATCTGCAATATGTCTTAATAGGTGGCATAGCAGGAGTAATCCCTGATTTAGATATTCCTCTTTTCTGGATAATGCATTATTTTGGATATAGCCTCGAACAAATCCACAGAACATTCCTCCATACAATATTTATTCCAATAATTTTCCTAATTCTAGCACTATTAGCAAAATACACAATAACTAAAAAAGTTGGTCGAAACAAATTATCAATAACAATTATTTTATTATTATGCGCATTTGGAAGTATCATGCACTTAATTCTAGACGGAACTCTGGCAGGATACATTAAACCATTCTATCCATTATCAAATGTGCAAATAGGAACAGGATTTCCATTTAATTTATGGTCTGATAAATTTGCATTTTTATTCTTAGCCACATTAGACGGCGTTCTTTTCATCCTTTGGATACTTTACTTAGAAATAAAACATAAAATATCTGATTTCACCTAAAAATAAAATGATTCAACAACAAACAAAAAAAGAAGAAGAAATAGATCCAAACTACGTATGTGAATCCTGTGGACACACTCTAGAACCGCTAAAATGCAAATTAATATGCAAGAGATGCGGATACTTTAGGAGTTGCTCGGATTTATTCTAATAAATATTACCTATTTCCTTTTTCTATCTTTCATTTGACCAAATACTTTCAAAGACTCGGGAGATATCTCATAATCTCTCCTAATCGCCATATACTTGTTTTCAGCAGAAAGCTCCAAAGCAAATCCTAAACCCCTTCTCAATTCAGACCACCTTGAAAATAATGCTTTGTCAAGAATGTAATCATCATCTGGACGGTCACCACAAGCATATATCCTAACTAAAACCCCATTTTCATGATTTGAATCTATTATGTGTCCTCTAGTATTGACTTGACTCATAAATTAAATCTAATAATAAGAGTATATAATTATTTAGGTTTTAAAAAAGCTACTGGGATTTATTCTGAAAAGTTAAATCACTTTGAATTAGAAATTAAATCCAACAAACGTTTCAATTCAACAGGCATCTGAGGCTCACGAGAAGTTTCAGGAACAGGATATCTTGCATCAACTATTCTATTAACACGTTCTTGATTATCTTCATTTATGTCATATTCTTCTTGATCCTCGCTATAATCTTCTTTAATCTCCTCAAGGATAGCATCTACAACGCCTGCCCGATACTCAGCTCTAACCTTTGCATTTGGATCTTCTACAAGAGAACCATTTGATTTAGAGTGATAATCACTAACTGCTTTAGCATAAGCTTGAATTACAGGACTTAGAGTCCCAGATATCTCTTTAGCCAGTGCCAATCTATGTTCTCTTTCAGATACAGTATATCCTTGTCTTCTAGACTCATCTTCAAGTTGATTTTTTCTAACTCTCTCCAAACGCTCAACTTCTATTCTTCTTTCCATTTCAGCATCTTCAACAACGGCGCGTCTTTCCAACTCACTAGCTTTTAATTTATCAGCTCTTTCATTAGCCATAGCACCATATTCAAGCTCCCTTAACTTAACAGGATCTCCAGATGTTCTTAATTTTTCCAACTCAACCTTTTCATGTTCCAAAGCGATACGCTTATTTTCTAAGTCATAACTTCTTGAATTAGCAAGAGTTTCTTTTCTATGCTTAGATGAAAGCTTCCCAGTCAAATAACCAGTACCTAATGTGACAAAAGCTCCCACAGCTCCGGCAATATAAGCTCCTTGAACAGTTCCTAAAAATTCTCTAATATTCTCCCAATCCATAAAAAACATCAAAAAAGAACATATTTAAATTTTTTATGATTATTATAACTCTTAAAAGTAGTAACAAAACAAAGCTTTAAATACATATAAAATTGCCAATTTTATGGCAAGAATAACTAGACCAAAAAAGATTGATATGAGCAAGGCAGACGGTCAAGCAGTAACTGAATTTGACTTAATCAAAGGAGATTTAGAAAGAAAAGGAAAATACCGCCCAGACTTATTATATAGAGGTTTTAATGGAACTCGCATGAAAACATTATTAGAAACAGAACAAGACACTAAATCAGGACATTTATTTTGCGCCACAGAAGAACAAATGAACCAAAACAGGGGGAAAGTTCAACAAAGTTAATCGAAAGAGAAGTTGGAGAAATATTCAAGATAGTGAATTACCCCACCCCAAGGGTTTGCCTGAGGGCAAATCCGCCTGATGGCGGAGTGGGGCATCAGAGACGACGAGACAACTAAAAATCGAACAGCTTAAGTTGTTCTGGTTTTCTACCTTGACTCTGAATATATTTTCTGATTATTTCTGCATTTACTCCTTCTCCGACAGTGCTCACAAATCCTCCATCGCTCCAAAATTCTCCTCCCCAAAGTTCTTTTTTCAAATCTGGATGACTTTTGAACAACTCTCTTGCAAGTATGCTCTTCACAAACTGAAATATTTTTGCTGGAGAGTAAACTGTTGTTAATGATTCTAACAAAAAGTGAACGTGGTCTTCATCAAATCCAGTTGTCTCAAATTTAACATGAAATCTATCTTCAATATTTTTGCAAATATTTTTTACTGTTTCTACATATTTATCCTCTAGAAACAAATCTTTTCGATACTTTATACAGAAGACGAGATGATATTTTATTCTGAATACCTTATGCGAGGATCTTACTAATTCATCCATCTAAAATATTGTGACTTGATTTACTTAAGGCTTTATCCCCACAGCAAGCTGTGGGGTATTACGGGAAATAAAGAAAAATTTCCCTGAAGGTTTGATAACTGAAGTTTTTTACCTAATAGGTGAAATGGCAGACAATATATAGTCAAGGACACTGAAAATTGAGCATTTGTGCCTTGACTATTTAGGGAAAGACATGCAATTTTGCTCAATTATTTATGTCTTTAACTATAGATCAACATTCTAAATTCACCCAAGGTTCTGTCATGGTTCAGTTTTACAATAAAAAAGGATATGTTGACATCGCAATTCTAGATAATGGGATTACAATCCCCGGTGCATATGAAAAGAATAAAATAGAATTCAAAGATGATGCTGAAGCGCTAAATAAAGCATTAAGTGGCATCTCTACTAAAATTGGTGAATTGAGTAGAGGTAAGGGTTTGGGTACTTCTAAAAAATTAGTTACTGAAGGACTTAAAGGAGATTTTTACATATTGTCTAGAAAAGGTTTGTATTGGGCTGAAAGCGGAAAAACAGGTTCAAAATTGTTAGAAAAACCACTAAATGGAACTTTAATATGTATGCGGTTTAAGGCTCCCGGCAAAGACTTAAATATTTATCCTTACATAGAATAATATGCAAAAAGTGTTCTTTTTGGCCGATAGTTTCGGCAATCAAATAGTAACTAGAAACTCAATAAAATTATTTCTAGACAGACTTAGCAGTGCTTCCAGTAAAGATATAGCCTTAGATTTTAAGGACATTTCTTTTATTTCTAGATCATGTGCAGATGAATATATCAAATGGAAACTAACCGACTCTAAAAATAAGATTACAGAAATAAATATGACTAATGAAGTCAGGATGATGTTTAAGCTAGTTTCTTTACAATATAAAAGAAATTTGAGTCTATCTGCTTAGATCGTATTATAGTTGCTATTTTGTATCATTTCTTACATATTCTGTAAGTTTTAGTGCAAAATAGCATTTAATCGAGACTAAAAAGGTTCAATAAAAATTGCTTCCATCAATATAGATAGCAACATTTTTCATATAATTGAAAAACATGGGGTCTGTGAAGATCCCATGGAGTTTATTAAAAATTAGACTCTTTCAGAGATTAAATATCTTGTGGTGAAGAAACATCGGGCAACCACAAGGATCACCCAGGATTATGTTAAAATTCAGAGGATATTGGAGCTTAAAAGTCTTAGGGCAAGGGGTATGCGCGGGCCGGGAATTGAACCCGGGCCACAACGTTGGCAACGTCGTATACTAACCACTATACTACCCGCGCTTATCTGATAGTGAACAGAAAGGTTTTATAAAGGTTTATTTTAATCTGATATAAGAGATTTTTGCCCTCTCTTGATGCGGGCATCCTCGTCTTCGGACTGCGGTGCTCCTCTCTGCGGAGTGCAAAAAGGCCCCATAGTCTAAGGGTTCAAACAACTCGTTTACACCGAGTAATTCGCAGTTCGAGTCTGCGTGGGGCCATATTCTTAATAGGCGCATGAAAAGATTTATAAACTAATGTTAAGTTTAATTAACACATGTTAAACATATTTAACAGCTTGAAACCGTTTTTTGAAGATTGTTATAAAAGGATAAATGTAAGAGAATACTCAAGATTAATAAAAATATCTCCTCCAACAGCTTCTAAAATGCTTCTCAAACTTAATAAAGAAAATTTACTGATAATGGAAAAAGACAGAAACTATCTTTTCTATTATGCAAATAAAAACAGCAAAACATTCATAGATTTATCCAGAATTTACTGGAGACTAAAAATAAGCAATCTAATTAATTTTCTAAATAAAGAACTGACAAATCCTTCAATAATTCTTTTTGGCTCTTTGTCCAAGGCAGAAGTAAAAGATGATTCAGATATTGATATTTGCATAATTGAACACAAAAAAGAGATTAATATTAAAGAATTTGAAAATAGTCTAAAGAGAAAAATACAACTATTCTTTTTTGATTCATTAAAAGACATAAAAAATAAAGAACTTGCAAATAACATTCTCAACGGATACATTTTAGAGGGCAGGTTTAAATTATAATATGGACTTTAAGGAGTGTCTTAAAAGAAGAATAGCTAAAGAGGTTAAAGAGGATAAAGAACTGATAAATTCTTTATTAAAAACAAGTCAAAACAAGTTATAGTCAAGGACACTGAAAATTGAGCATTTGTGCCTTGACTATTTAGGGAAAGACATGCAATTTTGCTCAATTATTTATGTCTTTAACTATATTAAAAGATAAAGGTCATTTTACTGAAGATAGTGTAAAATTGGAAATACAATTTTTATAGCTGGCTGGTTTAAATTAGCGAATTTAGAAAGTAAAAAAGTTAAAGCCATAGCAAATCCTTGGATTAATACACCAATTGACTTAAACAAAGTTAAATCAAGATTAAGTAAACTTACAATATTTTTATCAACTAATGAACCGTATGGTTTTATAGAAGAGAACAAAATAACATTTAAAGAAAAGTTAGATGCTAAGGTCATTCTATAGTCAAGGACACTGAAAATTGAGCATTTGTGCCTTGACTATTTAGGGAAAGACATGCAATTTTGCTCAATTATTTATGTCTTTAACTATATTAAAAGATAAAGGTCATTTTACTGAAGATAGTGAAGTAATTGAATTGCCTGAAGTCCTTGCTGAAATAAACTAATTAAAACATTTTATATTAATTCTATAGTAATAAAATACCTTTTTATACCAAAACAGACACACAATACTAAAGGTTTCATAAAAAACAATATGAAATATAAATCCTCTCTTATATTTGCATTTTTATTAATACTTATTATGTTATTTTATTTTACTTCTGCATTGAATGATACAATGATTGTTGAAACTAATATATTCGCTAATGGAAACAGCGCTAATTCAACAATAATTAGAGTTGAAGCGCCAGATTATTTATTTTTTGGAAATGTGACTAATTTTGGAGAATCCGAAGAGTTGAGAGTTTATGTCAATAATACTGGAAACGTAAACATAAGAGTTACTCCAGATCTTATCAACCAAAGTGAAATGATTTTCAGAAATCTTTACCTTAGAAAGCTTAAAACAAGCAACGGAACAGCAGTTAATTTTAGCAGGATAGGAACGTTCAGTTTTAACATAACCCGACCAACTTCAGGACAGACATTTAATGACGAATACTTTTGGATAATTTTAAACTTAAGCAACAACCAACAAAACATAACCTCAAATATAATAGGGCACAGGACAAATGTCAAATTCTTTGCAGTCTCTTATTAAACATGTCTTAAAGTTCTTATTTTTATTTTATTTAATAACAATTTTTTTATTAAATTCCTATGTTTCAGCATTTGAATTTGGAGTTTCTCCTTCCGAGTTGAATTTTAATGGAAAAGCAGGAGAAGAAATATGTAAAAATATCAAGATTTTTTCATCAATTAATGAAATAAATATGGTCATTGAAGATAGATGGTCTGTTAAAGAAAACGCTAATAAAGATATTAATAATTATTTAACTAATAGTAACGACTTAAGAATTGCCATAAATTACGAAAGAAATTTTACTTTAAACCAAGAAAAAGAAATAAACATATGTTTGAAATCAAAAGATTCTGGAAATTTTAAAGGAATTTTAATTTTCCAAGCCTTAGATGGCAGTCTTAACATAGGCATTTGGCTTAATGCAAACATATCAAATCCAAGCAAGATAAATAAATTGACAGGGTTTAGCATTAGCGATTTTAACAGCAACATAGATAATTCAATTAAAGTGTTCCTGCCATTAACAATTCTTAATTTATTTTTACTTCTAGGTCTATTATTAGTATATTTTAAGAAAAATAGAAGATTATGTAAAAGTTATTAACTAAACTTGTCATTTTATATATAAAATTAACTACTTAAAATCTAAGAAGACTCTGTATCTAAAACGGGAAGAGTTTCGAGATATTTTCTTCCAGCATTTCTTGCAGAACTAGCAGAGCAATAATCAAACTCAGATGAATGAACTACATGAGGAACACAGTTAGAAAAATCATATACTTCAAAAGCACATCTTGCCCTGTGTAACTCGGTAAGTATATTAACGACTTTTTTTCTTGTAGAATCTACCAAAGAAAAAGAAGTATTTGTTCGATCATCAAATACTATCTCTCGATTGATTTTATAATCCTCTTCATCTCTGAAAGGAACATTATCTGATCTAACCATAGTTTAACTCTAAAGTGACATTATTTAAAGATTTTGTATAGTCAAGGACACTGAAAATTGAGCATTTGTGCCTTGACTATTTAGGGAAAGACATGCAATTTTGCTCAATTATTTA
>Ga0209542_10007966_pt1 | contig 19943 bp, 21 predicted proteins | sample RifCSPhighO2_01_FD_184028 | JGI IMG/M metagenome (GOLD analysis project Ga0209542, IMG submission 184028) | Soil microbial communities from Rifle, Colorado - Rifle CSP2_plank highO2_0.1 (SPAdes) (version 2) | ecosystem: Environmental > Terrestrial > Deep subsurface > Rock core/Sediment ...
AGCCAGCCCGTGCACGTGGCGGAAGTATTTAGCAATATTCCGGGAAAATATGTGAAATTAGAAGATACCATTAATGGATTTTCAGAAATTTTGGAAGGCAAGCATGATGATGTGCCCGAGGAGAATTTTTATATGAAAGGAGGTATTGAAGAAATCCAAAATTCAAAATAACAAATCCCAAATAAATTCCAATAATTAAATACGAAAATCCAAAACGCATTTTGAAATTTGAAATTTTGAAAATTGTGATTTATTTGGAGCTTGTAATTTTGAATTTGTAATTTAAGAACATGAAGTTATCTATATGCTCACTTAAAAAAATATTATTTGCCGGCGAGGCTAGTCTTTTAAATTGTAAAACAGTAATGGGGGAAATCACCGTGCTTGATAATCATGAAACTTATATCGGCGTATTAACCGCTGGAGTGATGAAAATAGTGGAAACGCCCTTCGGTAAAACTCAGGGTAAAGAGCATTTTTTTGAAATCAGTTCAGGGTTTTTGGAAGTTAGAGATGGTAACGAGGTTCGCTGTATGGTTGAATAGAAAACACCAAAAAGAAAAATAATTCAAGCCACGCATCTAGTAGATACAGCTTTTTTAAGTATTTATGGTAGAATGAAAGCATAATAGACCTGTTGCGTAATAAGGTTTTACTGCAAATTGCATCTTTTGGCGGCAAAGGTGCTATAATTTCTCAGCTTAACTAAAGCTAAACCTCCAAATTCTATCACCTTTGCCGCTTCAAAATCTTCAATTTTCGTACGAAACCTTATTACGCAACAAGTCTAATAATTATGGAAAATTCTATACCTAACATTAATCAGGTTTCCGTGTCGGGAGGCGAGCAATCATATTATCCGCTGGGGAAAATAACCCTTTTTTTACTTATCTTAAAACGAAGTGGTACGTTTTTTGCGCTTTTATTCTTGTTATTTGTTAGTTTATTTTTTTTAAATTATATTCCTCCTGCATACTTTAAAGATTTTGTCGCTGTCCTCTTTGCGTATTTTTTCTTAATTTCATTTGTATTACTGGCCACTTATTGCCTGGGTTATCTTGAATATTTCCGCTACGGGATTTTTATCGGGGAAAGGAATTTAAAAATAAAAAGGGGATTGTTTTCCACTGAGGAACTGGGAGTGCCTTACCGGCGTATCCGTGACGTAAAAGCCAAGCGGAGCATTATTGACCAGATTTTTGGCGTAAGCAATTTAATCGTAGTGCTTTCTGACTTTGAAGAAGAAGATACATCGGAAGAATCGATTATTTTTTTGCCTTCTTTAAGCCAAAAAATCGCAGCGGAAATCCAAAACAGCATTTTGCGCAGGTCCCAGGTTGAGCAGATAAATTTATTGGGCGGCCAAAAATTTCAGTAATTGTTAATAGACCTGCTACGTAAAGATTTTCCTATTGCAATAACAAAATTTCAACTGCAAATTCGCTATAATTTCTCGGCTTGCCACAAGGGCAAACCTCAAAATTCTACCTGTCTGCTTTCGCACAGGCAGATCAAATTTTCGTTCTGAAATTTTACTATTTCATCACGGAAATCTTTACACAGCAGGTCTAATGTAAAAAACCGCCAGGTACCATATGGTGCTGGCGGTTTTTTTGTTTGGGATGCTTAGGCCTCGTCCATTAGTATAAGTATCCCCAGGTTTGCAATTTATCAGAATCTTCGCCCCATCCAATGCCGATATCAGTTCTGAAAAACATGTTTTGGAGCAGTACGTTTTCAAGGCGGCCGTATACCTGTTTTCTTGCGTCTTCTACGGTAACTCCGGAACCAGTAACTACTAACGCATATCCGCTTTCTCCAGCTATTTTCCAATTTTCGTCTACCAATTTTACGTCTCCTAAATGCATGCCTTCAAGATTCGGTTTTTTAAAAATAATAGATAAATCCCTGTAAATATCCATTTCAGATTTATCGTAATATGGATATGGTGGGACAGCGCAGCAAACACCAACTTGAAAACCCTTTTTTGTTTTGAGTTCATAATTATTTCCCGATGCAATATGGTATAAAAAATCTCCCCATTGACTTGAAACTCCTTCCATTTGCACAGAAATGGTTGGGTATCCGAAGCGGCAGGTAAATTCAAGAGGATAAATTCCGCGACCGTTGGCGATGCAGTTAATATCTATATATCCAACATATCCTGATTTTTTAATATCGTCCTTCATTTTTTCTAACGTTGTCCTGAAAATGGTATTGGAACCCGACCAATACATTAAGGTTCCCATTTCTCCTGTAAAAGGCCCAATTTCCCCTGGAAACAGTTTTTTATGCTCAAAATTAACATTAATAGGATAGATAAAATCATTTCCATTAAAAAAAGCACCGACAGCAATTTCTACTCCTTGTGCAAACTTTTGTAATTGGAATTGCTTAACATTTTTTTCTAATACTTTTTTGTTAGATCTGATTATTTCATAGATATCTTTTCCGTCTTCGTCTTTACCTAAAAATAAAAGATTTTTTCCAGCCGATTCAACAAATTCCGAAGGTTTAAAAACGTAGCGGCCAGGATTTTCTTCAATAAATTTTAAAGCAGAATTGTAATCTGAAAAATCCCAGTGGGGGAGAATGACCATTCCGACTCTTTTCATTTCTAACTGGCCAAATTCACGATCTTTTTCAAGTCTATCGGTATACCCGCTTCCTCCGACAACTAATTTACCTTTTTTTCTTAACTCGTCCGCTTCTTCTCCAAATCCAACATCGTCAAAAACGACTACATCCGCCCAATCAATAAATTGTTTATAATCATCAACCTTTTCTAAAAATCCATTATAAACATCTTTATCATAATCTGCTTTTACATAAATTTTTACCAGATGCCCCTCTTTTTTAATTTGCCAAGCCAAATCTCCTGACAAACTTTCCCAGCTTATAAATAAAAACTTTTTTTGGGGTACGGCCTCATGATTATTCCCGTTTTGCTTGTTTTCCATTTGATTATTTTTTATTAAGAAACTGTTTAATAAGTCGCTTTTGAGGTGTAGACCAAATGTAGACTTATTAAACAGTTTCTAAGTATATTTTTCATCGTACGTTGCGTAGGCAACGGTTAGTTCCCCCCCCTTTTTTATTTTTTTTAAGGTAATAAAATTTTCACCATCATTAATTGTTTTTACATTCGGATGCCTTGAATCATTTAAAAAATAAGATATATCCATACCATTGAGGCCTGAATCAGATATATAAACGCTACCATCTTTATGGATGACAAAAAAACTATCAATTAAAGACAATATTTCTTTTCCCAAAATTTTAAGTTCTGAAATTTGAAACTTATGCCACTTCTGTTTTTTTACTCCTTTAAATGGGTTAATGCCTTTTGGTATATTTTTAATGGCGAAAACCCCCACGCCTTCTACTTTAGATGGTTTCAATCTGCAGTAAGTGTTTTTTAAATTTTCTAAAATTCTTATTTTTTGTTTTATCATTTTCTTATTGTATCATTAAAAAAAGTATTTACAAAAAAAATCCGCCAGTGGCGGATTTTTTTGTTAACCGTTAAGGTAATTATCGGTTAAATTTTTGAGGCTTGTTTTTTGACCAGCAGTCTCGGCAATAGATTGGCCTGTCTGGAGCTGGTTCAAAAGGCAATTCGGTGATTTCTTTTCCGCAATCACTGCATTTCCAATTTCCTTTCACCATTTCTCTTGGACCGAAACTTCCTCGGTTTTGATTACTAAATTTTGAATCGAACATTTATTTGCTACTAATTTTTAATAACTTTTATATAAAATATACTTAATTAGTAGTTTGAAGATAATATGACGACCTTTCTCTATGAATACGTTTTATGGTAAGCATAGGATTATGACGAAAAGCCGTAATATTATTTGACGACTTATAGTCTAATACCATTGTACTCCTTATTGACAAGATGTCAAGTTGTTACTATTAATGCGAATCTCGTTTGGCAAAAGTAAAAAGACTTTTCGGTCTCTTTGTGGATAATTTTGAGGATGGGGCAAATTTACTGCGGTAAATTGTGCCTCGCATCCCGCCCGCCAACTTCGTAAAAATGTGTTATGCGTAGGCAAGCTACAAAGATGTGGAAAATTTGTTGCGACAAATTTGTCCACATCTTGACCTAAACATTTTTCCAAAGCTGGCAACAAAATTCTCTAGGTCGGGGCGAATTTGTTGCGACAAATTGCGCCTCGCGACCCTACACAACTAACTCCGATTGCCAAACGAGATTCGCATTATTATCCGTTGATTTTTTACCAGTTTTAGCCTATATTTATAGTATGCATACAAAAAAAATACTAGTAATTTTAGCTGTGGGAGCGGTAATCGGCTTGTTTTTTGTTTTCTGGCCAAAAGGAAATTTACGAGCTCCGGTAGCCCCAAAAATTTCCGGCATTGAAATTTTCGGGCCCAAAGAACATGATGCGGTTTCGTCTCCTTTAAAAATAACCGGCAGGGTGAATGGCAATGGCTGGACGGGCTTTGAAGGCCAGGTGGGGACGGTAAGATTATTGGATTCAAACGGCAATCAGTTAGCGTTGGGAATTTTAACCGCAACCACTGATTGGATGGCACTGCCCACAAATTTTGAAACAGACCTGTATTTTGATTATCCGGGCGACGGCCAGGGCCAGCTTGTTTTTTATAACGAAAATGCCAGCGGGGAACCGCAAAGAGATAAAACATTTACCCTGCCAGTGGTATTGCAAAAAAGTTCCAGTGAAAAAACAACCGTGAAAATATATTTTAATAATGCGTCAGATATTGATTCTTGCGACAAAGTGTTTTCTGTGGAAAGGACGATGCCAAAAACAACACTGGTCGCAAGGGCCGCATTAACACAGTTATTGGTTGGCCCCACCAACATGGAAAAAAACGCCGGGCTTTTTACCAATATCAATAGCGGTGTTACTATTCAAAGTTTAACCATAGAAAACGGCGTTGCCAAGGTTGATTTTAACCAACAACTGCAAGAAGGGGTTGCCGGGTCATGTAAGGTGATTGCGATAAGGGCTCAAATTACAGAAACGTTAAAACAATTTCCTTCAGTAAAAAGCGTTGTAATTTCCATTGATGGTAAAACAGAAGACATTTTACAGCCTTGATAAGGAGTAATCACGAATATACGAATTTACGATAATATACAAATTTTACCAATATACGAATGTGTGCGGACGACGTAATTTGTATATTGGTAAAATTCGTATATTTGGACGTATTTGTATATTCGTGACTACTCTATTTTATGCAATTTCATATTTCAAAAAAATCAAAACTTTCCAATGCCCGCCTGGGGTTTTTGGAAACAAACCACGGGGTCGTTGAAACTCCCTGTTTGGTTCCGGTGGCCACTCAAGGCGTAATTAAAACACTAACCAGCGAAGAGGCAGAACAAACAAAATCCCAAATGTTAATTGCTAACACATTTTGGCTACATTTAAAGCCCGGAGAAAAGATTTTAGAAAAAGCGGGTGGAATTCATAAATTTATGAATTGGAAAAAACCGCTGATGACCGATTCGGGCGGCTTTCAGGTGTTTTCATTGGGATTTGGCCAGGATTTGAATGTGGGTAAAATAATGAATGCAAAGGACCGGATGGGGTCGGATGCGGATCTTCGGGCGGAAATTAAAATCGGTTCGCAGCCCAAAAAAATAAAAATCAGGCAGGACGGGGTTTTTTTTCGTTCTCCCATTGACGGCCGGGAATTGTTTATTGGTCCTAAGGAATCGATTGCTATCCAAGAAAAAATCGGTGCGGATATTATTTTTGCTTTTGATGAATGCACAGCTCCTTTGGCTGATTATGAATATACAAAAAATTCGTTATTAAAAACTCATGAGTGGGCGAAAATCTGTTTGAAGGTTAAAAAGAGCAAACAAGCGCTATATGGCATTGTTCAGGGCGGAAGATTTAAAGACTTGCGCACTGAAAGCGCAAAATTCATTGCGTCGCAGGATTTTGACGGATTTGGCATTGGCGGGGAATTTGGCAACGATAAAAAAATAATGTCACAAATGCTCCATTGGGTGGTTGGAGAATTGTCGGAAAAAAAACCAAGGCATCTGCTTGGTATCGGACAATTGGATGATCTGGAAAAAATCATCAAAGTCGGCGTTGATACTTTTGATTGCACGGTTCCCACCCATTATGCCCGCCGTGGAATTGCATTTACCAGCGAAGGCAAGTTGAATATGAAACAGGTGAAATTTTTAAAAAAACGCGAACCACTGGATACAGGATGTGTGTGCAATGTGTGTTTGAATTACAAAAAAGATTACATCTGCCATTTATTAAGGGCGGGGGAGTTGACCGCATTAAAATTGTTGACCTTCCATAATTTGTGTTATTTTAATAATTTTGTGGAAGAAATCAGGGCTAAAATAAAAAAAGGGGAGATTTGATCTTTTAAAATATAACCATCTTAACGTACCAGTCAACCCATTTTTAAAGGAGGGTTTAATGCTTACGATAAGAAAGATGAGGGAAAAAAGAAATTTTGAATCTTTTTACCAGCGCGAAGGATGTTTTGCCTTATTTCCTCCTATAGAATTGCGGTGTAAAAATAACCTTGGCATAATTGCAAAGGGCGAGGTTGTTTCTGCCATAGCCGTTGATGAGAATGGTATGTATCCAAACACCGTATACCTTAGGGAAAAGCATCGTTGGTTTTCATTGGAATATTTTGATTTTATAAATTAAATAGGCTTCGGCCTATTTTGTGGCCCTCTATAATGGTGGATCCTTTTTTTGATTTTTTAATTTATATTCTGTATAATTGAACAATGGAGAAGAAAAAGCCCAACCTAAGGCCTAATCTAAGAAAAGAAATAAAAGAAAAAACCATAGGATATCTTTTGGCGGCGTTTGGCTTGGTTGCGGGATTGGCGTGGAACGAAGCAATGAAATCGCTGATAGATTTTTTCCCCCATACCTGGAATGGCATTTTAATTAAGTTTGTGTATGCCATTTTTGTGACAGTTATTGTAGTGATTATTACGGTATACTTGGTAAGATTAACTGATAAGAAAGCCCCGTAGTAGAAATTTAATAAAGATTTTGTTAAAGCAAAATGTTAAGAAATTGATTAAATTTCACTACGGGATTGCCTTGTAGAGAATTTTGACTACTACAATGATTAAATATCAGGGTGTCAGATTAATATGATAAAATTTACATTATAAAATAATAATTGAAGAGTTCAAAAGGTTAAGATGGTATTTAATCGTCAAAATTCTTCTACGAGGATGAATAAAAAACTTTATGTTTTGCCAGAGTTGCCTTATGCCTATGATGCACTGGAGCCTTATATTGACGCACAAACCATGCAGATACACCATGGCAAGCATCACGGGGCCTATGTGAACAATCTTAATGCCGCCATCGAAAAGTATCCTGAATTATTTGCAAAGAGCGCCCAAGATTTACTGGTTGCCTTAAGCAGTATTCCGGAAGATATAAGGGTTGCGGTCCGTAATAATGCCGGAGGACATGTAAACCATAGTATGTTTTGGCAGGGCATGGCGCCTGCCGGCCAAGGCGGGGAACCGTCGGGAGAATTGGCAAAAGAAATTGAAAAACATTTTGGAAGCTTTGCTAAATTCCAGGAAAAATTTAATGATGCCGGAGTAAAACGCTTTGGGTCAGGATGGGTGTGGCTGGTCAAAACCAAAGACGGGAAGCTTGATGTTTTATCTACTGCCAATCAAGACAATCCTCTGTCTGACGGCCACACGCCCATTATGGAAAATGATGTTTGGGAGCATGCTTACTATTTGCAATATAAAAATGCAAGAGTTGATTATTTAAAAGCCTGGTGGAATCTGGTTAATTGGGATGAGGTGGAAAAACGGTTTAAAAAATAAAAAACTAAAACTGTAAAAATATGGCAAAACAAGAAGGTTTACCACAGAATGAACCAAGTTTAAAAAAAGTTGGTATGAGTCCAGAAGAATTAGCAAAAGCAAAAGCAGAAATGGGTGAATTTGAGTACATAGGCGGTAAGTTCGTAAAAAGGGGTTCAGAATCACATGAAAAAGCAACGAAGGCAGACGATGTTAGGGAAATCGAAAAACTCCGTAAAAAAGTGGGAGAATCGAATGAGGAAAAAGAAAGAAGAGAATTATTGGAAGAAATTAATATAAGCGGAAGATTGGGAGCTACTACATCTGTTGGCAGTGAATTTGGGAAAAAACGGGGGGTTAGTTCTGGTTTTCAGAACTTTATTGACGGAAAGTCTAAAGATGAATCTTTAAATTCAGCATTGCGCGACTCGGTTAATAGCGAGTACGGAAGTTTTAATGTGGGGATGAAATATCCTTTTAGTCGTGAATCGGCCTTTGGCGCACACAATATACGGTATCTTTTAGAAGAAAATAATATAAATGCGGCAGTTACCATAACTCCTGTAATTATAAAAAGACCTGTATATGAGAAAAAAACAGTAGAAAAGGGTATGTTGTGGTGGAAAAGTACCCAAGAAGTCCAAGAGCAAACAGGCTTGGGAGAAAGATCAATTTCTATTGGTGATTTAAATGGAAATAATAGTGACACGGAACTAGCATACAGAATATTTTATTATGTTCAGGGAACAAGAGAAAACCCGTATATTGAAGGAGATGGTAATAGAGAAGGGAATATTTTCGCTGGGCAAATCTTTCTTCCAGAAAGCATCGCTAGAAAAACTTTTACGGAAATTGAAAATGATCCGAGTTTTATTAAAGAAGTTTTAAGAACACTGGATCCCGAGTTAATGAAAACACAAGAAGATCCCAATAATTCACCTAGAACAAAATCATTGGGAAGGGGATGCATGCCAAAAATAGATAAAATTGTAATTGTACCAGAGGGAAAATCTTCAGAAGCTTTTATAAGAAACGAAAGAAATATTCCTAAAGAAATTAATTCTAAATATATAAAAACATGTCCGGAATTTTAAAAATTAAATCATTAAAAAGTTATTTCAAAATTAAAAATTGTAAATTAAAAATTCATAACAATGATAACTTTAGACGACGTTAAAAAAAATCCGCAGATATTGGAGTTTATCAACCAAACCGAAGAGGCGATGGAGGCTTTGTCTTATACTAATCACGGGTTGCGCCATTCGGCGGTAGTATCGGAATGCGCCATGGATATTGCAAAAAAAATCGGGCTGGAAGAACGGGAAGCGGAATTGGCGGCAATCGCCGGATTTTGCCATGACATGGGAAACTTTATGACCCGGACTTTTCACCATTTTTTTGGCGCTATGCTTTTTGGCCAAGTATTTACTAATCAGTTTGATCCCAAAGAGCTGGCGATGATTATGCAAGCTATTTCAAACCATGATAAAGAAGAGATGAATTTTACCCATAATCTTTCAGCCATTTTGGTGCTGGCAGATAAATCGGACGTGGACAGGTCAAGGGTAACCGCCAAAGATCCGGAGCATTTTAAGCATGATATTCACGATAGGGTCAACTATGCCGCCCGTGAAAGCAAAATAACCGTTGATAAGCAAAAAAAGAGAATTACCTTGGCGCTAAAAATTGATACCAATTTTTGCCCGGTTATGGAATACTTTGAGATTTTTACCGATCGGATGGTGTTTTGCCGCAAAGCCGCGCAGTTTTTGGGGTATGATTTTGGTTTGGTAATCAATAAATTCAGATTGTTGTAAAAAATAATATACTCTAATTTCCAAAGCTTTGGAAATTAGAGTATAAAAAACTATGTCAGAAAAATTATCAATTCCAGAAAACTCTTCCGGTAAACGCCCTGATTATGATGCAAATGACCCTAATCCCGGAGATAGGGCATATCAAGAAGTAGTTTTACCCGATGCAAATATTGAAGCAAAAAAAGAAGGCATTGATTTAAATGAAGAAAAAACTGATAGGAAAGAAACGACTAGAGAAAAAAGTCCTGCTGAAGAAAAATGGTTCAGCAGTTCCCCGGAAGAAATGTTAATTTTATTAGAGAAGGAAATTACAACGGATGAAGGAAAACGTAAATTATGTCTTTTTTTAGTGGCTTGTTGTCGGGATATGGGAACATTGAATAAACAGGAGAGTAGTAATTTGAATACATTAGAAGGATATGCTAATGGAAAGATTACAAAAGAAGAGCTAATGGATATAGATATAGATAACGAACTCGGCCAAGACGGTGTATTTTTTGCCGGTTCTTCTATTTTTACTATTTATTCTGCGATAAGGACGTTCAGAAGCGAAGACCCCTTAATAGAAGCTCTAAATGCCGTTTCTTCTGCTTCCAGTTTTGTTGGTAGTAAAACTGTAACTGCTGTCAGGAATGCTAATAGAAATATTAGTATTACCGATAGTAGGGCTAGGGAAATTTATAATGATGCCGTTGGTAAAGAAGCAGTAAAACAAGCCGGTTTATTGCGCGATGTTTTTGGGAATCCATTCAATCATGATTCTATGGTGCTTATGGAGGTATGGCTTACTAAAGACGTCTTAAATCTGGCCCAGGCAATATATGAAGAGGAGAGATTTGAAGATCTTCCAGTTCTTGCAGATGCTTTAGAAGAGGCGGGTTGTAACAACGAGGAAATTTTAAACCATTTGCGAGGGCCGAGTACTCATGTCCGAGGTTGCTGGTGTTTGGATTTGATTTTACAGAAAGAGGAAAAACAAGAAGATGAAAAAGAATAAAGCCCCAGTACGAGAGCAGAGCTCTGTACGGGGTAAAAATTTTTATGTAATTTGCGACAATATCCGCAGTTTGGAAAATATCGGTTCAATTTTCAGAACGGCTGATGCGATAGGGGTCAAGAAAATATTTTTGTGTGGGATTTCGGGTCGGCCACCACATCAAAAAATATCCAAAACCGCGCTGGGTGCCGAGAAAACCATTCCTTTTGAATACCACAAACAAACGTGGCGATTAATTGAAAAATTAAAACGTGAAAAGGTTTTTATTGTTGCGTTGGAACAATCCCAAAAAAGCATTCTATATACAAAATTAAAACCGCATTTTCCCTTGGCCTTGATAATCGGAAACGAAGTAAAAGGAGTATCTAAGAAAGTATTGGCACAATCGGATAAAATCATCTATTTGCCGATGCGCGGCATCAAAGAATCATTGAATGTATCGGTGGCATTTGGAATAGCCGGTTATCAAATTACTAAAAAATTATTCTAATTATTCTAATTTCTAATTACTCTAATCAATGTCTGAAAAAGTGAATTTCTAATTTCTAAATCGTTTGAGAATTTGGGGATTTTTTAAATTGGGATTTGATTAGGTCAATTAGGTTAATTAGAAATTCATCACTGTGGATCCTCAAACAACGGCGATAATAAACATATTAAACGACCCAAGATACATGGCTTTATTTTTGGTTTTGGCGGCTTGGGGGTTGGCTTGGAAGGGGTTGGCGCTTTGGACGGCGGCCAAAAACAACCAGAGAAACTGGTTTATCGCCATTTTGGTGATAAATACCTTTGGCATATTGGAAATGGCTTATCTTTTTTATTTTACTAACAATAGACCTGTCCCTAAATAAGGTTTTACTGCAAATTGAACCTTTCGGCTGCAAATTCGCTATAATTATGAAGGAGGGAAGAGTGAATGAAAACGCATTTTCATTCACTCCGACCGAGTGATTAATTATATTAGATATAATTTTTCAGCTTATGGCAAGCATAAACCTTAAAATTCTATCGAATTTCCAGCTTCGAAACCTTCAATTTTCGTACGAAACCTTATTTAGGGACAGGTCTAAGAAACATGCCCAAAAAACCAAAGAGCATTTTTAACGTTAAAATTATTTTTAAAAAATACCGGCCGTATGTGCAAAAAAAGCGGGTGCTGATTATAGCACTGGCCATTTTGGCGTTGGCAGTGTATGTCGGCTTATTTTTTTATAAAGGAAACTGGCCGCTATTTGCCAAAAAAACTCCGCAGGTTAGCGGGATTATTTTATTTGAGGGGAATAATTGTTCATATTGTGACAAAGTTGACGATTTTATCAAAAGCAACGCCATAGAAAGCAAAGTGCCATTTACCCGGCTGGAAGTCTTTGATAATTCTTTTAATGCCAATTTGTTGGCGGACAAGGCCCAAGTTTGCGGTTTGGATTCTTCGCATATCGGAGTGCCTTTTTTGTGGGATGGCACCACTTGCGTTGTCGGGTATGTGGATGTGATAACATTTTTCCGCGAAAAAATTACCAAAAAACCGTAAAATACTTGACATGCAATTGACTGAGCCTATTTTATAGGGTACAATGAGTCTAATGGGTAATGTGTTAAAAGTTAACAAGGTCGAAGTTAGAGTAATTAAATCTAAAGTACAAAATTACAAATTCTAAATAAATCACAATAACCAAAGGTCAAAATCCAAAATGCGTTTTAAATTTTTTCATTAAATATTTAATATTATTTGGGATTTGGAAATTGGGATTTGGGATTTAAAATATATGGCAACAGAAGGTTACTGCGTAAAATGCAAAGCAAAAAGAATGATGAAAGATGAAAAAGAGGTAAGCATGAAAGGCAAAGGGGGTAAACCAAGAATGGCAATGACAGGAACTTGCGAAAAATGCGGAACAAAAATGTTTAGGATTATGGGTTTGAAAAAATAGTATCCAAATAGCGCGCTACAAATACGCATATCCGAATATTTCGCCCATTTGAATAAAAACACCGAATCAATTCGGTGTTTTTAGTACCTAATTTTGTTATAATAAAGGATATTAACCCTTATTATCCTTTGCAATAAAATATGAAAAGTCTTCTTACGCTAAAACAAAAAATAGGCTTGTGCTTGGCGGGGTTGTTACTGTTATTGAATGTGTTTACTTGGCAAGAGGTATTTGCCCTAAACGGCCCGCATTATTTAAAGGTGGATGTGCTGGATATCGGCCAGGGCGATTCCATTTTTATAGAAACTCCTGATATGCGCCATATCTTAATTGATGGCGGGCCAGATAGTGCTGTTTTGGGAAAGCTGGCAGAGCGTTTGCCTTTTTTTAAAAAATCTTTGGATGTGGTTATCTTAACTCACCCCGATCAGGATCACTTAATGGGGTTACTGTATGTGCTGCAAAAGTATAAAGTGGATTATATTATATGGACCGGCATGGTGCGTGATGGCGCCAATTACTCAAAATGGGTTGCGCTTTTAGAGCAAAAACAACAACAGGGAAGCAAGATAATAATAACTAAACTGGGTGATAAAATTAAAAATGGTAATGTGGTTATTGAAACATTAAACCCCTCCGAAAATTTAGAAGGCACATTTTTTAAAGAAGCCAACGATACGGGGGTTGTTGAGCGTCTGACCTACGGAAAAAATTCTTTTTTATTTACCGCCGATATTCCAAGCGAAATTGAACAAGCAATGATTGATGCTAACATTAATCTGGCTTCGGATGTGCTAAAGGTTGGACACCATGGTTCTAAGTACTCAAGTTCCGAAACATTTTTGCAAGAAGTAAATCCCAACATTGCCGCGATTTCCGCTGGCGCACACAATACATATGGACACCCAACCCAAGAAGTTTTGCAAAGATTAGAAAATTCTGGTATAACCACATTAAGAACAGATCAAAGTGGCGATGTGCAAATGGTAAGTGATGGAGAGAATATTAGGCTATTAAAATAATTAACCTAATTATTCTAATTGTTCTAATCAAATTCCAATGCAAAAATACCTAATGCGTAAAACCATATTGAACATTTACCTGATTAGTTATTTTTTAGAATAATTAGGTTAATTAGAATAATTAGTATAATTCATGCAAGATATAGAGTTTCCCATTTTTAAAACAAGAATGGACGATAAAAAAAGTTTTGATTTGACCGACCCGGTGGCGCGACGGGAGTATTTTGAGTATAAAGCTGGAGCTGAAATAAAAAAGTTGCAAAATTATTTACAACATAATACCTTTATCATATATCTTTTGGGTAAAAAATCTTCAGGAAAGGGGACGTATTCTAAAATGTTAAAAGAAATCATTAGTCAGGAAAAAATAGAGCATTTGTCGGTGGGGGATTTAATACGTTCGTTTGACAAGGTATTGCAAGACCCGCAAAAAAAAGAAGAACTCATTTTGTTTTTGAAAAAAAAATATCGGGGGCCTACGCCACTGGAAGATTTGATAAAAGCCATGGAGGAGCGGTCTACTAAAGTGCTTTTGCCATCTGAATTAATTTTGGCGTTGGTTGAACGGGAAATTACCAGCCTTGGCAAAAAGGCCATATTCATTGACGGGTTTCCAAGGGACATAGATCAGGTATCATACTCTTTATTTTTTAAAAATTTGATTGATTACCGAAATGACCCCGATATTTTTGTGCTCATTGATGTGCCCACCACTATCATTGATCAGCGCGTAAAAAACAGGGTGATTTGTCCGCAATGCAACACATCCCGCAGTTTAAAACTATTACCTACCAAAGAAGTGGGATATGATAAAGAAAGCGACGAATTTTATTTAATGTGTGACAACTTTGATTGCAAAAAAGCCCGCATGGTTACCAAAGAAGGGGATGAATTGGGCATTGAGCCGATTAGGGCAAGACTGGAAAAAGATGAAACGCTGATGAAGCAAGTATATGGAATGCACGGAATTTCAAAAATATTATTGAGAAATTCCATTCCTAAAGACAGAGTGGATGAATTTGCCAACGATTATGAAATTACTCCGGAGTATTATTACCACATTGAAGCGGCAAATAATACCATTGAAACAAAAGAAAAACCATGGGAAATAAACGATGACCAGGGCGTGGCTTGCAACAGCCTGATGCCACCACCCGTGGTAGTTTCTTTGATAAAGCAGTTAGTAAAAGAGCTTGGTTTGTAGTTTTCCACAATCGCACTCTTGACGTGGTTTTTTAAAGCAGTAAAATGTAAGTAGCTCTGGTATTTCCAATAATGATTCTATATTAACATTTTTAAGGGAGTTTGATATTTGTCCTGGCTGTGGCCACGGACATGAGAACACCCACTTAGATTTTTTTTAGAAATCTGTGGAAATCCGGGCTACTAAAAAACACTTTTTACTAAGTGTTTTTTAGTGTATAAGAATTCCAAACTCAGACGTTTAACGTCTGAGTTTACGTCTGAGTTTACATCTGAGTTTACACGTCTGAGTTTACATCTGAGTTTAGTTAAAATAAGAAATATAGTACAATAAAAAATATGAGAAAAGATCCGCTTATCACTGGGGAATATTATCATATCTATAATAGGGGGGTTGATAAAAGGGATATTTTTATGGATATGCGTAATCTTAGGCGTTTTGTTTTAAGCGTTAAAAAATTTAATACTATTAAACCCGTAGGAAGCATTAGGGAAACCATGGAACAGGAACGAGAAACCAAACTCAGACGTTTAACGTCTGAGTTTGGATCTGAGGTTTTGGTTTCCCAAGAAGAAAAGCCCCTAGTTGCTATTACTTGTTATTGTTTTAATCCAAATCATTTTCATTTTATCGTAAAACAAGAAGTAGATGGCGGAATTTCAGAATTTTTCAAACGTTTACTCGGTGGTTATACTAAATATTTTAATGCAATTAATAATCGTAGCGGTTCTCTTTTTCAAGGTACGTTCAAGTCCCACTTGATAGATAATGATAAATACTTTTCAAAAATTTATCCATATGTAAATATGAATTATTTAATTCATAAAATACCAAAAGGAAAAAATCATTTAGTTTGGGCAAGCGACAAAGAATATAATTCTGGTAATTTTGATATTATATCAAAAGAAGAAGTAAAAAATATATTAGACGTGTATGGTAGCGCGGAAAGTTTTAAAAAAGAATGCCTCCAAATAATTTCTGTTATTCGCCAAGAAAGAGGTAATACATCTTTATTTGAAAAAGACTTATTGCCATAACTGAATCTCTAACCTCAAAAAGTAAACTCAGACGTTTAACGTCTGAGTTTACTTTTTTTAGCTTACACTAAATAGTTATTAAAGAATACTCTTATTTAGTGTTGAGGGTTTCTTCTATTTTTTTAACCACCTCGGAAATTTTCCAATTTGATTTAATCAAATAATGCAGAGGCTTATTTGAAACCATGTCTTCAACAGTGTTTTCATTAGTGGCATTTAAATTAGTAAGGATAATCACCGGCACATTTTCCCCCCACGGATCTTTGCGGATATTTTTAAGGGTGGTCATGCCATCCATAATAGGCATAAGCATATCAAGCAAGATAAGATCGGGGTGTTCTTTTAATGCCATTTCCAATCCTTCTTGCCCGTTTCTTGCCTGCAGGACGTTACATTTTTTTGCAACAAGACTTTGGATGAGCACATTGCGGATATTTTCATCATCATCAATGATTAAAATTTTTTTATGGTTTTTCATAATATTGGAGTATTCACGAATATACAAATACGGCCAAATATACGAATATTACAAATATGCGAATTACCGGCGTGATTTGTGTATTAGTATATTATCTCTGATTCGTATATTCGTGATTACTCCCCATTTAATTTTATTTTTTAATACTTTTTGCGGAAAGAAAAACTCACTTTTTCATTAAGCGCCTGATCGTACATCAACACCAACTGGGCGATTATTTTTGAAGGATTATCGTTGATCTCCAAAATCCGTCCGTTTTTTTGGTCAATAACCAGTCCGTCAATGTTCATGGCAATGGCAAGGGCTTTGTCTCCCACCCGGGAACGCATCTGCATAATGGTATCGCTTAGCAGTTCAAAAAAAGCTCTTTTATCGTAGGGAATATGAGAGTAGTCAATAGGGGCAAATCGGGTTACTTTTTGGCGTTTAACTAAAAAGCGTCCTGTAATAAGCATAATGATCGCCAATATTAATGTGATGGCTCCGTACATCCAAAAATCACTTTGGAAAAATCCGAAAATTTTACGCTCAACCACAAATGAAAATTGGCTAGTGGCTGGTACTAATTGGTTGTTATAAAGAATGGAAGTTTTGGCAACGTAGTTTCCTGACGGTGCGCCAAAAGGGATTTGGATGTTTTTTGTAAAACTTGCGGTAGTTTCAACCGCAACGGTTTCGCTGATGGCGTAAATCAGGTCTCCGTTACTGTTAATAATTTCATAATTAATCGTAACGTCAACCCTTTTATTCCCGCCAAAATTTGAAAGCTTTACTGAAACTGGCAATAGTTCACCGGGCGCCACTTTTGCGGAGAGTCCGGTATTTTTCACATCAACTTTTGCATCTTGGGAAATTTCTTGCGTATCCAGTTGTGCGCCCTGAAAATCTTGCGCAAAAACAATAGGAGAAACCCACCATAGCGAATACGCCACGATTAGTCCTGCCATAAAAAAACGAATACTTGTAAGTGGTTTCATAACACCATTTTTAGAAAAAGTTATCCACATTCATCTGCAGATTTTTATCATTGCTTAATTTTTCTATATATTATAAAATTATATAACAAACAAAAAATAATAACAAGATTTTTTACATACCCTCATTTTAAATGCCCCACCCATTGTTACCAAAACTAAAAAACTTCTTCAACTCCATTTGGCAGAGAAGACCCTTATTTGTTTTTGAAAAGATAACCTTCGTTTTCCAAAAAATCAACCAAGAACGCAAGTTCTACTATAACGACATCTCTTTCTCTCTCAACCCTTTCTTGGCGGTCCAGGGCATAGTTGTCTGCCTCGTTTTTTTCGTGGCAGCCATGACCGTAGGCAACTACCTTTACCTTAAAACCTACATCCAGCCAAAACTGGTCAGCAACGCCACTATCTTGCAGATGCCCGCCGTCGTGGGAGAAAAAGTATCCTGGTCTATCCTGGTCAGGCGAAGCGATATTACCTCCGGCAAGTACCTGGTAAGGCTCCCTAAAAACGCCCAAAACATCAAGGTTAAATCCGTCACCCAAGCCCAAGCCAACCGCCAAATAGCCCTGGCCAAACAAGCCCCCCAAAGTTTCATAGCCCTGCAGGCCCAAAACAGCAAGAAAGGTTTTGCTTTCTCGCCATCGCAAATCAATTTGTTTGACGTTTCCGCCGAGCCGGCCGCCAACGAAAATCCCAATGACCAAACCCCAACCCCCAATGAGAACGCAAATGATCAAGCCCCTGTTATTCAAACCCCCGACAGCCAGTTTGTTGATATCTCATCGGAAGCCCTGGCTCCGGAAGCCTCCGCTCCAGAAGATGCTTCTTTATCTTCTGGAAACGAACATAACGGAAACGGAAACCAAAGCGACTCTGGCGCCAACCAAACTAACGGCACTGGCGGCCAGTCAGAAAGCCGCCGCCAAGACCAGGATCAAAATCAACCAGAGCCTTCAAGTCAAGGCTCTTCTTCTGTTTTACCGGACTCGTCTTCTTCTAATTCTTCTTCCACTTTTTCTGATTCTCAAGCTGGCTCCCAAAGCCAAGCCCCGGAAGCTTCAGATGGCACTCCGCCATCAACTTCCACTGATGTCGCCAGTACCTCTGACACCGCCGACACCTCTGACGCTACCGTAGTCTCCGACATCCCGATAGATTCACCCGCCGATCAACCATCATCCGCCCAATCCCCCGACACGGTCCAACCAGGCGATCAGGCATCAGAACATGCCCCAGAGGTAACGCTTCCCGACCAGGCCTCCGATACCGCAGAGTCTGCCACTGATAGCCAAGCCGGTTCGGGAATCTCTGGTTCGACCAGCTCCTCCAATGTCGCCGACACCACAGATCAAACCCCAGCCTCGGAACTAGAAACCGAAACCGAAACCGAAGAGCTCGTCCAGATAGACTTTCAAACCCCCGCTATCCAGATTGCTGAGCAAGATACGGATCAAGGCAAACAAGTCACCGTGTCTGACCCAACCGAAAATCCTGCAAAACCCCTCACCAATGTCCTAGCATTTACCACCATCCCGGAAATCTTTAGGGTAGGACAAGAACACAAAATCAAAATCAAATGGAAAAATGAAGGCAATCAAGAAGTACAGTTTAACGCCTACGACACCGACGGCAACGGAAGGCTGGATTACGTGGAATGGACCGTTGCCCACCTATCGGCACAAACCTTTGACATTATTTTTATCTCCAAAGCCTTTGAGCTTGACCAAAACCTCCAGATTATCAACGACATCTATGATACTGTGGCAACTTACGACCAAGTCTACGCCACGGTTCCAAAAACCCATTATGTCAGAGTCACCTTTGAAACCACCCTTTCTAGTCAAAACGATATTACTATTTATGCAAAACCCGGGTACAATTCTGCACCCGGCTCTGCCGCCGCCATCGCCGTCTACCCCGTCTACACCGACGCCGATGGCAACCAGACCGAAGGCTCACTTCTTGTCCCAACCTCCGACAGCGCCAACCCCACCTTTGACAACATTGACCACGACGGAAAGTATCGCATTTTACTTTCCAATCTAGAAAGTCCTACGGACGTGTTTGATTTGAAGGTCACTGGAGGGTCTGACCTTCCAGCTTTGGAGAGTCAGACCCTCCAAAGCTCCGACGGGGTGGATATTGATTACATTGTGGATCCGACCAAAACTTGGGACGGGGGAGGTGGAGGCGACATTAATTGGTCCACCGGCGCCAATTGGTCGGATGACACCGTACCGGCCACCACCGACGCTATTGTCTTTGATGGGACTTCTTCCAACAACAGTGTCACCGTTGACGCTTTGGGAACCTGGTCCGGAGGAACGATCACTATCCAGGGGAGTTATACAGGAACCATCACTCAAAGCGTCAGCATGACCACCGCCACCATGACCCTGGGAGCCGGTACCTGGGCGTGGACCGCCGGAGCCGTCACTTTGGATGTCAACGGCGATTTCAATCTTTCGGGAGGAACCTTCACCGCACCCAACGCTTCGGGAAGTTTTACGATTTCCACTAGTTTTACCAAATCCGGCTCGCCGGTATTTACCCATAACTCGGGTATCGTCACTTTTGACGGCGGGCCAGGTAACAATTCTGTTGACGCCTCGGGAGTCACCTTTAGTCAGGCAACCATTACTA